>Ga0209105_100249_pt1 | contig 18702 bp, 24 predicted proteins | sample SedPBSmetaG_FD_184158 | JGI IMG/M metagenome (GOLD analysis project Ga0209105, IMG submission 184158) | Freshwater sediment bacterial and archeal communities from Indian Creek, Illinois, USA to study Microbial Dark Matter (Phase II) -... | ecosystem: Environmental > Aquatic > Freshwater > Creek >...
TATAATAAGCGTTCATCCAGTTTACACACCTATTTCATATTCTTAATGGTTTCAGTATTTTTCTGGTGCTTTGGATCTGCAATGGAATTTTTCAGTGTGGAAATAGAGGCAAAAATTTTATGGACAAAAATTAGCTACGTTGGAGTTACCACTGCCGCCCCCATCTGGCTTGTTTGCGTGTTAAAATATATTAAATATGAAAAATATCTTAAAAAATCCTATTTTGGACTACTTTTCTTGATACCATTAGCGGTTTTAATCATTGCAATTATAAATGAGTGGCACTGGCTTTTATGGCCCACCATTACCCCAGCTTTAAGTATACCTGGATCATTCCTGATTTATGAGCACGGCCCTGCTTTCTGGATAAATATAGTGTACAGTTTCGCAGTTGTATTAACAGGAATCTTTATTTTAATTAAAATGCTTGTAAACTATTCCCACAAATACCAAACACATTTTACATTATTTTATTAAGCGGTTTAATACCTCTGATTTTTAGTTTTCTCTATACTGCCAATATTATTAAAATTCCTGGAATAGATGTTACTCCATTTGCGTTTTCCATATCTGGAACATTGCTTCTTATAGGTGTTTTCAGGTTCCATTTTCTTGATATTCTTCAATTAGCCTACAATATACTCTTTAAAAATATGGTTAATGGCTTTGTGGTTTTTGATGCTGAAGATAAATTAATTGAAGTAAATTCAGCTGCAGGTTTAATTGGAATAACGAATCTGGATATTGGTAAGCATTCGAAAGATGTTTTTAGCAGGTTTTCTGAGATTAAAGATGTTTATGACGCGCTGCAACCTGAATCAGAAATCTATTTAGGTGATCCCATAAATCGGTGGATTCATGTGCAGATTACACCAATATATGATAATAATTTATTTCAGGGGAAACTAATCATAATTCAAGACATAAATAAGCGTAAAAATATGGAAAAGAAGTTAAGTGATAGTGAAAAGCGCTACAGGGTTCTAACAGAACTTTCGCCTGATGCTGTACTCGTGGTTATTGATAGAAAGATAATATTTGCAAATAAATCTTCTCTTAAGATTTTAGGGGCTCATGACATTAGGGAGATTCTGGAAAAGGATATTCTAAGTTTTATACATCCTGACTTTCAGGAAATTTCAAAAAAGAGGCTGCAGGAAGTATATGTTAAAAGAAAACTTCTGGAATTTTTAGAAGAAAAAATAGTGACTTTAAAAGGTGAAATAAAATATATAGAAGTAGGTGAAGTTCTTATAATCTACAATAATCAGTCTGCAGTCCAGCTTGTAATCAGGGATATTAAAGAGCGGAAAAAGCTTGAAGAAGAATTAAAAAAGTCCTTAGAGGAAAAAGACCTTATGATGAAAGAGATACATCACAGGGTTAAAAATAATTTAATGATCATACAAAGTCTCCTCAAACTTCAGTCAGAATATATAAAGGATGAAAATGCTTTAAATATGTTTAAAGAGAGTCAAAATCGTGCAAAATCCATGGTATTTATCCATGAACGATTATATCAGTCAGGCAACATGAAAAAAATTAATTTTAGAGATTATACTCGAGACATAGCTTTTAACCTTTTTAAAAGTTATGCAGTTCATCCAAAGGAACCAGGTTTGAGATAAGATTCAAAGATCATTACCCATAAAAAATTCAGCAGATTTCTGATTAATATACAAAACCTTTTTATATGAACATAAACTTATAATGACTATTGCCGATTTGGTGAAAAAATCTTTTTTGAGACAAAGTCTCATGGATGTGGCGAAAGCTGAACAAGAAGAGGTGTTTTTTTTGTATAAATATATAAGAGACGCATGGAAAAATCCTGACGATTCCTTCGTCAAGGAGCTTATGCAGGAAAGAGCTCCTGTTTGGAGAAGGGAAAACGTTATTTGCAGGATAGACAGACCTACAAGAATTGACAGGGCAAGGTCCCTGGGATATAAAGCTAAAAAAGGATATATTGTTGTAAGAACAAGAGTTAGACGTGGTGGAAGGCGTAAAACACGATTTACAGCCGGAAGAAGACCTAAAAGAATGGGCGTAAACAAGATTACTCCTGTAAAATCGATTAAAAGGATTGCTGAAGAAAGAGTAGCACGAAAGTACCCTAACTTAGAAGTTTTAAACTCATACTGGGTATGGGAAGACGGTAAATTCAAGTTCTTTGAAGTTATATTAGTTGATCCAAATAACTCTTCAATTAAAAACGATGAGAACATTAACTGGATCTGTGAAAGCCAGCATAAAGGAAGAACATTCCGTGGGTTAACCAGTGAAGGTAAAAAGACCCGTGGACTTCGAGGAAAAGGAATAGGTGCTGAAAAGGCAAGATAATCCTTAAATCTTTTTAAACAAAGGGTAAATTTTCCATGATCCATAACATTTCATACCGTGTTTTTGTTTATGGAACAGAAAACGAGGAAAAAGTTAGAGAGGCAATTAAAACTCTCTTTCCAAATTCTCATCCTCAAAAAGAAACTATTGAGGGTTATTTTAAAAACCCTGTTTTAATACTGCACGATAAAATAGAAAAAAGGCGTGAAACTAAAGAATTTATAAAACTACTGCAGAAACTGGGTTCATCCACTAAAAAAAGAGTTATAAATGAATTAAATAATAAAATGGATGAGAGGGGAAATTTATTTCTTAGATTTGACAAGCAAAGAGCATATCTTGGAGATTTAAAGATTGTTGAACATGGCGATACTGTACATGTTAAGATAAAAATAGCAGCTTACCCTGCTAAAAAAGAAAATGCCATGGAACTTGCAAGGGAAATTTTCGGTGAATAACAAATGTTTTTTGACTTCCATGTTCATGGAGACTCCAGGTTAGCCTTAGAAGCACGTAGGCTTGAATACAATGGTGTTGCAATTATCCAATCTTCTAAAAAATACAGCCAAAAAAAATCTGTTGAAATTAAAGAATTTGATGGTGATTTTAGAATCTGGAGCGGTGTTGAAATTTATGCCAGAAATCCAGAAGATTTAAAAAAGAAAGTCAAGAAATTTAGAGATAAAGAAGACATTTTAATAGTTAATGGTGGAAATTTAAAGATAAATAGAGCAGCATGTGAAGATCCGAGGGTAGATATACTGGCCCATCCATATAAAAACCGTAGAGACAGTGGAATAAACCATGTCCTTGCAAAAAAAGCTTCAGAAAATGAAGTTGCAATTGAGTTAGGTATAGCCTCCCTGATTAAAACCAGACTTTCATCAAGAGCCAGATTACTAAGTCAGTTTCGACAGATCATTAAAATGCACCGTAAATTTGGGTTTCCAACTATAATATCCAGCAATGCATACTCAATATACGATCTTCGGACTCCCCGGGACATAATTGCACTTGCACGCTGTTTTGGAATGACAGTTGAGGAAGCTGAAGAATCCATATCAAAAAATCCGGTTAATATTATAGAAAGAAACAAAATAAATACAGTAGTAAAAGGGGTAAATATTATTGAATAGGAGAGATTATGAATGAAGCTCAAAATATTGCCCCCTACGCTTAGAAACGACAAGAGGTACATATCATTTGAAGCAATTTCAGAAATTCCTTTAAACAGGGATGATGTGATATCTCGGGTATGGGAAACATCACTGAATTTTCATGGAGAATGTAAAACAAGTAAATTTGATTTATGGATTATGAAAGTCTGGAAAATAGAATCAATAGATAATAATGTGATTAAAGGGATTATTCAGTGCAGTAGAAATGAGGTTAACTCGGTAAGAGCTGCTTTATTACTTATATCAAAATTCAGTGGAAGATCTGTAGTATTTCATACACTTGGTATTTCAGGAACAGTTAAATCAGCAATAAAAAAGTTTATTATAATAGAAAACCAACATAAATAAATAGTTTTAATTAATGTAAAAAATAAAAGACTAATAAACTTTATTTAAACTGAAATAAAAAATTAGATTTATATGTTGAAAAGTAGAGAGAGGTAGTATATAATGCAACCAATGCCAGGAGCAGGATATGATAGGGCTATAACTGTATTTAGTCCAGATGGAAGACTTTTTCAAGTTGAATATGCAAGAGAAGCTGTTAAAAGAGGTACAACTTCATTAGGAGTTAAATCCCGTGAAGGTATAGTTCTTGTTGTGGACAAAAGACCAACAAGCAATCTTGTTGAGCCACAATCAATTGAAAAAATATTCCAGATAGATGAACATATTGGTGCAGCCACCTCAGGACTTGTAGCTGATGCAAGGGCCTTGATCGATAGGGCAAGAATAGAATCCCAGATAAATAAAATTACCTACAACGAACCAATAAGAGTAGACAGTTTAGCCAAAAAAATATGTGACATGAAACAGATGTATACCCAGCACGGTGGTGTAAGGCCTTTCGGTTCAGCTTTAATCCTTGGAGGAGTATATGATAACGGGTGCAGGTTGTTTGAAACTGACCCCAGTGGTGCTTTAATTGAATACAAAGCAACAGCAATAGGTGCAGGAAGACAAATAGCAATGGAAGAATTTGAAAAAAAATACAAAGAAGATATGTCACTAACTGAAGCCATTGACATGGCCTTAGACGCTGTTTATGAAGCTACAGAAGGTAAGACCAGTGCTGAAAGTGTTGAAATCGCAGTAATAGAACTTGAAACCAAAATGTTCAAAAAATTAACCCCGGATGAAATTGATGAATATGTAGAGGAACTTCTTTTACGAAAACCTAAGGAGGAAGCAGAAGAGGAGTAAAAATGGTTACTCTTGAAGATTCAGTTATAGCACGTCTGGAATACTACGGAGAACACTTTGAAATTCTTGTAGATCCAGACCTTGCTTCCGATTTTAAAAGAGGCAAAGAAATAGAAGTAGATAAAATATTAGCTGTTGAGGAAATATTTAAGGATGCAAGGAAGGGGGATAAAGCATCTGAAGAAGCCAGGCTAAAAGCTTTTGGGAGTACAGACCCTCTTGAAGCTGCAGCAATTATTATTAAAAAAGGCCAGGTTCAGTTAACTGCCAAGCAGCGAAGAGATATGCAGGAAGAGAAAAGAAAGAAGATCATTGCAAAAATAACAAGAGAAGCCATAAATCCACAGACAAAACTCCCCCATCCTGCAAGAAGAATAGAAATAGCCATGGAAGAGGTTAAAGTTAAAATTGATCCATTTAAAAGTGTTGATGAACAGACAAATGCTGTTCTTAAAGCCATTCGTGTTAAAATACCCATAAGATTTGAAAAGGTTGATATGGCAATTAAAGTCCCTGGAGATTACGCTGGAAAGGCATATTCAGTAATCTCAGAATTTGGAAAAACAAAAAGGGAAGAATGGCAAGCAGACGGAACATGGGTAGCTGTGGTTGAAGTACCCGGAGGCCTGCAGGAAAGCTTTGATCGGAAATTAAACGAGCTAACCGGCGGTCAGGTGGAAACGAAAATATTATAATAACTTCTTTTATTTATGGCTTCCTGAAAGGAGGCAAAACGTGATATTTGTAGAAGATAAGGATTTGGTGATCCCTGGAGATGTTCTTGCAGACGAAGAATACCATACAGGAAGAGGAACGTTTAGGGAAGGGAAGAATATACACTCATCTCTTGTTGGATTAGTTGCTGTAAGGGATAAGAGAATAAATGTTATTCCCCTGCAGAGTAAATACATCCCAAAAAGAGGAGATGTGGTGATTGGGGAAGTTACCGACATAAGATTTTCTATGTGGAATTTAGACATTAATTCTCCTTATTCTGGGTTTCTATCTGCATCAGATGTTTTTGGGAAAGAAAAAAGGGATTTGAACAAAGCATTTGATGTTGGTGACGTTCTTTTTTTAAGAGTAGTTGATGTAGACGAGGTAAAAAAAGTAAAATTAGGTTTAAAAGGCAGAGGACTTGGCAAATTTAAAGATGGAATACTTATTTACATAACTCCAACAAAAGTACCCCGGCTCATTGGTAAAAAGGGTTCCATGATCAACATGATAAAGGATGAAACACACTGTGATATTATAGTTGGTCAAAATGGAGTGGTATGGGTTAAAGGCAACCCTCTGATGGAAAGAGTTGCTGAAAAAGTAATAAACATGATAGAAAAACAGGCACACACCTCAGGATTAACAGACAGGGTAAGAAATATGCTTTATAAGATTCTTGGTAAAGAGATTGATGAAGAGGAAGTAGAGAGAATCCCTGAAGTAGATGAAGACTGATAGAGAGGTGATTATTATCATATTAAATAATAATAACAATTTAAGGGCAGATGGAAGAGATTTTAACGAATTAAGACCATTAAAAATAGAGGCAGGCATCTTAGAAAAAGCAGATGGATCTGCCTATCTTGAAATTGGGGGAAACAAAATCCTGGCTGCTGTTTATGGTCCAAGAGAACTGCACGTAAGACGAATAATGAGGCCAGACATGGCAGTTATAAGATGCAGATATAATATGGCGCCATTTTCGGTGGGAGAACGGAAAAGACCAGGGCCAGATAGAAGATCTGTGGAAATATCAAAAATAACTGCAGATGCACTTAGACCGGCCATATTTTTAGAAAAATTCCCAAGATCAACCATTGACGTGTTTATAGAAGTACTGGAAGCTGAAGGAGGAACAAGATGTGCAGGAATAACAGCTGCTTCAGTGGCCTTAGCTGACGCAGGGATACCAATGAAGGACTTAATTGCCTCCTGCGCTGCTGGAAAAGCAGAAGGCAATGTCATACTTGACCTTTCAGAAGAAGAGGATAAAGAAGGAGAAGCAGATTTACCAGTGGCCATAATGCCAAGATCAGGTAATATCACACTCCTTCAAATGGACGGGCACATGACTCCTGAGGAGTTCGAAAATGCACTGGACCTTGCGATTGAGGGCTGCCAAAAGATCAGTGCAGTGCAAAAAGAAGCCATAAAAAACAGGTATGGTGAAGAAAATGAGTAGTATTGTTCCTGAAATTACAAGAAAAAGTATAACTGAACTTATTAAGAAAGGGGAACGTGCAGACGGCAGAGCGCAATACGATTATAGGGACATATCTCTTGAGGTAGGAGTAATCGAAAAAGCTGAAGGATCTGCAAGGGTTAAAATAGGTAACACCCAGATAGTGATAGGAATAAAACCTCAAATAGGCGAACCATTCTCTGATACATATAACCTTGGTGTTTTAATGACCAATTCAGAATTATTGCCTATGGCATCCCCTACATTTGAACCAGGACCCCCTGATGAAAGATCTGTGGAAATGGCAAGGGTGGTGGATCGCTGTTTAAGAGAGGGTAAAGTGCTGGATCTGGAAAAATTATGTATACTTGAAGGTGAAAAGGTATGGATGATATTTTTAGACATTCATGTTCTGGATCACGATGGTAACCTGATAGATGCAGCGGTTTTAGGAAGTGTAGCAGCACTCATGAACACGAAAATACCTGCTGTAAGTGTTGAAGACTGTAAGGTTATTGTGGATGAAGAAAATAAAATTCCACTTCATATAAACGAAAAACCTTTAATGTGCACATTTGCAAAAATAGATGATGATTTAATCATTGACCCCTCACTTGAAGAAGAAAATATCATGGGTGCCAGAATTTCAGTTGCTATGAGAGAAGACGGCAGCCTGTGTGCAGTGCAAAAGGGTGGAGAAGATCCACTAACCCGTGAAGAAGTAATTAAAGTAATTAAAAGCATATATGAAAAAACAAAAGAACTTAGAGAATATTTACCCTAAGGAAAATTTTTTACATCCGAACTAATATTTATGGAGTGATAAAATGGCAAGAACCAAAAAAGTAGGAATTACAGGACGCTTCGGTTCTAGATATGGAAGAAAGGCAAAAAGAACTGTTAAAAGTATAGAAGAAAAAATGAAAAAAGATCATACATGTCCTCAATGTGATAGAATTGCAGTTAAAAGAGTAAGCACAGGCATATGGGAATGTAGAAAGTGCAGCACTGTATTTACAGGCGGCGCATACGTTCCACAAACTCCAATGGCCAGGACAGCAGCAAGAAACATCAAGAGAATAGTTGGAGGTCTATAATTGTATAAATGTGCAAAATGTCAAGAGAATAGTTGGAGGTCTATAATTGTATAAATGTGCAAAATGCGGCACCTTAGTTGACATTAAAGGGTATACTGAAGCAAAATGTCCAAAATGCAGGTACAGAATTCTCTTTAAAGAAATTCCACCAGTTAAAAGAGACGTAAAGGCCAGATAGATAAACTATATTTTATTTAAGGTAGTAAATGTTTATAACGACATCAAGGAAACCATCAGCTAAAACAAGAACATTTTGCCAGAGATTAAGTCGTGTATTAAATGCAGATTACACCAACAGGGGCAAAATGAGTTTTCGAGATGTTTTAATTAAAGCATCTGGATTTAAAATAATTGCAGTTGTTTCTGAGATTAAAGGAAACCCCAGCAGAATTGAATTCTACAATCAAAAGGGCGAAATTCTGCTAACTCTTTATATTACAGAGGCAATTTTAGATTTAAATGGCAAAATAAATCCAGATAAGCTAACTCTAAGATGTGAAATTAACGAACTAATAGGAAAGCTCTTAGACATCTTTGAAATAAAAGAGAATGGTGAAGACTCAAATGAGAACATGCTCTGGATTAAAAAAGGTGAAAGAGGGATTTGCGCCATATTTGAGTTTTATGGCAGTGACGGTTCAATTATAAATCCTAAAATTTATGTTAGAAGATTTGAATGAATGTCTCAGAATGCATAAAAGCAGAGTTCAAAATAAAATTTGAAAACATGGAAGATGCAGAAGCTGTCTTAAAAACAATAGAAGTAGAACTTAAGACTGCGCTTTCAGATAGGTCCTCTGTAACTGCCAGTTTAGAGGAGAGCACGCTGCATTTAACAATCAATGCAGAAGATACTCACATCTTCCGGGCATCGCTAAATTCATATCTTCGATGGATAATACTGTCTTATGACATTCAAAAGTTAAACGCAACTAATTAAAAAAAAAGGTTGGTGATTATTATGGAACTTCCCCAAAATATACAGCATCAATTAGCACAATTCCAGCAGGCTCAGCAGCAGGCACAGGCAATTTCAATGCAAAAGCAGACCATTAACTTACAGATTAAAGAATCTGAAAAAGCTCTTAAAGAGCTAAAAAAGATTGAAGAAGATGGAGATGTCTATAAAAGTGCTGGAACCCTGCTTATAAAAGTTAAAAAAGATGATATAACCAGAGAACTTGAAGATAAACTTGAAACTCTCAAACTTCGTGAAAAAACTATCAAAAGACAGGAAGAACGTATCATGAACCGGCTTCAGGAAATGCAGGCTTCCCTTCAAGAAGCAATGCAGGGGTCGGGAGTACAGTAGAGGTCAGTAATTGAAAAAACTTTCTGATGCAAAGATGGATGAAATCTCAGAAGCTGCGGTGTCCTCTGCAGAAGATTATATTTTATCCAGGGTTTCAAAAAAAGAGATTATTGACATTGATATTAGCGTGGAACTCACCTACAACGATAAGTTAGACGTTGATGTACGAGTTAATGTTATATTCGATGATCTTTCTTCTGCAGATCCTCAGATTGCAGACGACGCTGCAGATCATGCAGTTAAAGAAATTGAAAAGATCCTTTAAATGATAATACCAGTTTTAGACTTAAAAAATGGAACTGCTGTATCTGGAAAGGCAGGAAAAAGGGAATCATACATGCCCCTGGACACCGTATTTCATGATTCATCTTCACCACTTAAAATTGCAAATGCATTAAGTAAGGCTGGAGCATCAAGAATATACATTGCAGATTTAGACGCTATAGAAGGTAAAGGATCTAATTTTCAAGTAATCAGAGATATTAATGATCATACACTGTCTGTAATGCTTGACTGTGGCGCAGGTGATGTGGGAACTGTTAAAATTGCACTTGAAGTTGCTAATCATGTCATAGTTGCAACTGAAACTCTTAAAAATATTGAAGACTTGAATCAAATTTTTAATAGTTTTCCAAAGGATAGATTGATAATATCAATAGACATTAAAAACAGAAAACTATTCAGCAGATATCTAAAAACAGGTCTTGAAGAATTAATCCCGAAAATAAATGAATTAAATCCTCAAGAAGTCATACTGCTTGACATCTCAAAAGTTGGATCAGAAAGTGGTGTAAATATGGATTTAATAAAAAAAATCAGCGCAATTGGAGAATCATTGATTATTGGAGGCGGCATAAGAGATAAAGATATAATTCAACTTGAAAAGGAAGGGTTGAATAAATTTTTAGTGGGTTCAGCACTTCACAGTGGTAAATTAGAGATTAAATTTTAGTTATCAGGCAACTTCTCTGAACTCTTCCATTGCATTTGGTTCCAAACTCCTTTCAAGTTTCTGAGTTATACTTTCATAACGCCTGACAAGTTCTGGTGTCATTGATGGTCTTGTTCGTTCAATGGCCTCTTTAAAGTGCTTTAGAGAAACTTTTCTGTTTTTAATTAAACAATATAGACGGTGTACTATCTTCTGCTTCCTTGAAAAAGTCCCTTATCCTCTTTTCAGCCTCATCAACATATTTGCTCATGATTTCAGGCACTTTTTTTTTCAATGATCTTTACAGCTTCTGGCCGCATTTCAATTTCAGTTATTTCGGTGATCCTTACAATGCCACCAGGGATAGTTGATACAACAACAAATTTTATTTCTCCAAGAGAAAAGGGTGTTGATACATCAAAAAACTCGCTGAATATGCTTCCAACATCTGGAAATTCTCTGAAGGTTTCCCTTGTTCTTCTAGGAGATACTAAAGTTAGAACATCGCCCTTAGATATAGCCCTACTCATCAGATTTCTTTTGAGCATTTCTCCAGGAGCCTTTATGCGTATACATTTTACTGCAGGAGCAAGAACAATTTTTTTTGCTTCTTTAATTTCAGCATTTCTTATTGTTGCCATTTCACTTATTGATGTCCCTGTATTTGACCTTGTAAGGCCATCCCTTCTCACTATTTCAAGACCAACATCTGCAGGGTAAGCTTCTCCAACCAGGGTACCTGTTGATCTTTTACCTATTATTTTCACAAGGTCTCCAGCACAGCGCCAATTTTACGGAGTAAATTTTTATCAATCCTAACAATGCCCCTTCCCAACGTCCTGATGAAGTGCTTCTGCAACTCTTAGCTCGATTTCATTAGGCATGTAATCATCTCTAATTAAAAGATTATAACTTTTATTATTAATTTAGTATACATGATTTATAAATTTTGTGATAAGAGGAGTTCTGAAGTTAATGGATGCCTTAAAAAGTGTGACTGGCAAATACACAGTGTTTGAATGTTTCCTTTAACATCGAACTCACTTCTTCTCTTTACCTATTCAGGAAGATATTTCTCTACAGTGATTAATTCTTCAGTCATTTTTAATCCTTCTTTTTGAAATCCTTAAAAAGAACGCCAGCCCACTGTGAATCCACGTATATATACCAGAATATATATAGTTAAAAGTATGATTAATTAGACTTATAAATTTGTAAAACTCAATTAAATGGTTAGAATGATTAAATATATTTTTTAAGCGATTATTTTTGGGTTAATAATCTAAAAACTTTGCACTATAATAGTTAATCACTGAGCATTTTGTATTTTTTATTCAAAATACTGCATAATAACCTGTTTTAAGAGATTAAAGCAAGTATCAGGTTCGTCACTAATGTAAATATATGTGATACTATGCCCCACATAACGTTAATAGGCCCTGTAACTCAAGATACCATAATAAAAGGCAGTTTAAATTATAAATCCGCTGGTGGGGCTGTTTTCTACCAGTCAAGTGTGTTATCAAACCTTAAAATCAACACAAAAGCACTTGTAACCATTTCCAGAGATAATGAGTATTTATTGAAGGCATTTTCGTCCAGCGTAGATATTACCCCATTTTATGTAAATGAAACTATAAAATTTCAAAATATTTATCCAGATAATGACCCCAACCACAGAATACAGAAGGCAAAAATTCCACGAAACACAATTAAAAGCATTTCAAATCATATTAACGATTCGGATACTCTTCTTTTAGGACCTCTCTGTCCCTATGACATTCCTTTTAAAACAATTGAAGAGTTATCAAAACTAAAAATACCGATTTATCTTGGAGCACAGGGCTATCTAAGACATCTTAATGGGAATAAAATTGTACTAAAGCCCTGGAATGGATTTAAAAAATTTTTAAAGCATATTAACATTCTGTTTATGGATGAAAATGAATCTTCAATTATCCTTGGAAAAAAGCATTCACTGGGTGAAACTGCAAGAATACTTGCATCTTTTGGGCCTGAAGAGGTTATAATAACTTGCGGAAGTCAGGGATCATTTATTTACTCTGCAAAATTGGATAAAACATACATAATTCCTGCCTTTAAACCCCAAAAAATAGAAGACCCTACAGGACTTGGAGATACATATATGGCGGCTTATGCGGCCCGTAAACTTGAAACAGAAAATCCAGAAAAGTGCGGTATGTTTGCTGCAGCTGCAGCGTCAGTAAAACTTGAAAATAAAGGTCCTTTTAAAGGAGAAAGAAAATCAATAGAGGATAGATGCAAAAAATAAAATCCTATATTCCTAAAATAAACTGTAGAATCAGGAAGGGCAAGATTCCCGCAGCAAAAAAGAGTGCTACTCCTCCAATAGTATAGTGTGTTTTTCTGTCCATAATACCGTTTGCAATAAGAAGTATACCTAAAAATCCAATTATTCCTGGAAGTACATGAGAATAGATTAAAAATCCACTGACTGGTACATCTGTCATTAAATCACCTTTACTTAAAATAAAAAAGAGCGTGTTGAAATTTAAATTAATAGAAGTTCATCTCTTTTTCCGTATCTCAATTTGATAACCATAGATTTATAATTTTTTATTTTTTTAGTTCAGTGGTTCCACCTCAACAAGCCTGGAATGAACAATCAACGCTGCACTTGTAAATCCGGGAGGGTGACAGGTAACAAGGAGTAACTGTGGTTCTTCACTTGCTTGATAATCAATGTCGTTCCATTTTACACCCCATCTTACATCATCATTTGAGGTAACCTGATAAATATATCTTTTTTGTGTTAAAAAATCGTTTATTATAATCCTGTTTCCTGGTTTCAATTTATTTATATGTAAAAATGGAGCATGACGAGTAGTACGATGACCTAATAAACCCATTTGTCCTCTTTCTCCAGGGAAATAACTATGAGGTATGTGATAAACAGCGCCCGGCGTATTCAGTGACCATGAACAGAACTTCCACCGAGCATTAATGTCAGGCATTACAATTTCAGCCCAGCCACTATATTTTGGATCAGCGTTAGAATCATTTATTTTTAAACTGCTGACAAGTACATTTAGTGAATTTCCATTTACTCCGCCTGGAGCTGTTAAAATTATACTATAAATCAGGTTATTTCTCTTAATCCAAACTTCTCTTCTTTGACGTGTTCCATTTTTTCCAGTAACATTATAATCACGTTTGTAGGCAGCTGTTCCATTTATTGTAATGTTTTCCTCTGATACAAGCAGAAAATTTTCATCTATAGTTCCTGATGCATCTAAATTAAGGCGGCGAGCTAAATCATAGTTAGGGGGTGTTCTTAATCTGAAAACTTTAACATTCAGTCCGTTAGCATCTGTAAATGACACTACATTAGAACCAGTACCATTTGTTTTATTCCATGTATCTGGATAATCAAAAGAAATTTCCCCATTATCGAAATGTTTTGTCTCAATGCTTGCAATTCCACCATCTTCTGGTTCAAATGCAAAAATGACAATAATTAATAAAGCCAGAACAATAAGCAGATGTTTATTCAATTATTAACCACCAACTATTAACCACCAACTATGTAATCGTTTTACTATGTTCTTCACCATTCTTTGTATTTATATTTATTGATCCAATAAGTAATAATCATAATTAATCCATTATATTACAAAAAACGAATATGTATGAAGTTATTTCCAATACAGATAAACATCAATAAAGTTATAAATTAAAACATGGATAAATAAACTAATACATGATAGAAGGCTGTCTTGCAACTTAAAATCTGAACAAAAAGAAGCCAGGATATGCATTTCAAAATCCCACAAAATCTTCGGCTGCTACGTGTTTGAGGGCTTCGGTTTTTGATTGTCCGAACACTTTGTGTTCGATGGCTTTATAACCAGAATAAGTATCGGACTTGTAAAATGTCTGGTTATGGGACAGCCTCATAAAATTATCTGATCTGGTGAGAATATGGAAGAAATAAGGATCATTTCATGGAATGTAAATGGGTTAAGGGCTGTGCACAGGAAGGGATTTCTTGAATGGTTTAAAAGTGAAGAACCCCAAATACTGTGCCTTCAAGAGACCAAAGTTGCATATGATCAACTGCCAAGGGCTTTAAAAAGAGTTGATGGATACCATCCCTACTTTTGCCAGGCAGAAAGGAGAGGGTACAGCGGTGTAGCTATCTACTCCAAAATAAAACCAAAAAAAGTGGAATATGGATTTGGAATTCCAAAATTTGATAGTGAAGGAAGAATTTTAATTGCTGACTATGAAAAATTTGTTCTATTAAACATATATTTCCCAAACGGTAAGATATCAAAGGAAAGACTTGATTACAAACTGGAATTTTACGAGGTGCTTCTTGATTATGCAAACAGGTTAAAAGATGGTGGTAGAAACATGGTTATTTGTGGAGATTTAAATACTGCACATAAAGAAATAGATCTTGCAAGGCCAAAAGCTAACGAGAAAATCTCTGGATTTTTGCCTGTTGAGCGTGCCTGGATTAATAAATTCCTTAAAAACGGATATTTAGACACTTTTAGAATGTTTAATAACGAACCTGACCAGTATACATGGTGGAGTTATAGGACCAGAGCAAGAGAACGGAATGTTGGGTGGAGACTTGATTATTTCTTTGTAAATGAAGAATTTAAAGACAAAATAAAGTCTGCAGGGATACTTAACGAAGTTATGGGCTCTGATCATTGTCCTGTGGATTTAAAACTGGAATTATAAATTAAAATTTCTATTTTTAAAGGAATACTTAAAAGGAATCGTTGATGATTAAAGACACACTGAACACGTTAAAATCAAGAAAGTGGTATAAAAACAGAGTAGAACATATTGAAACCCTAAAACCACAGGAAGCAGTTTATGGAGAGACCAGAGCAATTTTGCCACAGCATATAAAAAATTATTTATCCAGAAAAAACATCCGTCTTTACAAACACCAGTGTAAAGTAATAGATATCCTGCGTAAGGGAGATAATGTAATTATAACCACCCCCACAGCTTCAGGTAAGAGCCTTTCTTTTAATATACCTATTTTTGAAAAATTAACAAGTAATAATAATGCAACAGCACTTTACATTTATCCGGCAAAGGCACTTGCTAACGATCAACTCATAGCAATGAAAGAGCTTGAAAAATACTGTGGAATGAACTTGAATCCTGAAGTATACGACGGAGATACAGATAAAGATAAAAAAAGGAAAATCAGAAAAACTTCAAGAATAATAGTGACCAATCCCTACGAGCTGCACAGCGTTCTTCCATGGCACCACCAGTGGGAAAAGTTTCTAAGTAACCTTAAATATGTTGTTATAGACGAAACACATCAATACAGGGGTGTCTTTGGCTCTAATGTGGCATTTTTAATCAGGAGATTTCTAAGAATCTGCAATTATTATGGTTCAAATCCCCAGTTTATTTTATCAACAGCAACACTTGCAAATCCTCAGGAGTTCAGTGAAAAATTAGTAGGCCTTAAATTCAGTTTAATATCCAGTGATAGCTCGCCTAAAGGTAAAAAACATTTCATATTTTATAATCCTTATTATGGTGGTGCTGGAAAAAGCACAACTCATTTGGAATCCCAGAATTTATTCCAGTTTTTTTTATTAAATAATTTACAGACCCTCTGCTTCACAACATCCCGTAAAATGGCAGAATTGATTGCAAGGCGTTCAAAAAAGGAAATTGCAGAAATTGATGAAAATCTGGCAGGTAAAATTTCAGCCTACCGGGCAGGTTATCTTGCAGAAGACAGGCGTAAAATAGAAAATGGGCTTAAAAAAGGGACTTTAAGGGGTGTTACTGCTACTAATGCACTTGAATTAGGAATAGATATAGGTTCTCTGGATAGTGTCATAATTTCAGGCTATCCTGGAACTTTGATGTCCATCTGGCAGCAGGCAGGCAGGGCTGGTAGGGGGACGGGTGATTCCATTGTTGCTTTTGTAGCATTTCAAAATCCGCTGGACCAGTATTTTATGAAGCATCCGCAGATTTTCTTTGACAAACCTCATGAACATGCCATAATTGATTTATCCAATCCGCAGATTATTTCGGGACATTTAATGTGTGCTGCAAAGGAAATGCCAGTACATCCTAAACTGATTAAAATAGACTTTGAAAACGATGTTGAAGAACACTTTAAGTCTTTAAAAGAGAAAAAATTAATTGAAAAATCTGGTTCTGGATGGGTTTACTCTGGCTCAGATTATCCTCCATTTAAGGTAAATCTTGGAAACATATCTTCAGAAACTTTCAAAGTTTACCATAAAGGTCAGGTTCTTGAAACAATGGATAAAAGACAGGCTTACACTGAAGCACATCAAGGGGCGGTACTTATAAATAAAGGGGAGACTTATATCGTGCACGATTTTAATTTAACCAAAAATACTATAAAAGTGGTTAAAAAAGACGTGGCCAGCCATACTACTGTTCAAAAAGATACTGAAATAAAGGTATTAAAAGAGACAAAAAAGAAGAATGTGGGGAACCTTAAAATTTCATTTGGTGAATTAAAAGTAAGCGAATCATATCCCAAGTACAAGGTAATTGAAAAAAGTAAAGTGGTAAGTGTAAGGAATCTGAAATTACCTCCAATTCAATTTAAAACCAAAGGAATGTGGTTTACGTTACCTGAAAACCTTAAAGAAAGTATTAAATTTACTATAAGTGGTAAAGAAGTATTTGAAGGAGGTATTCATGGGCTTGAACATGCGTTGATTGCCATTATTCCATTCCATGTGATGTGTGATAGATTTGATATTGGGGGAGTTTCCACTGCATACCATGAAGATACTGAAATGGCAACAGTTTTCATTTATGATGGGTTTGAAGGAGGTATAGGTTTAACCTGGAAAGCATTTGACCTGGTTGAAGCAATAACTCTGATGACGCAGGAGCTTGTTAAAGACTGTACCTGTGAAGAAGGCTGTCCAGCATGTATATACTCACCAAAATGTGGAAATGATAACAATCCCCTGAATAAAGAAGGAACTCTTTTTTTACTGGATCAAATGATTCATTTAATGGAAATAGAAATATAATGAGGATTAATTATGGGAAACAGGAGGCAGGAAGGCTTAAAACTCTATAAAAAAGGATACGTTGAAATTGAATTAATTGAAGAAGATTTAATGATCTTTAATGTGCAGAGCTCTGGAAAGAGCATTTATCAAGTTAGCATGCATGAAAACATGTGGCTATGTGACTGCGATGATTATCAGTGGCGCAGCGAAAAAGAGCCTGGAAGCTATATCTGCAAGCACCTTTGGGCTGTCTTTTTTAAAGTTGCAGAATTAGAGATGAAGTAAAACTGAATTATCATGAAAGTGACTAATTAGGGAGAACTTTGAAAAACTTAAGTTTTTTGGTTTGGTTTAGCAAGCTTTGTACGCGTTTTTGTGACACTGTCAAAAACTTGGGGGTTTTTGAAATTTGTGTTTTATAAAAAATTTTTTCTATTATTAGAGGCTGTCCAATAATTAGAATTAGATATTTTGTGAAATAAGATACTTATTTTTTAATATATGAGCCGTCGAAAATCTCTGATTTTCGGGCAATCAAAATTCTTTGAATTTTGAAAGTCCTATTTGAGCTTATTTTTATTAGGATTTTGATTTATGAGATAGCCACCTTATTCAAAACCATCATTTTTTGAAATAAAAAACTAAAAGCTTTTATAATAAGTGGAGCATAGTATTTTGCATGACAAAAAGAAAAACACTTGCTCCAGTTAGTGATTTGTTTGATCAGGGTTATAAACTTTCCTATTTTTGTGAAGATTTATCAAAATATGTTGAAAATCAATTAAAATCAGCTAAAACAGATTATAAAGTATCCAGAACGTTGAAAAAGTGGTTTAAAAAGAATATTTTCCATGTTGAGATGTTTGAACCTTTTTGTCCGGAGTGTTTCAGTAAATTTGTAATTAAAAATGGAGTTAAAGAAAGAACGATTTATTTTTATGATAAAGGAGTTGTGAAAACAGAAATTCAGACTTATAAATGTAAAAAATGTGGTAAAAAATTTAATACTGAAATTGTTGAAGAAAATAGCAATTTCACACATGATTTTAAGAGCAAATGTCTTGAATTAGTGGGTTTATTCTTCGGATCAGTGCGAAATATTGATTATAAAGTTAAAAAAGACACAGGAGTCAGTATTTCACCACAAACAATTGAAAAACCAGAAGAAAGAATGTAAAGATAGTTATTTGGGCTATTACATTTTTGATGTAGAGTGGATAAAAATTAAAGGCGTTTGGAATTACAGATTCACTTTATTCGACAGTAAACAGAATATTATTACTGCTGATGAAATATACTCTATGAGAGAATTATAGGAACATACTTGGAGTTTTTAGAGCAAAATACAAGAAATATAAATAAAATTTCAATAACTACAGATTTAGATGAGAAATATAAACCAATTATTGAAAAATT
>Ga0209105_100251_pt1 | contig 18512 bp, 20 predicted proteins | sample SedPBSmetaG_FD_184158 | JGI IMG/M metagenome (GOLD analysis project Ga0209105, IMG submission 184158) | Freshwater sediment bacterial and archeal communities from Indian Creek, Illinois, USA to study Microbial Dark Matter (Phase II) -... | ecosystem: Environmental > Aquatic > Freshwater > Creek >...
GACTAAATCGCACCTCCCCCCCGGTTGCCAAACACAGACTTAACGCCATGTCACACGTGAGCCCAACTGCAGGGTAGCCACCGTAGCTTCGGGCATCATCCACTCGAAAGAGAGTCGCGGAGGGTGCGGCCGTGCGACCCTGTCGGCCTACATTTAGGCGATGCAAAATAAAACTCTCCCCGATTTCAGTCTCAGGCGAGAGCTGGCTAAGAGAAATTGCTCTGCCAGACTCATCAACCATAGCAACTCGACAGTACGCCATCGCCACATTAGGCACATGGAACTGTTCAACAAGCCATGCGATTGCTTCCGGCATCAATGTATCATCATCAGAAAGTAATAGAAAAAACTCGCCCGCCGCTTTTTCTAGACAGAACTGCCAGTTGGCGTGCATGCCTACGTTGGTGTCTTGCCGAATGTAGCTAATTCTCGGGTCGCAAAATTTACTGACGACTTCTTGGGTGTTGTCATCCGAAGCATTGTCAGAAACAATAATCTCCAAATGAGTGTAAGTTTGACTAAGAGCGCTCTGAATTGCCTCTTGCAAGTAATTAGCACGATTATAGGTGGGTATGGCGATGGTCACTAATGGTTGATCATGTTTCAAGTCACAATGCCCTCCATTTTCCTGATTCCTTCGTGCAATGACGTCTTCGGTCGCCAGCCTGGCAAGCGCCTCCCCTGACTCCATGGCACCATCACTTCGCGTGCTCTATACGTCCGCAGTCCCCATTCAACTGGGACGGGTATCCCTACGGTGTGTCCATACAGTGCTACTACATCCTTCAAACTAATCGGCGCACCAGTAGACACGGAGTAATGTTCGTGCATAACCTCTGGGACTTGGAGTCGCCGGACTGCGGCCAGATAGGCATCCACCACGTCGTCCACATACACTAGATCCACCAGCTGTTCTCCGGGGGACATGGCAAGAGTAATTTGAGTATTCGCAGCGCGTCGCAACAGACTAAAGAGCTTGTTGCGCGGGTCGTTAGGGCCATAAGTGTCAAACAGCTTAAGTGTTACCGCGCGCAGAGGCGTTGCGTGCAAATAGAAAGTCAGAATGCTTTCGAAAGCTTCCTTTGTGGCCGCGTATAGGCAGACAGGGTCATACTCCTTGTTCTCGAAGTGCTGCCAAGATGTACCCGTATTAATCAGTTCATACACTCCATGAATTGTCATCGCCTCTAACAATTGAACGCCAAACAATATGTTGCTCCGGACAAGCGGTTCGATGTCACCTGATTTGTGCTCTGGGAGAAACAAGGACGCTAGATGGAATACCGTCGTGGGCGATGCTTTGCGAACTATGGTTTGCAGGCCATCTGTAGAACCGTCATGAACATGCAAGTGCACTTGCTTGGCTATACTACCAAGCAAGTGCATTCGAGATTCACTTCTGATAACTAGATGGACATCCCAACCATCGCCGACCAGTCGCCTACACAGAGCAGAGCCAATAAATCCTGTACCGCCCGAAATTAGGGCCTTCCTATCGCCCATTACCTACACGCCCCCTAACCCAAACTTATATTGAAACGAACTCTCAAAGTCGGCCAACTGAGGTAACATCCTATCACGCGTCGAAACAATTGGATTTGGGCTCGGCCAAGGTATGTCCACTGAACTCCAGAGAATGCCTTTGTCATTTTCGGGCGAATGCACGGTCGTCACTTTATAAATAAGAATAGCACTTTCGCTTAGCACACAAAAACCATGTGCTAGACCGGGAGGGATATAGAGCATGCTCGCCTTCCGAGCACTTAGACTAAACGTCTCAAACTTACCGTATGTTGGCGAGCCAACCCTCAGATCAACAACGGCATCTAGCACTTCACCTGATACACAGAATACCACCTTAGTATGATCGTGGGGGGGGGACTGAAAGTGCAACCCCCTGAGTACCCCCCGCTTCGAAAAAGAGTAGTATTCTTCTGGATAGAATGTCTCCAGCCTGTATTTGGAGAAGAAATCCTCACGGAATGTTTTTACAAAAGCGCCTCTCTCATCCGCATGGATTTCTGTATGGATTTCATAACAGCCGGGTATAGTTGTATTTTCAAGACGCATATCAATTAATCGCCCCCAGAAAAAAGCCTTATGGTGTCTGCAATGTACAGGATCATTTCTTCCGTCATCCCTGGGTAAACCCCCACCCAAAACGCACTGTTCATTATCCGATCGGTATTCGATAACTCCCCTACCACTCTGTAGCCCGCATCCTTAGCCCGCAAGGCATCAAAACAAGGGTGTTTGACTAGGTTGCCTGCAAACAACATCCGCGTTTGTATCCCACGGGACTCGAGATGCTGCACGATCTGCTCTCTGGTGAACCCTGCGTTTTCTCTCACCGTAAGCCAGAAACCGAACCAGCTCGGACCTGAGCCCCTAGTGGGTTCTGGGAGCACAAACACACTCGATAAATGCGCCAAAGCTTCACGCAGTAATCTCCAGTTTTTCTGCCTAGCTACTGCGAATATTGGCAGCTTATCTAGCTGCGCACAACCCACGGCTGCTTGCATATCTGTCGCCTTTAAGTTATAGCCAAAATGCGAGTACACGTATTTATGATCATAGCCTAGAGGCAGTTCGCCAAATCTCTGCTCAAAACGATGACCGCATAGATTGTCCGTGCCAGATGGACAGATGCAGTCGCGACCCCAATCGCGCATCGACAACATGATTTTCGCTAATACTGGATTGTTTGTGTACACTGCTCCGCCCTCTCCCATAGTCATATGGTGGGGTGGATAGAAGCTACTTGTGCCAATGTCGCCGAATGTGCCTGTAAACTTACCTTCGTACCTTGACCCCAACGCATCGCAGTTATCTTCAATCAACCACAGACCATGGCGCTGACAAAAGTCGAGCACCGCCCGTATATCAAAGGGGTTGCCTAAGGTGTGGGCAAGCATTACTGCCTTGGTCTTGTCACTCAGCGCGGTCTCCAATTGAGAAACATCGATATTACAAGTATCAAGCTCGACATCTACAAAAACCGGAATCGCGCCGTATTGCACTATGGGCGTCACTGTGGTCGGAAAACCTGCCGCGACCGTAATGACTTCATCTCCGCGCTGTATCTTGCGTGTCCCCAAGGCATCGGATGTCAATGCCATGAACGCCAACAAATTGGCGGATGACCCTGAATTCACTAGGTAGCAGTGCTGCACACCCAGGAAGGAGGCCAACCGTGATTCAAACTCGTAGGCGAATCGCCCGTGCGTCAACCAAAACTCGAGGGATGAATCTACGAGGTTGATCATTTCTGCGGCATCAAAAACCCGCCCCGCATAGGGAATGCGGGATTTCCCCGGAACAAAGCTCGCCCTCGTGGCATGCACTAAGTCATAATACTGCGCGACCCTGTCAAGAATCTCTTGTTTTAGTTGGTCCGCACTTTGTTGTTTAACGCCCATGTCTATCACACTACTTCCTCCTCTTAGCACTCCGAGACTCTAACAACAGCACCGCAGGGCTAAATCTATCTTCACCCACCTATTCATTGGCTTGCCCATGCTTGCCCTTGCCTACATGCCGCCTGTACGAATCTTTCAATATCCGAAATGGCATAGTCCCACATCTTGCCCGTTGAGCGGTAGTATTCTTTATACCAGTCCGTGGTTGCCCGCAAGGTCTCGCTAATATCATAGACAGGATACCAGCGCAAGATATTGTTGGCCCTAGTACAGTCAAGCTTTAGGAATCTGGCCTCGTGAACTTTCGGCACTCCATCGCTTTCTCCGCTCCACGAACCTTGGCCCCAAGACTTAATGATTTCCTCTACCACTTCTTTGACTGTAACGTTACTGTGGGCACTTGGCCCTAGATTCCATGCTCCTGCGTAGGCCTGGCCTTGCGTCCACAGTAAGCTCCCGACCAAAAGGTAGCCAGCAAGCGGGTCTAATACATGCTGCCAAGGCCGAATCGCGCTTGGATTTCTTACTGTCACCGCCGCGTTGGCCTGCAGCGAACGAATGCAGTCTGGCACAATCCGATCAAGGGCCCAGTCCCCCCCGCCAACTACATTGCCGGCGCGAACCGTAGCCAGCTGAACGCCTTCGTGGCTGTTAAAGTATGAGTTGCGGTAGGAAGATGACACCAGCTCAGCACAGCCCTTGCTGGCACTGTAGGGGTCAAATCCGCCCAAGGGGTCATTCTCGCGGTAACTGTAATCCCACTCTTTATTCTCATAGCACTTGTCGCTAGTCACATTCACCACTACGCGAACACTCGGCGCATGACGAACCGCTTCCAAGAGATTGATTGTTCCCATCACATTGGTCTCAAAGGTTGCGCGCGGCTCATGGTAAGACAGCCTTACTAAGGGCTGTGCCGCAAGATGAAACACCATTTGAGGCTCAAACTTTGCCATCACCGCCGACAAGTGCTCGCCATCGCGCACGTCGCCGATAATGTGCGTAATCTTCGTAGATAAATCTAGTGCCTCAAACAGGCTTGGTTCAGTCGGCGGCGTGAGCGCATACCCTACTACATTAGCACCCAAGGCCTGTAACCACGTAACGAGCCATGACCCTTTGAATCCCGTGTGTCCAGTAACAAGTACAGTTTTGCCTTCGTAGGTATTACCAAAAAGCTCCCGCAGACTTACGTTCGCTGTGCCCATTTTTCTCACCAAACCTTCCACGGCGCATTGTTCGCCTTCCAAAGCTCCTCCAGACGCGTCTTGTCGCGCAAAGTATCCATGGGCTGCCAGAAACCAGCGTGTTTGTGCGCTTGCAATTGTCCATCGGCCGAAAGTTTTTCCATTGGTTCACGCTCAAGAATAGTCTGGTCACCTTGAATGTAGTCAAAAACACCGGGCTCGAAAACGAAGAAGCCGCCATTGACCCAGCCACCATCACCATCCGGTTTCTCATGAAAGGCTTGCACCGTGTTGCTTTCGCCGATTTGCATCGCCCCAAAGCGACCAGAAGGTTGCACCGCCGTCACGCTGGCTAACTTGCCATGCCGCCGATGAAACTCTAGCAAAGCCGTTATATCTATGTCAGACAGGCCATCGCCATAAGTAAGCATAAAGGTCTCATTATTCACATACGGTTTAATTCGTTTCACACGGCCCCCCGTCATGCTGTCCTGCCCTGTGTCCACCAAAGTAACCCGCCATGGTTCAACAGCATTCTGGTGTATCTCCATCCCTTGTGTGCGGACATCGAAAGTAACGTCACAGTTGTGCAGAAAATAATTATAGAAATACTCTTTGATGACATACCCCTTGAAGCCAAGGCAGACGACAAATTCATTAAAGCCATACCGACTGTATCCCTTCATAATGTGCCACAATAAAGGTTTTTCACCAATTTCTATCATTGGTTTTGGTTTGAGATGCGTCTCTTCAGAAATACGGGTTCCAAACCCACCAGCAAGGATAACGACTTTCACAAATGCGCACGTCCTTTCGTCACATAAGCCCACTATATATTACGGCAAGCCACGGAGAGTTACCGACCTAACAAGAAACATTATCCCAACACTTGGGCCCATGACACATAAATCATGCATCGCCGCACTACCCCCCTGCTATGAAACCCTCCAACATGGCCAGCACCTGCGCCCGCATATCCTCTCTAGCCAAGGCCATGCCGATGTTTGCCTCCAGAAAGCCGAGCGGCGAGCCTGTGTCGTACCTCACGCCCGTAAGCCTGCAGGGCCGTAGTTTGTGGCCCTGTTTTAACATTAGTGCTAGAGCGTCGGTCAACTGCAATTCGCCCCCAGCACCCGGTGTAATTTGCGCAAGGCAGTCAAAGACCTCCGGCTGCAGCAGGTAGCGCCCCACCACCGCTAGGTTGCTCGGAGCCACCTCCGGCTGCGGCTTTTCTACTATGCCTACAATCAGTCCTGTTTCGCTGTCTATGCTCACTACCCCATACCTACTGGTATGCTCCCACGGTACCTCCTGCACGGCGATGACGCTTTCGTCTGGGCTCTGCATAGCGCTAATAAGCTGCGCCGCACCAGGCTCGGGGCCGACAATTAGGTCATCCGGTAGTAGCACAAAGAAAGGCACCTGCCCCACAAAGGCCTTGGCACAAAGCACCGCATGCCCAAGCCCCAATGCCTGCTGCTGCCTAATATAGTGCATTGTAGCAAGCTCAGCCGGCGCTACCACTGCCTCTAGCGCCTCCCTACGGCCCTTACTGGCCAAAACCTGCTCCAGCTCAGGCGCGCGGTCAAAATGGTCCTCCAAGCTACCCTTGCCACGCCCCGTGACAATAAGCACCTCGGTCACACCCGCCGCCACCGCTTCCTCGACCACATACTGTATGCTCGGCTTGTCCACCACCGTAAGCAGCTCCTTAGGCATGGCCTTAGTCGCAGGCAGCATACGGGTGCCGAATCCGGCGGCGGGGATTACTGCTTTTCGTACGGCAAAAATCACATTTCAACGCCTTCTCTCTCCCAAATTGACATGAATGTTTCGATTGCCGGCGCCAAACAATGTGCCTGGTGCGAGCGCTATAAACTTCTATGCGACAGCTCCGCTTGGTTCATAAAGGACATAATAGCGCAAATCACTTGGTCGATGTCACCTTGCGTCATGTAGGGATGCATGGGCAGCGATAAAACTACCTTGCACAACTCGGTTGCCACAGGATACTCAGTGTCCGTTCGCCCTAAGTAGGCAAAAGCTCCTTGCGCATGAAGCGGTTTAATGTAATACACTAGGCTAGGTATACCGCTCTGCTGTAACCACACTTGTAGCTCATCACGCTGTTGCTCGCACTTGAGCTTAATCGTGTATTGCGCATAGCTTGAATAGTATCCATCGGGGATAATGGGGATCTCCACAGCACCATGCAATGCTTTGTCGTAAAGCTTAGCAATGCGGTTAACGTCTGTGAGTTCGTGCGCTACCAAAGCCTTGAGCTTTACTCGTAAAATTGCCGCCTGTAGTGTATCAAGCCTTGAATTGACACCCACCCTGACATTGTCATACTTACTTGTGCCCTTGCCATGTACTTTAAGTGAACCCAGTAGTGTAGCCAAGTCGTCATCATTGGTAAATATTGCCCCACCATCCCCATAACAGCCCAAGGGTTTTGCCGGAAAAAACGAAGTGGTAGCCGCGTCACCAAAACTGCAAGCGAGTTTACCGCCTAGGCTGCCCCCAAAGCCTTGCGCCCCATCTTCCAGAATGCGCAGGCCGTACTTCTTCGCTACATCCTCAATAGCCGGGTAATTGGCGGGCAGGCCAAACAAGTCGACTGGTATGACCGCCTTAGGCTTTAACTTCCCCTCTTGGAGCACAGATAGCACAGCCTTCTCTAACGCAGCGGGGTCCATGTTAAACGTATGCTTGTCAACGTCAACAAACACGGGCGTTGCACCGCAAAACGCCACCACCTCGCCCGTGGCAAAGAACGTAAAGTCAGGTATGAAGACCGCGTCCCCTGCGCCGATGCCCCACGCCATCAGCACTAACGTCATCGCTTCGGTACCATTCGCACACGATATGCAGTGCTTGACGCCCACATAATCGGCAAGTTCGCGCTCTAACAGCAGAACTTCCTCCCCACCGATAAACTCGGCGTGGTCGATGACCTTTTGTATAGCAGCATCAATAGACCCCTTGTAATTAGCGTACTGTGCACGCAAGTCCCTAAACTGCATGCGTCTCCCCCCTGCCTAATCTGTCTGTTGTTTAGTGTTTTCCTTTAGGTCACTACCGTGCAGGTGATACACTCTTCTGCACGCTCCGCACTTAAGTTCACTTGGCAGCACTTCGCCGCATTCGCAAACCCAGCCAATCCTTTTGGCAGGCACCCCGGCGACTAAGGCGTAGTCGGGCACGGCCTTTGTAACCACCGCACCGGCCGCAATCATCGCCCAAGCACCAATGGTGTTACCACAAACAATAGTAGCGTTCGCGCCAATGGTCGCACCGGTTTTAACTTGCGTCTTAACATAATTTGCGCTTCCCTTTGGGTACTTGCTACGCGGAGTTAGGTCGTTTGTAAAAACGCATGAGGGACCGCAAAACACGTAGTCCTCAAGCTCTACACCCTCGTAGAGAGAAACATTGTTCTGTATTTTTACGCCGTTGCCCACGCGGACATTGCTCCCGATGTTGACATTTTGCCCAAGCGAACAGTTGTCGCCAATTATCGCTCCCGCCTGGACGTGGCAGAACAGCCATATTTTCGTACCGACACCTATGACCGCAGAGATATCGACATAGCTACTGGGATGAACAAAGTAGCTCATCGCGCAAACAACCCCTGAAACTGCACAGTGCTTAGGTCTTTAAGCGGCCACTTCACCGTGGCACCTGTTGCTGCAGCCTCATAGATGGCGAGTACTAGCTCAAGGGCGCGTTTCCCATCCTCTGCAGTTACATAGGGGTCCCTGCCCTGCTGAATAGACTCAATCACGTCTTTGTATAAAGGTCCATGTCCGTAACCGTAAATCGTGGGCGGGTCCTCACTGTATTGCTGAATGACCTCGGATTCTTCATCTTGCCCATCGGCAAACATCCACTTTTCCACAACGTTAACAGATTTACCGCCCAATTTGGCAGTACCACTCTTGCCAAACAGATAAAGTGTTTCCTCCAGGTTGTTAGGGAAGACATTCGTGGTGCCTTCTAGCAGGCCGTAACTCCCATTGCCAAACCTGATTAAAGCTAGGCCTAAGTCTTCGGCCTCGATATACGAGTGATTGAGGTTATTGGTCATGCCTACAACCTCGACGACGTCATCCCCCATCATCCACCGCAGCAAGTCGATGTTATGAATACACTGATTCATCAGTGCGCCTCCATCCTGCGCCCAGGTGCCACGCCACGGTGCTTGGCGGTAATAATCTTCGCTACGACTCCAGCGAATGTGTGCCGCCCCATGCAGGAGCCGCCCAAACCGCCCACCCTGAACCGCTTGACGTAGTTTTTGCACAGCCTTATTAAACCTGTTCTGATGACAAGCGCTTACCGTAACTCCGGTAGCCTTTGCCTTCCGGATAATCTCATCTGCATCACGCAGTGAGAGAGCAATGGGCTTCTCAATGATGAGGTTACACCCGTAGTCCATGCAGTCTAGAGCTATTGCAGCGTGGTTGCCGCTCTCCGTCGCAATGGCTACCAGCTCTGGTCGTTCCGTGGCAAGCATCTCGCGGTAGTCCTGGTATCTTTTCACCGCTTTTGGCAGCCGCATCTTCTGCGACTTGTCTTCCATCATCTCAGGTAGCAGGTCACAAATGGCTACTATCTCTAACCCGTTCTCTTGCGCCACCCCAAGATGATTGGGCGAAATTCTTCCGCACCCTATTAAGGCATATCTCAAGCACATTACCCCCTACAGCAGCTCAATATTACTCCTATCACTTACACCCTTAGCGGCGTTCTTGGTGTCAAAAACAAACCGAGCATGACGCTGCACAAAGACATAGTCCACACTGGTATGGGCAGTAGTTATTACCACAAGGTCACTGCCTGCAATTATGCTCGCAGTTAGCTCCTTTTGCCCTACCATCGTCTTGCCGTGCTCGCAAAATTCCGCCACATAGGGGTCATAAAAAGCTACCTCCGCCCCGCGCTTCTGCAACTGCCCGATAACGCGAATCGCGGGGCTCTCCCTGTGGTCTTCTATGTCTTGTTTGTAAGCCACACCCAACACTAAAATCTTAGAACCACTGATGGCTTTTTTATACCTATTAAGAATCATGCCTATCCGTTCGGCGCAGTACTCAGGCATGCGATCGTTAACCATCATCGAAGCCTCGATCATGGAAGTATGAAAGCCATACTCGCGCGCCTTCCACGAAAGATAGTATGGGTCAAGTGGAATACAATGCCCGCCTAAACCAGGGCCAGGGTAGAAGGCCTGAAAACCAAAAGGCTTGGTCTTAGCGGCCTCAATCACTTCCCAAATATTGATGCCCATGCGGTTGCATAACACCGCCAGCTCGTTAATTAACCCGATGTTAACATTGCGATAGGTGTTCTCGAGAATCTTTTCCATCTCCGCCACCGCGGGTGAAGACACCTTGTGCACTGGAGCCTCTAATATGCTCTCATACAACAAGGCTGCAATTTCGGTGCAGGCAGGTGTAACGCCGCCCACTACTTTAGGAGTGTTCTTAGTCTTAAACAAAAGATTGCCGGGGTCCACCCGCTCCGGCGAAAATGCCAGATAAAAGTCCACCCCGCACTTTAACCCCGACGTCTCGAGTATGGGCTTAAGCAGTTCCTCCGTCGTGCCGGGGTAAGTTGTCGACTCCAGCACGATAAGCATATCCTTATGCATATAGGGCACAATGCTCTCGGCAGATGCTTTAACATAACTGATATCTGGCTGCTGATACACATCGAGCGGAGTAGGCACACAAATGCAGACGCAGTCCGCCTGCGCAACTTGAGCTATGTCGGTGGTGGCAGTAAGCAAACCCGCATCTACTATATCCTTCAGATCAGCATTGACCACGTCGCCGATGTAGTTGGTACCGGCGTTGACCATGGCTACCTTCTCGGGTTGAATATCAAAGCCGATAGTGCGGTAGCCGGCTTTGGCTTTTTCTACGGCTAGGGGTAAACCTACGTAGCCGAGGCCTATAACGCCGAGGATAGCATCCTTGTCCATAATGCGCTTATTCAGTCTGGCCACGCTTTATCGTCCTCCATCTAAGTACTCAGTTATCAGACTTACAATTTTTTGCCCTGCATTACCGTCACCAAAGGGTAAATATTGCTCGTCACGCTCTTCCACAGCTGACAGCTTGTTCAAGATATCAGTGCGATCAGGCTTCGCAAGTTGATTTTGGTTGTCCACCATAGTTTCAGGCCAAATTACAAGTTCAAAAATGGTTACGCATGGCACACCGGCAAAAAATGCTTCCCTCTGGAGTCCCCCAGAATCTGTGACTACTTTAGTTGCGCTTTTGACTAAGGCTAGCGAGGTGAGATACCCAACTGGCTCAGCGAGAATTATGTTTATAACGCCCAACCGTTGGGTAATGCGCAGTACGCGATCCCGGTTGCGACGATGAACAGGGTAAATCGTCGGTGCGTGCATTTCTTCCATTGCGCTCAATATTTCAGTAAGTGGAAGGTCGCTTTCACTATTCTCAGGTCGATGGCAAGTCAGGTAGTAGTAGCGCGGCGGGACCCTAACAGTCTCTCCGCCTAAGCCGACCAGTTTCTTGTGCTGAACACTTCCAACTATCTCAGCCCCGTAGTATAGAAAGGCATCGTACATGGTATCACCCACAACATGTACATTGCTCACTAGTCCTTCACGCCTCAGAAAGTCCGCGCTACTCTTCGTGCAACACATAAGCAGACTCGAAATATGGTCGGTGCATATACGGTTGACTTCCTCGGGATTAGCAATACTCCCAATACGTCCGCCTGCCTCAATGTGACACACAGGTATATGTAGTTTGACTCCAGCAAGCGCACTAGCTAGTGTGGAGTTTGTGTCCCCGTAGACAACGACCATGTCCGGACGGCGGGCAGTCAATATCTCCTCAATTCCAATTAGCATCTCCCCCGTCATTTGCCCGTGCAGCTGCCAAAAACCCCTAGATTGTAATCAGGGTGTGGAATATCAAGCTCCCTGAAAAATACGCCTGACATGTTGTCATCATAGTGCTGACCGGTATGGATAATGATTTCATTGTGATGTTCGCGTAGAACACGTGAGACCACTGCTGCCTTGATAAACTGCGGTCTTGCGCCAACTACTGTAACAATGTTCACAGCCATTGCCGCTTCCACTAATTTAGTGCCTATAACCGATACTGCACTGCCGACTTCGCGTTCCATCATGCTTCTCGGCCTCGGGCAATCCTATCGCAGCTGACAGTTTAAGCGTTATCAGTGTTTCCAAGCTCGATCTCTAGGAGTTGGGCACGGAACCCAATGCAATACGCTTACACAATTTCTGAATTTTGGTGGCTCACTTCTCAAGTATCCCTAGCGGCTCGAAAACTGACTAGCGAGTGGCTAACTTTTCGATTGACTCTAGCACTTCAAGACCATCTGGCCATCAGTAGCCCAGCACAACTAACTTGTCAAAATGTGTCTGCATATCGCGGTGGAGCTACATAAGCTAGCACCTATAGGCAGAATCCCTAGGCGACTAACCTCTCATCGCAGCTGCCCGCAAACGTAGGTCCGGTCGAACTTTCCGGCCATCCCTAGTCAACTTACGCCGCCTCTTGTTGGATGCCATTGGTAACAGTAAAACTGCTAGACATCCTTCGCCAAGCCAGTTCTTGATCGACAATAATTAGTGTCTTATCAATATGTCTTCAATTCTACTAAATTCTGTTTCAAGTCTATCCTCCCAAGCTTGCAAATCAACTAATCTCGAAATCTTTGATTTAGGAATCCGTAACCCCTTATCAATTGCTTCAATCACTGCCTTTGCATTATCTGGCTCATTTACAAGATATCCCGAGAAACCATCAATCACTAATTCCTCAATTCCCTCTCCTTTCCTGCTGCATACAACAGGAATATCAAGCGCAAGAGCTTCAAGAAGGGTGTTCGATATACTACTAAGATCGTGAAGCGATAGAAATACATCAGAGACTAAAAGATGTTTCCATACTTCTTCATGAGCAACCGCTCCCACAAATCTAATCGTTCTGCCTAAATGGTATTGCTTAGATTGATTTTCGAGCAAAACCTTGTCTCTACCGTCACCAACCAGAACGAACGTCCATGGTCGCTTTTGAGCTCGCGATTCAAGGGCAACTTTGAGAATACGGTCTGGACGATTCCAACACTCAATACGCCCAACAAACGTTATAACGTGCATCTCAGGATGTAGCCCTAACTCTCTCCTTAGCTGAACTCTTGGAAGTTCCTGAATGCGCTCAGGCACATCCACTCCATTTCGCAGTACCAATCCTTGGTTTGATAAACCGTACTTTAAAAGCACCTCTTGGCCTCTAGTCCCATCATCCGTAATCATGTACAAATTTGCTCTAACTTTTAAAGCTAAGATTTCATAAAAATCCCAATAGAACCTTCTAAGAGAAAAGGGCACGTCTCCTAATAGAGAATCTGGACTGGAGATGCCGTAGAGCCTCGCGACGAGAGGGGTTTTATACACTAACCGAAAGACAGATCCAACGACTACTGCAGGAGCGCTGTGGGCATACAACAAATGGAAAGAGGTACTGCTCAGCAGTGGCCAAATTTTGAAAGGGAAGATCGCTATATATGCTATAGCATGTAATCTAGCGCGCAGCCGACCCCAGAATGTACTATTGGATTTGCGCTGGTGGTGATTTCGCAAAGGCAAGTAGATTGGGAAAAATTCTATTCCCCCTTCTTCGTAAGAGTTTTTGGGGGCATCAACCGGATAAACAAAGAGCACCCTCCATCCTCTTTTCGCAAACTCTTGCACGCTTTTTCTCAGAGACGGCATACCTGCTCGCCTTTCCGCATCGACTGTAAAATATGGTAAGGCAGAAAGGTGAATAACTGTCCTTTGTCCACCTAAAAACACGCTTTTTCTTTTGTCCAAATCATTCGGGATGTGCCCTTGTCTTTCTTTCATGCAGTTTCCTCCTCTGATAGCTTGTGATCTTCAAATAGGGACGACAAAGCGTCGCGTTTGGCATGCAGGAACCATACAAGTATGAATGTCAATCAGAAAATGAACCATGTGGCAATCTGTTTTTGAACTACTGGAGACATTTTTGAATACGTCGCCCTTGACTTAACATATGAGCCGCGGAGACTTTACACTTGCGTCGCTGAAACTTGACAGTCTCGTCGGTTTGGTTTTACACCTAAAATCTGTAGTAGTATTGGACTCATGTGTCGTATGGGCGGCACAAATTCATCCAAGGAGGTCATCAAATGACCAACTACAGAGAGGTTTTGCGACTGCAGAACCTAGGACTCAACCACAGCCAGATTGCAGCGAGTGTGGAGATGTCACGCCCAACTGTGATCAAAGTTCTGCGGCTTGCACGAGCAAAAGGGCTTGACTGGCGTGCGGTCGAAGATCTGTCTGGTCGGGAACTTGGGGTGCGGCTGTACCTGCAGTGAACCCCAAAAACTAGACACCTTAGAACCCGTTTTAGCTCGGTTTTTTGTAGTATTTCGCGTGTACGTCTTCTAACTCGGCAAGGAAACCGATTAAGGCACAGAGGTCATGGCGCTCCTAGTGCGGTTCGCGGCAAGACCTGGCGGCGGCCCTTGACAGGTAGGCTGCTTGGCTGGTGAGCGAGGGGCATAGGCGAGAAGCATGAGTTAATTCCTTGAGGCCCCTCGCTGTGGGATATTGTAGCCCACCTGTCAAGGTAAAATGAATCCGCCGCCGAGGGTGAGCTCAGGGCACGACTCAAAGCATGGGGGATTAGTTGCTCGCCGCCCTCTAATACTCGTCAGGGGTCAGGTATCGGTTGGACTGATTGATCCGCTGGCGGTTGTAGAAGATCTCCACGCACTCAAAGACTGCGGCTTTGGCCTCGGCTAGTGTTTTGAACCGCCTCCCCTCCAACTATTCGGTCTTCATCTTCCCCCAAAAGGCCTCCATGGGGGCGTTATCCCAACAGTCTCCTTTGCGGGACATGCTGCAAATAAACCCGTGCGATTTGAGATATGCCTGGTAGTCGTAAGAGCAGTACTGGCTGCCCCTATCCGAGTGTATTAACACCCCTTTGGGCTTGGATGCATATTTGTAGGCATTGTCCAGTGCAGTTATGACGAGCTCCCTAGTCATGCGGTCACTCATGGACATTCCTATGAGTGGTTGTCCACAGAGGTCCATAACCAGTGCTTAATAGAGCCAGCCTTCATCGCTCGAGACGCAAGTAATATCACTAACCCATTTTTGGCTCCGCTTTTCGGCATGGAACTCACGATTTGGCAGATTCTCGGCCACGGGTAGAAAGTGATTTGAGTCTGTTGTGGCCCTAAATTTCCGAGCTACCTTTGACTTAATCCCCAAGCTTCGCATAAGGCGGGCTACGCGCTTATGATTCATGCGGTACCCCTTAAATTTAAGCGATTCTGTGATCTTGAGAATGCCGTAGATATGCCTAGAACGCTTATGAATGGTCTGTATATCACTCGAAATCGTCTCGTTGTCCTGCTCACGCTTGCTCTTCGGGCGGTTCATCCATGCGTAGAAGCTGCTCTTGCTGACTCCTAATGCTCCGCATAGCTTCGTAACCCGGTACCTCTCGCTTTGCGACCTAATGAATTCAAACATCTCTATCTGAGATTTTTCGCGAAGTCGGCCGCTGCTTTTTTTTGGATCTCAATTTCCTCCCTGAGCTCTCTGTTTTCTCGCTCAAGTTTCCTCATAATCGCTTCTTCCGGAGTGAGGATGACGTTGCGCCGCTACCAGGAAAAGGATTCACTCTCTTCTCTACTTGCGTAATCCACTCTCTGAGTGAGGTAACAGATACGCCGAGATCTTTTGCTATGGCCGGGATAGACTCTTGCCCTAGGTTAACTCTGTACACGGCCTGTTGCTTGTATTCTGAATTGTAGTGCTTCTTCTTCATTTGTTTCTCCCCTTCTGATCCCAGCATAGCACGGATTCTGGTTGTCCATCAAAAGGGGTATAGCGCAATGGGGTACCAGTGATGGATGGCGAAATGCCTGCCCTGGCATAGGCGCGGCGGACGGATTCACGAATCTGAGAGCTGCCCATTGGTTCACCTGTGCGATGGGAGAAACGCACGAAGAGCACCCGCTCGCACGTCGTAGGCCTAGCTAGCTCTAGATACTGAACAATGGCTTTACCTAGCGGCTGAGAAAGCGGGAGGGCGCGCTGCACGTGGGATTTGGTTTTCTTGATCAACACGCTGGCGTCGCGCCAGTTGAAGTCATTGAGGGACAGGTTTGCGACTTCAGAGGATCGTAGGCCAAGCTCCGTAAAGCAAAGGAAGATGGCGTAGTCGCGTTTTCCTGTTGGAGTGCAGAGATCGAACGCCGAGCAAATGAGGGTAATCTCATTACTCGTTAACGTCTTTGGCACACTAGCTACCTTCCACACTGGAGCTGAGAGCGGAAGTATGAGTAACCCTTTGTCCACCTCGACACCTTTGAAACGCAGGTAGCGGCAGTAGCTTCTAATGACGCCAATGAAAGTTTTCCGAGATGAAGGCTTGACGTGCATCATCTCTGTGGTAAGAAAGTTCTGTAACACGGAAACCGAGATTGCAGAACTGTCAAATTGGGAGCTTGGGAAAAGACGGTACAAAAACCTTCTTAAGGAATTCTGGCGGGATTGTCTAGTCGGTGAGCTTAGGCGAGCCACTCTTTCGAGATACAATGCGTAATCCATAACTTCCCGTTCGATAGATTCGTTGCTAGATGACCTCTCGCAAGGTGGCAGCTTCCGGTCAGTCAGGAAGTAGTAGAAGAGTCGGATTGCTGTACGCACTGTCGTGATACTGTGCCGTCCATCGACTTGGTTGTTGGGATTAATATACTCCAGCATTAATGGTTCGATCTGTGTTTCCGATGCTGGCTGTGTCTCTTTCGCCCATTCAACAAAGCGCTGCACTGCCTTTTTGTAGCCCCTAATGGTACTTGGCTGGTACTCTTCTCTCAGGAATGCCTCATAGCCAGCAATCTGGGAAGTCAATGATTCTCTCGTTTCCATAATGCCACCCCTTCTTAGCTCTTATTGAGCCTCTGACATTATGGACAGTTATGCGGAGTCTTTGTGTCGGTCAATTGGCAGATAGCACGCGGTCTTCTCGGTCTCTTTCAGCGCGGGGAATTAACTGCACATAAACAGTGTCTGAGCATAATTGCGATTATGTTCTTAAGAGCATAATCGCAAGAACTTCCTTTTCTCGAATACTCCGCGGGGAGCGACATCTAGTGCCGTTGTGTATAGCATTGTTGAAACCGCCAAGGAGAACAACATCAACCCCCGTGCTTACCTTGAGTTCCTCTTTGAACAGTTGCCGAACATTGACCTCGCTGACACTGCTACAATTGATTCTCTACTGCCGTGGTCAGCTTCACTCCCAGCGGGGATCCGTGTTAAGACAAGCAACTAATGCGCCCCTCGAAATACGCACGCCAGATCCCCAGCCCTCATCTTGCCCTCTGGCAAGGTGGGGGCTATTTGACGCTTGCGTTTTTCAGGGCCATCTCCGATGAAAATAAAATGGATATTGGCATCTCTTTCTTTTAACATAGCTGCAGCCTCAATCGCCACATCCAAACCGTTGGCAGAACCATGAGCTCCGGCATAGATTACCTTGAACTTGTCCTTATGCTTTTGAAAGGCCTGAGCCCCCTCAGTGGAGGGGGCTAGGGGGGCCATGTCGCAGTAGCGTTCCAGGTCAACGCCGTTAGGTATCCAGTGTATCTTCCGAGGATCGACACCGCGGCTTTCAAAATACTGCCTAGCGCCTGGCATAAGTACAACAATCTTCTCTGCCCTGTCACACAAAAACTTCTCCCAAGCATAAAGCAACCTTGCCATTAAAGAGGTCCCTTCCATAGCACCCATGCCTATGGCCGTCTGCGGCCAAAGATCCCTCACCTCAAAGATGAACCTAGCTTTATGCCTTCTTGCCAGCCACCAGCCAGCCAGAGCAGCAACAGGATGCAGAGACGAACCGATGACGGCATCCGGCCCCTTCAAATCGCGCGCGGCGCCTAAGACTCCTAGCCCGTAAGAAAACATGTTAAGAACTCTACGCCAGTTGTTGCCTACATAGGGGTAGGTGTTCAGCCAAACAAACTGAACTCCATCTAACTCGTCCCGTCGCAATTTTTCCTTAGACTTTACTTTTACATACGTCCGGGAACCATGGTCAAACCCAGACGCAAAGATAACTACTTCATGGCCTCGTTTGACGAGTTCTTTCCCTAGGTCGAAATGCCTTGAACCCCCGGGCATATCCGGCGTAATGGTATAATGATTGAGTACCCAGATACTCTGACCAACCACTACTGCTACCTCCTACCCGATTACACAAAATAAACTACTGCCAAGCATTTCGATCACCCCGAACACCTAGCATGAGTGACACAATTTTTTCTGCCGCTCGACCGTGGCCATAGGGGTTACGCTGGCTACTGCGGCTCGCCGCAAGTAGTTTGCGTACTGCCTCCCCGATGTCTTTCGTTGAAAGTGGCTCGACGAGAGAAGCCCATCCCATCTCCACCAGTTCCACCCATTCTGTCTCCTGACGGAAAATCACCGACGGTACTTCGTAGAAATACGCCTCTTTTGGGACTCCGCCCGAGTCCGTGGCCACCAAGCGCGCGTTTTTTTCGAGCAGGACCATGTCGAGGTAGCCCACAGGCGGGATGATCTGCAGCACCCGCGTGGCTTCAACGAGTAGCCCCTCCCTTTCCAGCGCCTGGCTAGTGCGGGGATGTAGGGGGAGTATTACAGAACACTCTGTTGCTACCTGCATTAGCCCATCGTGTCGCCACTCACTTTGCCTGTCGGCATGGGAGTGGTTTTTTCTTGTCTTACATGGCGGAGTTCTGGGATAATGAGTGGCGTGTGCAGAGAGTAGGCGCATGCCACTCATTCTTTACGAGAGGAAAG
>Ga0209105_100252_pt1 | contig 18452 bp, 18 predicted proteins | sample SedPBSmetaG_FD_184158 | JGI IMG/M metagenome (GOLD analysis project Ga0209105, IMG submission 184158) | Freshwater sediment bacterial and archeal communities from Indian Creek, Illinois, USA to study Microbial Dark Matter (Phase II) -... | ecosystem: Environmental > Aquatic > Freshwater > Creek >...
GTATCTTCACTTAATGCTCCCTTTCCAATATGGATTTTAACTCCTGCCTTTGATAGGTACGGAATATTCTCCTGAATTTCTTCTTTATTGCTTGTTGTAGGTGCTATTCCAGCACCGCTCACTGCGGTGTGCATTAAAGCAGAACCTTGAATATCAATGAGTTTTTCGCCGTTTTTAATGGATTTAACGAGTTTTGGAAGAGCAGCGTCTCTTCCAGTATATATCCTTCCACTTATTTCGATCCTGTCTCCAACTTGAAGATCTTCAATTACATCATCAGTTACTGGTATTTTAATTAGTTTCATGGTTACTCATCTACCTGAATATTTTATCTCAATTTACAGTAGCTTTTTTTCTACTTTTGATAAACTCTCTGCAGTATATCTTGTATAAATCTCATACAGGTCTTTCAGGAATTCTTCCACATGTTCCTCATTAATATGAGGCATGACCACAATTCTTATGGCCATTGGATACGCAGATATTGAAACCATCCATCCTTTCTTTTCAAGTTCACTGGCAATCTTTTCAATTTTTATTTCATCAGATTCAAATGCAACAATATTTAATTCAGGTTTTCTTATCAATTTAAATCCTGATTCTTCAATACCTTCTGCAAGAAGTTCAGTTACTTTCATACATTTTTCTGCAACCTCTTTATAACCTTCTTTTCCAAAATATTTCATAAGAGCCCATGCTGCTGCTGCTGCTGCACCGGTTCTTGTGCCAACAATAGTAGACTGCTCTTTTTCTGTTAAATAGGGTGTTTCAGTGCTTATACTTTCAAGATAAGTTTTATCCCTAAATAGAATGCAACCAGTAGGAATCGGTGCTAAACCCATCTTATGAGGGTCTACTGTAATAGATGAAACACCAGAAAGTGAAAAATCAAATTTAGGAAAATCATAGCCAGCATAATTTAAAAATGGAATTGAAAATCCTCCAAATGCAGCATCAATGTGAAGATAAATATTTTTCCGAAGACAAAGATTTGAAAGTTCCTCAACTGGATCAATAACCCCTAATTCTGTTGTTCCAGCTATACCAACAACTGCAACAGTATCTGGAGATATTAACTCTTTAACAGACCCTATATCAACACGATAGTTTTCATCGAGTTCTGCTTTTCTTATTTTTAGGCAAAGCATGTCTGCTGCTTTTTTAAAGGAAAAATGTGCAGATTTAGGAACTATTATCTCAGGATTTTCAACACTGCTTGAGTTTCTGGCCGCCCACATGGCCATTATGTTAGCTTCAGTGCCACCAGTTATTATATGCCCACAGACGTCTTTTTTACCAAGGAGGCTTCCAAGCATTTCAATAACTTCTTTTTCAATTTGTCTGGTGCCTTTAAAAAGGCCAGGATCACCTAAATTAGACTCTAAGAACATATAATATGCTTCCACGCCGACTTCATGGGGGCCTGTGCACATTGAGCCAAGTATTCTGCCAGATTTATAGGCCATATCCATTTTTTTAAAGCATTTGAGCTTTTCTGATATTTCCCGCCTATTTATTCCTTTTCTATCCATTTTAATACCCTAAAAAAATAATTAAGCAGTGATTTAAAGACAAAAAATATTTAAAAAGAAGATTTTAACAGTTTTCCCAGCCACAAAATCATAGATTCTGTTGGCGCTAAAAATCAGAGAATTTTGAGGGAATAAGATATTTATTCCTGTAAGCGTTTCCTTGCAGCTTTTAAGACCAGTTTTTTCTCAACTCTGGCTACAACTTCCCTTACATTTGCAACTGCATCAGTATTTGCAGATACTGACTCAATTCCTGCCTCAACAAGCTTTTCAACTACGTCTGGCATGCTTCCTGCCTGTCCGCAGATACTGGTTTTAACTCCTGCTTTATTACATACGTTTATAACATGAACCAATAATTTCAATATTGCCGGGTGTTTTTCAGTGTAAATGCCAGCAACATTTTCATTGTTTCTGTCAATTGCAAGTGTATACTGAGTTAAATCATTTGTTCCAAAGCTTACAAAGTCCACCCCTTCAGCAATGAAATCCTCAATAGTAAGAGCTGCTGCAGGTGTTTCAACCATTATACCAAACTCAATTGTTTTTCCTGGTTTTAAGCCCACTTCTTCTGCTATTTGTTTGGCTTTCCTGAGTTCATCATGGTGCTGTACCAGCGGGATCATTATTCCAATGTTAGTGTATCCTTGTTCATGGAGCTTTTTAATGGCTTTAAATTCAGCTTTAAGGATTTCAGGTTCGTCTAATTCTCTTCTGATACCTCTCCATCCAAGCATTGGGTTGTGTTCGTACGGCTCGCCTTCTCCCCCTTCAAGAGACTTGAATTCGTCTGTTGGGGCGTCAAGAGTTCTGTACCATACTGGTTTTGGATAGAATTCATCTACAACTTTAAGGATGTTTTCAACAAGAATTTTTATAAGTTCATCCTCATTTCCATCCATTATGAACTTTTTAGGGTGAACTCCAGAGGTCAGCATCATGTGTTCAGTTCTAAGAAGACCTACACCATCTGCTCCTGTTGCAGCGGCTTTTTTAGCTGCCTCAGGCATGCTCACATTTACTTTGACTTCTGTAACTGTGATAATAGGTGCATGTGCTATCATAGCTGACTGTTCTTCTATGGTTTCATTTTTCTCTGATTCTACAAGTTTTCCCTTGTAAACTGTTCCCTTGTTTCCATCGAGGGTTACAGTCTCGTTTTCTTCAAGAACCTTTGTTGCATCACCAGTTCCTACAACACAAGGTATTCCGAGCTCTCTTGAAACAATTGCAGCGTGACAGGTTATTCCACCTTCATTAGTGATGATCCCATTTGCCCTTTTCATTGCAGGGACCATGTCAGGTGTGGTCATAACTGTAACCAGTATGTTTCCTTCTTCGATTTTATCAAGTTCATCAGTGCTGCTAACGATTTTAACTGCACCTGACGCCATTCCTGGGCTTGCACCAAGCCCCTTTGTAACTATGGTCCTTTCTTCGGTCATATCTTCTGCTTCAGTTTCATTACCCATATTAAGTGTTGTTACAGGTCTTGACTGTAACATAAAGATTTTTCCATCATTTATTGCCCATTCAGTGTCCTGTGGAGAGCCATAGTGCTCATGAATTTTCTTACCCATGTTTGTAAGTGCACTAATTTCAGGAATGCTTAAAACCCTTTTATTTTTCAGATAATCTGGAACTTTCATTTTTACAGTTCTTCCAGTATCCGGATCTTTTGTAAACATTATATTTTTTTCGCTGATAACAGATTCAATGATTTCACCGGTTTTTTTGTCTACCCAGTAAGTATCTGGTGTAACAGTACCGGATACCACTGCTTCTCCTAATCCCCATGAAGCTTCAATTAATGTGTTTTCCTCACCAGTGGAGGGGTGTACTGTAAACATTACACCTGCTTTTTTGGCATCTACCATTTCCTGAACAACAACAGCAATATAAACTTTAGAATGATCAAAATTATGTTCTTCCCTGTAAAAAATAGCTCTGGACTCAAATAATGATGCCCAGCACTTTTGTACATATTCTAAAACCTTTTCTGTACCTTTAATATTTAAAAATGTCTCCTGTTGCCCTGCAAATGATGCTTCAGGAAGGTCTTCTGCTGTTGCAGATGATCTAACCGCAACAAATACCTCTTCTTTTCCAATACGCTCACATAATGCATTGTAAGCCTCTACAATGATTGTCCTTATATCATCAGGCATGTAAGAATCCATTATTATTTTTTTTATTCTTGCTGATGCTTCCTGAAGTTCTTTATTGTTGTTGACGTCTGTAGCATCAAGAATGCCCATTATTTCATCAAAGATACCTGTTTCTTTTATAAATTTATCATAGGTTGCTGCTGTAATTACAAATCCCGGAGGTACAGGGATTCCTGCATTTGTTAACTCCCCCAAATTTGCCCCTTTTCCACCGGCGATTGCTACATCTTCTTTTCTAAGCTCTTCAAAAAATTCGACATACTTCATGCTGAACACCCTTTTATTTTATTAATTCTTCACCCTTTTCCACGACAATTCTACAGGACACTGGGAACTTCATTGCAGCTCTTCTTAAAGCTTCTTTTGCATCTTTGTAGTTCCTCTTATTTGTGTCTATAGTTAAAATCTTCTGGTCTGCTTTTGCTAATGCTACAGAGCTTACAGGTTTTCCGAATGCTTTTCTCATCCCATCCTGTACTCTGTCTGCACCGGCACCAGTTGCCATGGGGTTTTCTCTGATAATATGGTGAGGATAAACTCTTATTTTAAGATGGTAACCCATTCTACCTGCTCTTCGCTGCATGTACCTGTTTGAGGCAATCCTTGCAGCCTCCAGTGAGTTATGTGATAACTGCGCTGGCTTTTTTAAGGCAAGGCTTATTTTTAAAGGGAAATCTGCTGAAAGGTTTCCCATATCATATTGAACTATCCTTGAACCAGGAATTTTTCTGATGTATTCTTTTCTTGTATATGCCCTCATTAATAATCCTCCTCTATAAACTTTCTTGTCTATAACTTAATAAATGCTTCCTTCTATATATACACATGATCATAATTTGTATTAGAAATAGTAACTACCTCTTGATATGATCATAAACAGGTGGAAGTATGAAAATCGCAATAACTGGAAAAGGAGGGGTCGGTAAAACAACCCTTTCTGGAACATTAGCATGTATATTGTCAAAACGTTATAAAGTATTCGCTATTGATGCAGACCCGGACATGAACCTTGCATCAAGTCTGGGTATAACCCGGCAAATCACCCCTATATCAAAGATGAAAGATCTGATAAAGGAAAGAACCGGTGCAGAATCTGGAGCTGCCTTTGGAGGAGTTTTTAAAGTTAATCCTAAGATAAGCGATCTACCTGAATCTTTATCCATAAATTATGACCCTGAAGGTAATTTAAAAATCCTTGTAATGGGCACTGTGGATAAAGGAGGTGAAGGGTGTATTTGTCCTGCTTCTGTGCTTCTTAAAGCACTCATGCGTAACTTAATCCTTAAAAAAGATGAAGTTGTTATTTTAGATATGGAAGCTGGAATTGAGCATCTTGGAAGGAAGACCGCTGAAGCTGTTGATTTAATGATTATAGTGGTTGAACCTGGACTTAAATCTCTTGAAACTGCTGGACGGATTAAAAGACTGGCATCAGATATTGGGATATCCAGAATTGCCTGTGTGATAAATAAAGTTTCAAGTGAAACTGAAGAAAATTTCGTGATTTCAAAACTTAAAGAGATGGATCTTGAAGTTATTGGAAGCATTCCAAGGGACGAAGCAGTGATTGTGGCCGATATGGAAGGAAAACCTCTTGTTAATCATCCTGATTCTGCTGCATTTAAATCTATAGAAAAAATTGCAGAAAAAATTTTGGGTTAAAACATGGAAATTGAATCAAAAATTACATTTATTTATGGAACCAAAGAAGAAGCTCGAATTGCTTTAGATTCGCTTAAATCAGATAATATAGATTTTGTAAAAGCTTATATTGAAAACAATAGTCTTATCTGTGATTTAAAGTCGAAGGCTCTTAGAACAACTCTTGCAACAATAGATGACCTTATATTTTGTGAAATAATGGCTGAAAAGATCATGGATTTTACAATAAGATGATTTTTTTTAAGAGGAAGGTGAAGAAATGAAATTCGCTCTTAAAGGAGAAATTACTTTCAGTAAAGATGCCAGTGAGGCAGAAAAAGATATAAAAAAGTTTATAGATGAAGCCAACAGGGAAATATTTCTAAAGGGAGTTCCAGAAGACTGGAAGCAGGATGCATCAAAAATAGTTGACTGGAATTTAAAAGGTGACGTCCTTGAAATTGAAATGAAATCAGGGAGACGTGGAAGGGCTCATGACGCGATTTTAAGAATAAAAACCCCACTTACCCAACTTTTAGGCAAAAAATACCGCTTAGGTGTGCGGAAAATAACCGCCAAAAAATATGAAATCACGATACCCATCAAAAAAGCGCCTGAAGTGGATGAAACCACTGGAATAATTAAGGTAGGGGAAATAGATTTAAGGGCTACAGTTGTTGATAAAATAATGGACATGCCTTATGTTTCTGATTCTTCCATTGCAGAAAATAAATTAATAATAAAATTTGAAGAACTGAATGAGTCAGAACTGCGAAGACATGTTGTTGACAGGGTTTTAAAAGTTATAAAAGAATCAGTGCCAGAACCAGGGGGAGAACCAACTCTTGAAGAAGTTGCCCAACCATCAGACATCCTTACCAGGCAGGTTACCAAGATAGAACCTGGTACTGTAATATACAGTAGCCAGAAACAAAGGTTTTTCTTTGAAGATGACCCTACAGAAGAAGCTGCAAAACTTGGATGGGTTAAAAAATTCTCTGGAAGAGGGCAATGGTTTTATGCACCTCCATTTGTAGCGCTGCAGCGTGCAATAGAAGAAATAGTGTTAGAAAAGCTTGTTTACAGTATGGAGTTTGAGGAATGTCTTTTCCCAAAACTCATTCCAATTCCAGTAATGGACAGGATGAAATATCTGGAAGGGCTTCCTGAAGGGATGTATTACTGCTCTGCACCACGTAGAGATCCTGGAATATTTAATAAATTCCGTGATGAGCTTGCAATTAAACGTGAAGTTCCAATTGACCTTTTAAAAGAAGGTTTAAAGGACCCTTCCTATGTACTGGCGCCGGCGCAGTGCGAGCCGTTTTATGAATTTTTAAGCCATCAGGTGGTTGACGAAAAAGACCTTCCAATAAAATTCTTTGATAGAAGCGGTTGGACATACCGCTGGGAAGCTGGAGGGGCAAAAGGATTAGATAGGGTTCATGAATTCCAGCGAATAGAACTTGTATGGCTTGGAACACCTGAACAAACTGAAAAATTAAGAGATCAGACTGTTGATATCTCCCATAAAATTGCTGATGAACTGGAACTTGAATGGTATACTGAAGTTGGTGATGATCCTTTCTATCTTGAAGGTAGAAAAGTTGAAGATAGAGGAATTGAGTTTCCAGATATTCCTAAAAAGGAAATGAGACTTGTAGTGCCTGGAGAAAAGAAAGGTGTTGCTATAGTTTCTGCAAACATTCATGGGACTCATTTTGTAGAGGGCTTTTCAGTAAAAGAAACCCATAACCACAGAATATGGACAGGATGCACAGGTGTTGGTATAACTCGTTGGGTGTTCGGATTCCTTGCACAGAAAGGTTTTAGCCAGGATAACTGGCCAGAAGCTGTTAAAAAAAGATTTAAGAGTGTTAAAGTGCCAAAGTTGCTTACATGGCCTTAATTTTTTATTAGAACAGGATATAAATTAATTCAAAGGCATAGCATTTTTTCTGATAAAAAATCTCTGATTTATTAAACATAAAATCAAATATACTTACATGAAGATTTTAGCTATTGACATAGGTTCAGGTACCCAGGACATCATGCTCTATGATACAGAAGAGCCCATTGAAAATTCCCCAAAACTGGTGATGCCCGCCCCAACAAAGATAGTTGCAGACAGAATAGCCCGATTAGATGGAGATTTGTTTATAGGTGGAGAAACCATGGGCGGAGGCCCGATAAACAGGGCAGTGAAAGATCATATAAAGGGCGGAAACAAAATTTTCATGGCAAAAAACGCCGCAAGAACGATAAGGGATGATTTAAATGTTGTAAAGTCCTTAGGGGTTGAAATAGTACCCCCATCTGAAGGAGAAAAATACTCCCATTTAACTCAAATCGAGTTTAAAGATGTTGATTTAGATGCAATAGGAGAATCCCTGTCTAAATTCGATGTAGATCCTCATTTTGATTTTTTGGGGGTGGCTGTCCAGGATCATGGATTTATGGAAGGTGTTGGGGACAGGAATTTCAGGTTCATGAAGATCAGGGAAAAATTAGATACTCCAAAGCCACCAGAAGAGTTTGCATACTTCGGCAGTGCTCCAGATTATTTTACAAGGATTAATGCAGTATTTAGAGCACTTAAAGAATATAATACCACCGTGATGGATTCAAAATTTGCATCTATCTGCGGTGCCACATGTGACAGGTACGTTAAAACTCTTGAAAAATTTATAGCCATGGACATTGGAAACGGTCATACCCTTGCAGCAGCCTTTGACAGGGGGAAAATTTTAGGAGTATTTGAACACCATACCCGTAAAATGACTCCTGATAATATAGAACTGTTTGTAGGGAAACTTGCAGATGGGTCCATAACTCACGAGGAAGTGCATGAAGATCATGGACACGGGGCATGGTCTTTAAAGCCTATAGGGGATTTTAAGACAGTAGTTGCAACAGGACCTCGCCGAAAAGTACTGGAGAAAACTGATTTTAATGTGCACTATGCAGCTCCGGCAGGAGACGTAATGATGACAGGTCCAGTAGGGCTTATTAAAGCCATTAAATTAAATATACAGGTTTTTAAATGATTATAGATCCTCATGTTCACAGCAGATATTCTAATGATTCCAGAATGACTCCAAAGGAGATTGTTAAAAGATCAAGAAAGATAGGTCTTGATGCAGTTGCAATAGCAGATCATAATTCAATTAAAGGTTCAGTAGAAGGTATTAAAGAAGCTAAGGGAATGGAAGATTTTCTTATCATTCCTGCAATGGAAATAAGTACTTTAAAAGGCCATATTGTTGCACTGGGGATTCAGGAAGAAATTGCATCCAGAATATCTCCAGAAGAAACAATTGACAGGATAAGGGGGCAGGGAGGAATAGCTGTTATTCCACACCCTTTTGTACGTTACAGAGAAGGGTTATGTGATTACGTTAAAACGCTGGATGTAGATGCCATAGAAACTCTAAATTCGAGGTATCTCTTGGGTTATTCTAACTGGAGAGCTAAAAAGCTTGCAGAAAAAAGAGGAATACCTCAAATTGGGGCAAGCGATGCACATTTTCTTGATGCCATAGGAAGTTGTGTAACTGAATTAGAAGCTGATTTTTCTGTTTGTAGCATAATTCAGAGTATTTTGTCAGGTAAAACCAATGTATTTGGCAATAGGACTCCGCTACCTTTAATATTAAAGGAAGTCCTGAATAAAAAGATTAAAAGAATTTAAATTCATTTTAAAGCCCGTACATATTAATTTCATTTAAAATTAATTCCCGCGGAAATCCTGCACCTTTTATATCAGTTTTCACCATGCTATTGCTGAAATGTATCACACGTGAACTACTCCCCGTATGGGGGGAGTCTGCAGAACTTTGTTCTGTGGCCAAAAAAATCCTTGATTTTTGTGGTTTAAAAAATTCTTTTAACATTAAAAGAACATTATTTATCATGTATAAAAAGCTTAAATTATCTGAATTTCTATTAAATCTATGTTAGATTCAATTTCAAAATTCATTCAGGACAATTTTATTTACCTTCATCTCGGCTACACCCTGTTTAATACCATTGTTTTTGGGATTATACTGGGAATTGTGGTAATATTAGTTATAAAGATGTTTAAATACATTAAAAAGGATCCTGGAGATCTTTTTATTCCATTAATTCCCTTTATATTATTTGGATCAAGTGCCAGGGCCCTTGTAGATAATGGTATATATCCGCTCATTCTGTGGCTTGTTACTCCAGGAATTTACATATTAACTGGATTTATCACAATTGCAACACTTTTAATATCCATTTATGTTGAAAAGAAGACAAATTTTAATTACAGGTATCTAATGTTTATTGCAGGCACTATTTTATGTATTCCAAACATTTTATTCATAAATCACATAAATTGGGTTGCATTTTTTGAAGTTACTGGCACGTGGGCAGTTGCGTCCTCAATTTTTTTGTTTTTAAGGAATAAATGGAGCCTTTTAAAGGATAAATTCAATTTAAGTGTTCTTTCAGCTCAGTTATTTGATGCATCATCAACATTTATTGCCGTGGACTTTTACGGCTACGGTGAACAGCACGTTCTTCCAAACGCGCTTACTGGCCTTGCAGGAACTGCATTTGTAATGTTTCCATTAAAAATAGCTGTAATTTTAGCTGCACTTTACGTGATAGACGAACATATTGAAGACAATACCATTAAAACATGTTAAAACTTGCAATATTTATTTTAGGTCTTGCTCCAGGCTTAAGAAATTTTTTAAGCCTCAGTATGGGTGCATAATTTTTGCAAGCCGTCGAAAAATCTTTGATTTTTCGGGCAATCAAAATTCTTTGAATTTTGAAAGTCCTATTTGAGCTTATTTTTATTAGGATTTTGATTTATGAGACAGCCTCTAAATCTAAAAAAACACAACTCCCGTGAAAAGTATCTTTTATAATCTAAAAAAACAAAACCTATTTATTAGACAACCTCTAAAAAGAACATTTTATCCTTAATCAACCGATTAACTATGTATAAAATTTTAAATATCTTGAAATTTATATCTAAATATAAATTAGTTCCAAAATCACACCCGGGGTGTTTTATGTTTATTGCTATACTGGTCGGAATATTCAAATTAGAAGAATTACCTCAAGAATACAGTCCTTTTGTAAGATACAAGGCCTCTCTTGAAGATAGAGATATTGATGAAAATGAAGAAATCGCAATTTTAAATATAAAGGGTACACAAAGTTACCATGCCATACTACTTAGTTCTTATAAGAATATCACCGAAATAGAAAACGAATTAAAAGAAGCCCACGCAAAACTTAATTATAACACAAAAAAAATTCTGGAAGGACACTTATGAATGATTTACCCGTAGAACAAACATGGCTGATCCTTGTAGATCTTTTAACTGACCTTAGAAAAAAGGAAATGCAAATTCCAGGTGAAGTAACTGAAAATATTAGACTTGCAAGGAGCACTATAAACTTCTATAAATTTGATCCCACAAATCCTGAAATGATGAAAGAAATCAAAAGAATTAATGACTTTTTAAACTCAATTCAGGGCACTCTTCTTGATATTGCTGAGGAAATGGGCATAGAATATAGGGATGAATGGTTACAAAAACTAATGAAGGCATCAAGAGGGGAAAAAGTGGTTGAAAAACAGGAAACATCCCCCAGATTCGTGGTTGGTGCACCTGCAGGTTTTTCAATGGTTAGAGTTACTTTTAAAGAACCATTGTCTGAGGAAAGATTGAATGACATTGCAGAAACCCATGGAGTTATCATTGAATTTGAAGAAGATGACGTGGTTGCAATTTATGGGGATAAAGACGATGTAAAAAAGAGTTTAAAGGAAATAGCTTCCTTTTTCAGGGAATGATTATTTTAACATTAAGATCATGGAGATTAGAAATGAAGATTCTTGTAATGGGAGATATACATGGGCAATGCCCGAACATATTCAATTACATTCAAAAAAATCAGGTAGATCTCATAATACTAACTGGTGACATAACCCACTTTGGACCTGAAAAATTAGGAGAAGACATATTAAATGAAATATGTATCTTTGACACCCTAACTCTGGCCATTCCAGGTAACTGCGACCAGACATACATTTATGGCGAAATAGAAAGTTCCAATGCCATCAACATCCACAATAAATCATTGATAATAAAAAATATAGGTATATGTGGATTCGGAGGTTCCAACACAACTCCTTTTAACACACCCCTTGAATTTGCTGAAATACAGATTTACAGTCAGCTTGAAAAATTGATGAGTGAAATAGAAAATCAGGAGATAAGGATACTTGTTACTCATGCACCACCCTGGAACACCAGAGCTGATATTTTATCTTCAGGACATCATGCAGGAAGTGAAAGCATCAGAAAAATAATAGAAGAATATCAACCAACATTAAATGTATGTGGCCATATACACGAATCAAAGGCAATTGATAAAATAGGGGATACTTTTATCATAAATCCTGGAGAATTTTCAGAGGGATTCGCCGGTATCATAGAAATAGAAAGCAAAAATGGAAATGTGAATATATCTCCAGAACTTATACAGGTTTAAGAACGTGTGGTTAGCAGATTCAAAAGATAGATTGTAACTCATTAGTTTTTCATTTTCTCTTGTTTATTCTTGCGAAACATTTCCGTTAATTTCTTGAGACGATCTATTCCAGTATCACGTAAAGTAATGCAAGCATCGACATGACCTAACTTTCCGCAAAGGGCGATCGTATAACATTTAGTTCCCTGGTCAATAATTTTTAATGCTACATCTGCATATTGGCAGTCCACCCCGTAAAAAACAGCGACATCGTATTTTTCATGTGCAATGACCAGATCTCCGTGATATGGATTGATCTCGCATGCTGTCCTGGCCATCGGGTAAGAGGGGCGCAAATCATAGATTGGACGAATTTCAGTCCCCATCGCTGCAGCTAACTCTCTGAGCACTTTAGCTCTTCCTGAGGGGGCTTCTTCCCAGTACCAGAGAACCATACGTGCAGGTACAACCAGTACAGGCTTTTTAGCCTGGCTGACCTTTTCTACAATTATTTCTAACGCGTCTTCTACCGGAACCCTCTTTTCCTCTACCAATGCCATCCCTTTTTCTGGATGCGTTGTTTTAGAAACAGGTTTTGGGCCAGCCAGCCATCTATAATCTTCTGTTTGTGGTTTTGATGGCTGTGTTTGGGTCTCTTTCATTTAGGAACACCTCTTCTTTCAATTTTTTCAATATTAACTGTAGATACTTTTAACTCAGCGGTCACAGACATACTGCAAACCGCAGGATTAGTAAGGACATTCGCCGCCGACTTTGCAAAATGGAAGCTCATGCTAACTACCCCCACAGGTACCAGATCGGTAATTTCTACGCTCGTCTCAACCGAACCACGCGCTGACGTGACTCTGACTCTGTCCTCTGTATTTATTCTCAATTTCTTGGCATCCATTGGGTTAATTTGCAAACGCTCTTCATTAAGCAGTTCATTTAGTCCTTCAACCCTGCCAGTCATACTTCTGGTGTGATACTGATAGAGCTTACGCGCCGTAGTTAGAACAAAAGGATAATCAGCATCAGGCCTCTCTGTGGCTAAAGGACGGTAATCTACAGTGGAAAACTGACCGATACCGCGGGAAAACCTATTTTCTTCTCCACACCAAGACTTGTGATGCATGATAAGAGTTCCTGGATGCTCTTCGGTTGGGCAGGGCCATTGCAAGCCTTGTTCTTCCAGACGTTCGTAGCTCATCCCTCCAAAATAGTGGGGTGTAAGCTGGCGCATTTCATCCCATATTTCTTTTGGAGACTGATACTTCCAGGGAAGATTCAGCTTTTGCGCTATCGCCTGGATGATCTCCCAGTCGGGCTTGCTCTGACCCACCGGCTGAATAGCGCGGTGGATCCGTTGAACCCGTCGCTCTGTATTGGTAAAGGTACCTTCTTTCTCTGCAAAAGAGGCCGCCGGCAGGACGACATCAGCCATTTGAGCCACCTCGGTGAGAAAAATGTCCTGCACAACCAGAAAGTCCAGAGATTCAATCGCCTCACGCACATGCTGCAAATCTGGGGAAGAAATCAGCGGATTTTCTCCCATAATGTATAAAGCCTTACACCACCGGCCGGGGTTAGGATGAAACATATCATTAATTGTTCTTCCTGGAATATCGGAGAGTTCTACACCCCAGGCTTTTGAAAACTTGGTTCGAATATGGTCACTCACTTTACCAGCTGGCACAGCTTGAGGGCTCTTGCCGTAGAAATCAAACTCCAGAGCAGTGATAAGTTCCGCTGCTCCTTCATCCTCTTTACATGCTAGCCGCTGCCAGTAAGTAGTACAATCGCTGTGCAGTGGCTGATAACCAGGTAGAACATGAGGCAGACACCCCATATCACAGGCTCCCTGAACATTGTTTTGACCGCGCAGCGGGTTGACGCCAGTGTGAGGTTTACCAAAATTGCCTGTAGCCATTGCCAGGTTGATTAAAGCCAGTACATTTTCTGTGCCGCATGTGTGCTGCGTTACACCCATACAGTAAAAAATGCTGGCAGAAGAGGCTGTAGCATAAAGGCGGGCTGCCTGCTCTATATCCTTCACTGGTACTCCTGTTATCTCGGACACAGAATCTAAGCTGTATCTTTCCATGATAAACTCTTGCAGGTACTCAAAGCCGTTCGTTCGCTGGGCAATAAAATTTCTGTCTACAAGCCCTTCGCGCAAAATAACAGCCATCATCCCATTAAACAGGGCAACGTCTGTCCCTGCTTTATGCTGCAGATAAACATCAGCTATTTCAGCCAGAGGGATGCGGAGGGGATCAATGACAATCAACCGACTGCCTTTCTTTACAGCCCGCCGTATGCGGTAGTTAACAATGGGATGATTGGAGGAGGGATTTGAGCCAACCACCAAAATAGTCTTACACTCTTCAATATCGCTGATAGGGTTTGTCATCGCCCCGCTACCAGTGGTAGTGGCCAGACCGACCACTGTTGCAGCATGACAGAGGCGCGCGCAGCAGTCAACGCTGTTGCTCCCTATAGAACGCAGTAGCTTTTGGAAGAGGTAGTTATCCTCATTGGTAACCCGTGCTGAGCTCAATCCTCCCAGCGACTCAGGCCCATATTTTTCCTGCACTTCCTGGAAACTGCTTGCCACAAGATCAAGTGCCTCCTCCCAGGAAGCTTCTTCAAGCCTCCCGTTACGCCTGATCAGAGGTGTTGTCAAGCGGTCGGGATGATTTATAAAGGTATAGCCAAAACGCCCCTTAACACAAAGCTCGCCCTGATTTACAGGGCTCTCTCTGTCACCCTGCACTCCGACAACTCTACCTGCACGAACACCAAGATGTATCCCACAGCCACAGCCACAGTAAGGGCAGATAGTTTTAACTTCATAAGATGGCTTATGTACCTCTTTAGGAACTAATGATCCTACAGGACATCTCACCACACACTCCCCACAAGACTCACATGTGGATTCTAAAATGGGTTTGTCCTTAAAGGTGCTGACCTTGGTCTCATGACCACGAAATGTGAAATCAATAGAACTTATTCCCTGAATCTCATCACAGGTACGCACACAAATGCCACAAAGAACACATTTATTATGGTCACGGATGAAGAAGGGGTTACTATAATCTATAGAAATGTTTCTAGTCCCTCGTTTCAAGCGCTGAAGACGCCCTTCTTCAATACCAATACGGGCAGCAATTTCCTGCAATTTACACTCAGTGTTTTTGGCGCATTGGAGGCAGTCAGTATAATGGTTTACGATGAGTAGTTCAGCGGCAACACGGCGCATTTTACTAATCTCAGGGTTTTCTGTTACTACGTTTATTCCTTCCTCAACCAGCGCTTTACAAGAAATGGTAAGACCTCTTCCTTCGATCTCAACCACACATAGACGGCACCCTCCAAATGGCTTGAGGTCAGGGTGATAGCATAAATGAGGGATATAAATTCCTTGCTCAAGTGCTGCCTTAATTATGGTATCTCCTTTATTTGCTGTAACCTCTACGCCGTCGATTGTAAAGATAACTTTCTCTATCATTTCAAACCCCCTTCAATTAGTCGTCCTGGAATACATTCCACTGCACTGAATCGCTTCGGACATACGCTTATACATACTCCGCATCTATTACATTTATCCTGGTCAATCACATGAACTTCCTTCTTACCACCCTTAATTGCTTCAACAGGGCAATTCCGAAGACAGATCATGCAGGCATTGCACTTGTCCGGCAGGATATGATAGGAGATAAGATCTTTGCACACCAGGGCTGGACACTTCTTTTCATAGATATGTGCTTCATATTCATCACGGAAATAACGAATGGTAGTAATGACAGGGTTTGGAGCACTCTGACCTAAACCGCAAAGTGAGCCTATTTTAATTGCTTCACCCAACTCAATAAGTATATCAATGTCTTCAATTTTACCTTTCCCTTCACTTATAGCCCTGAGAATTCCCAGCATCTGCGAGCTTCCCAATCGGCACAAGGAACACTGTCCACAGGATTCCTTCTCAGTGAATTCCAGAAAATAGCGGGCGACATCAACCATGCAGGTACTGTCATCCATTACCACCATACCTCCTGAGCCCATCATGGAGCCGGCAGTAGTGAGTGAGTCGAAATCAACGGGAACATTCAGTAGACTTGCTGGAAGACAGCCCCCCGAAGGACCGCCAGTCTGCACCGCTTTAAAAACTTTGCCTTCGGGAATCCCTCCACCAATATCAAAGATTATCTCACGAAGAGTAATCCCCATGGGTACTTCAATAAGTCCGCAATTTTCTATCTTACCTGTAAGGGAAAAGACAGCGCTGCCTTTGCTTTTCTCGGTTCCTATGCTGGCAAACCAATCCGCTCCTTTGTTGATAATCCAGCGGATGTTGGCAAAGGTCTTTACATTGTTGAGCAGGGTGGGCTTATCCTTTAGTCCCACTTCAGTGGTGCGGGGACGAGGAAGTGGATTTGGCATTCCCCTTTTACCTTCAAGAGAGAGAACTAAAGCTGTAGACTCTCCGCAAACAAAAGCCCCGGCTCCCTGAAAAATGTCAATGTCAAAATCGAATCCGCTGCTCAAAATATTTTTGCTGAGGAATCCGCTTTCTCTTGCCTGAGCTATAGCAATTTGTAGGCGCTTCACCGCCAGGGGGTACTCTGCCCGAACATAAATATAGCCCTCTTTCGCACCCACGGCGTAGCCAGCTATAATCATTCCCTCCAGTACGGAATGAGGATCCCCTTCTAAAACCGACCGATCCTGAAAGGCCCCGGGATCCCCTTCATCAGCGTTGCAGATAACATACTTTTTCTCACCCAGCACCTTGAGGCAGGCTTCCCATTTTTTCCCAGTTGGGAAGCCTGCACCACCAAGTCCCCGCAGTTCGGAACGCTTCACTTCATCGATGACTTGCTCCGGGTGTAATTCCAACAAAACTCTGCGCAATGCTTGATAGCCTCCAGCCTCCAGGTAGTCATCGATGTTCTCTGGGTTAATGTGACCGCAGTTTAACAATACGGCACGCTGCTGCTTGGAATAGAACATTATATCTCTGTAATGAGCAATTGCCTCGTTGGTTACCGGGTCGTGGTAGAAGAGGCGCTTCACTGGCTTTCCATCTCGTAAGTGGAACTCGACGATCTCATGGACGTCCTCTGTGGTAACCTGGGAGTAAAAGATGCCTTCTGGCTCAACTACAACGATGGGGCCACATTGGCAACATCCATGGCAGCCGGTGAAATCCACTGTAACGTCACTGAGACCCAGTCGCGATACCTCCTGTCTTAGATCTTCATATATCTGGTCTGCCCCAGCTGAGACACAACCCGTGCCTAGGCAAACCAGGCAAGTCTTACCTGACATCTTGTGTCACCCTTTTCCTTACAGCGAAAAGTTTTTTTATCTTCTTGGGAGTCAATCGCCCGTGAACATCTTCATTGATCATCAAACAAGGTGCCAGTCCACATGCTCCGATACAGGCGACGGATTCCAATGTATATTCCATGTCAAGCGTGGTCTCCCCCTCTTTAATCCCCAGTTGTCTTTCCACCTCAGCAAGAATCTGCGGGGCGCCGCGTACATGGCAGGCGGTCCCCCGACATACCTTTACCTGCTTTCTTCCCAAAGGAACAAAACGAAACTGAGCATAGAATGAAGCTACGCCAAAAACCTTGCTTTCTGGCACCCTGCAAAATTCAGCGACATTGGTCATAGCTTCCCCTGGGAGATAGCCAAATTTCGCTTGGACTTCCTGTAAAATAGGAATCAACTCACTCTGAGTTCTATTATGATAGGATAAGATTTCCGATAACGCATATTTCATATTGTTTCCTCCTTGCTTCTTGTAATTTTTTACCACGCTTTTTAAGTTGTGAGATGTAACATGATACTTCCTTTCTCTGATTTTTGCTCAACACTTCCAAGAACTTAGGTGGTGTTAAATAGTCCACTGCTTAATGTGGCCTTATGGTAATAGTATACTTCTTGTTATTATGACAGCTCAGCCCTTATTCAGGGAGCTCAAAAAGGGCTCTCCTTACTCCATAGAATTCTTGGGTATGGATCCTCATGAGTTTGCTGAGCACAGGGGCAAGACGAAGAATCTGATACCGCGCCTCTGACACTCCTTCTAAATAGACTACTTAATCTATAAAATTTTCATCTATTTGAATAGCTTTGATAATAAATATTTCTTTTTCTAACTTCAGTACTTCTGAAACTAATGGGGTTCCAAGCATATAACATTCTTGTGTTTTTAATATAAATATGGATACATATAAAAAGGTTTCGAAAATCAATATATGTATCGAATTGAAAATTAGTTCGTTACATTGACAACTCATCTGTCCTGGTCAAAAGCCCGGGCTTTCAAGAAAGACATTATAGATGATTTGATTATAGTAATAGACGGAACATTTAATAATATAATTAATGTTATATTATTAGTTATGGCTAATGTGAAAAGGAAGGAAATAGTGGAACATATTGGTTTGGTTAATGTTAAAAAAGAGATTAAGAAGAGGAAAGTGAATGCTCTTATTTTAGATCGTTTGATTTTTATTAGAAAGATGTTTGAGTTAGATGATGTTCAGTCAGCATCAAAATCCGTGGGAATTGGCGCGTC
>Ga0209105_100256_pt1 | contig 18382 bp, 20 predicted proteins | sample SedPBSmetaG_FD_184158 | JGI IMG/M metagenome (GOLD analysis project Ga0209105, IMG submission 184158) | Freshwater sediment bacterial and archeal communities from Indian Creek, Illinois, USA to study Microbial Dark Matter (Phase II) -... | ecosystem: Environmental > Aquatic > Freshwater > Creek >...
TAAAATAAAAATTTGTTTAAATAAACAGGTAAGTAATTTGCACAGGTGGTAGAGTGGTCAATTACAACAGACTGTAAATCTGTCGCCTTCGGGCTACGCAGGTTCGAATCCTGCCCTGTGCACTAATCAAGAGAAATTAAAAAATAAATTTAATAGTTTTTTATTTGTTTTTTATGATTTTTCGTGTAATATTTTTATAAGTAATATTATGTTTGCCACCTTAGCTCAGCGGCAGAGCAACACTTTTGTAAAGTGTGGGTCCTCGGTTCAAATCCGAGAGGTGGCTCCAGTTCCTTGTAAATTGTATTAATTTGCGACAAAATAATGGAACTTCGCCAAAGTAGTTCAGTGGTAGAACGCTTTCTTGGTAAGAAAGAGGCCGTGGGTTCGATTCCCACCTTTGGCTCAAATTTTTCCTACGTGGGAATCGAACGCCGGACTGAAGGCTTTTCAGTAGAAAAACCGAAGGAGGCGAGGGCTTACGAGCGGTTTTATGCGACGGCATAAAACCGACTCGGAAGGATTCCCACCTTTGGCTCAAATTTTTCCTACGTGGGAATCGAACGCCGGACTGAAGGCTTTTCAGTAGAAAATTGATTTTTTGTCATTCTCTTTCTCTCCTCCGTCATTCCCGCGAAAGCGGGAATCTAGCGTTTCTAGTCTAAGACTATGTCGCATTTTTACGAGATAGCTTGCAAATTTATCCAAATATAGCAATAATAGTTTTATATGCCAAAGTCTAAATATTCTGAAAACTTAATCAGGCTTAAATGCTCTGAGTGCGAGCGAGTGAATTATTATACCCGCAAGAACAAAAAGACAGTAGAAAAAAAAATCAATCTGCAAAAATTTTGTTCATCGTGTAGAAAACATGTGTCTCATAAAGAATCAGGGAAAAGATAAAAAACAAATGTCCGCGAGTACTCGCGGGCATTTGTAATTTAAAATGATGGACGACGAGTATATAAACTTAATAGATAAATTAGTTATTTCCAAACATATCAAGTCTCCAGAAATTGAGAGGGTGTTTCGGGAATATAATCGCGCGGAATTTTTATCTAATGAGCAAAAACCTTTTGTCGGAGAAGACGCACCCTTGCCTATAGGACATAATCAAACCATTTCTCAGCCCTACACAGTTGCTTTTATTTTAGATCTTTTAGATATTCATAGAGGCAATAATATTCTAGATGTTGGTACTGGCTCTGGTTGGCAAGCGGCTTTGCTTGCGGGGCTTGTTATTCCTGAAGGCAGGGTCATTACAGTTGAGCGTATTCAAGCACTTGCGGATATAGCAAAAGCTAATTTAGAAAAATTTGGCCTTATTACAAGCGGCATCGTTACCGCAGTTTGTGGCAATGCGCTAAAAATTGACCCTGATTGGCCAGTATTTGACAGGATTGTCTCTGCCGCTGAATATACTCCGACAACTAACGAAGGCATTCCTGAGTCTTGGAAAAATGCTCTCGCGATTGGAGGACGCATTGTTATGCCTGTTGCGGGCAGATTAATTGTGGCAGATAAAATATCTGGAACAGAATTTACAATAAAAGAATATCCCGGCTTTTCTTTTGTCCCTCTAATTCCTTAACGCTTTTTAAAGTTGACTTTTGAGGTTTTAACTTATATGCTTTTTATAGCATCCGCAGAAGGTTGGGTTCTGATGAAACAGACTAATGTCGCAAGACGCCCTCCAGAGGACTTAAATAATTCTTCTTTGCTGCGGTTTCCGCAGCTTTTTTAGTTATTGCGGAAGCCTGCTCAAGTATAGCCGATGCTCAAAGGTCGTAATAAAATAAAGAATAGACGCAATATGCTTACAAAAGAACAAAAGAAAAAAATTATAACGAACGAAACAAGCAGTCTTAAAAACAGCCGATCAGTTGTTTTTATAGACTTCACTAAAGTTAAGGCAGGGGAGCTAAACTCTTTTAGAAAAACTATCCGCGAAGCAGGAGGCGAGCTTAAGGTTGTTAAAAAGAAACTTTTAAGAGTCGCGATGAGTGAAGCAGGCATAGACTTTAATCCAGAGATTTTTGAATCTCAAGTTGGAACGATTTTTTCCGATAATGAAATATTCGTTATGGCGGGGCCGACACATAAATTCTCCGTTGCGAAAATATTAGGCGGATATGATATGGATGAGAAAAGATTTGTGCCTGCGGAAGAAGTCGTGATGCTTGGTAAACTACCGTCTAAAGAGGTTTTGTTAGGTCAATTAGTTGGTATGTTAGCTTCCCCAATAAGGTCGCTTATGTTTGTGCTTAAAGAAAGGGCGTCAAAAATTACTTAATAAAATAAAAAAACAAATGGAAAAATTTACAGATATAATCTCAAAAATTGAAGGATTATCCGTAGTAGAACTTGCTGAACTTATAAAAGCTCTTGAAGAAAAATTTGGTGTTTCTGCGGCCGCTATGGCTGTTGCTGGAGCTGGTGCAGGCGCCACTGTTGCCGAAGAAAAAGATTCTTGGAATGTTATGTTAAATGCCGCTGGAGAACAGAAAATTAATGTCATTAAAGTTGTTCGCGAAGTAACTGGTCTAGGTTTAAAAGAAGCCAAAGATATGGTTGACGGAGCTCCAAAGGTAATCAAAGCTAATTTAAAGAAAGAAGAAGCCGAAGAACTTAAGAAAAAACTTACAGAAGCTGGTGCTACTGCAGAGATTCAATAAAAAATAATTTTATATTTTTTAACAAAAAACACTTCTTTATTAGAAGTGTTTTTTGTGATTTGTGCTAAAATTATACTACTCATATGAAAATAACAATTTGCGGTAGCATAGGGTTTTATAAAGAAATGGAATCAGCTAGAGACGAGCTGATAAAAAATGGTCACGAAGTAAAAATCCCAGAACTTGCTTTGGAAGTCCCTCAAGAATTTGCTGGGGGTAAAAAAGTTTATTTTGGGCAATATATCGAGCAAAACGGGGGTATTGATGCTTTTCCTGCCGAACATAAGATATGGGATGTGAAAGAGGGAGCGATAAATGACCATTACGAAAAAATTGATTGGTGTGATGGAATTTTAGTTATCAATCACGAAAAGAAAGGCATAAGTGGATATATCGGAGGAAATACATTGATTGAAATTGGTGTCGCTTTCTATCTCAAGAAAAAGATTTATATCCTAAACCCTGTTTCATCAGAGCTTTCTTACAAACAAGAAATTGTGAGTATGAAGCCAGTGATATTAAATGGAGATCTTTCGTTGATATAAGATTACTAACGATTTTTCCCATTTATAAATTCAAGGTGATTATATTGAATTAATTAGAAAAAACATAGGATTAGTGGACGATGCAGGACTCGAACCTGCGGCCTTTGCAATGTGAATGCAACGCTCTAACCAATCTGAGCTAATCGTCCCTTAGACATGAAAATATTATATCATAGTCTGGTTTTATGTGAGCGATATTTTGTTTTACGGATATAAAGCGTAAAATAAAGTAAAATGGGACTTTTTGAAGAAGATAATCAAAAAATAGAGTTGGCTACTCCGCTCGCAGATAGAATGCGTCCAGAAAAACTTGAAGATTTTTTTGGTCAAGACAGTATTGTTGGGGAGAAAAAAATATTACGAGCGGCGATAGAAGGGGATGAGATTCCATCTATGATTTTCTGGGGTCCTCCTGGGTGCGGTAAAACAACGCTTGCCAAAATTATCGCCAAAATGACGAAAGCCGTTTTTGTTGAGTTTTCAGCAACCACCGGAAACGTCAAAGAAGTTAGAGCGATAATTGCCGAAGCGGATGAACGCCTACGCACGCGCGGACGCAAAACCATATTTTTTGTTGATGAAATACATCGGTTTAATAAATCCCAGCAAGACTCTTTTTTATCATTTGTGGAAAAGGGAACAATTACTCTTATCGGCGCGACAACCGAAAATCCTTCATTTGAAGTAAACTCTGCGCTGCTTTCTCGTTGTCGGGTTTTTACGCTTTCTGCTCTTGATTCTTCCGATATCACAAAAATTATCACGCGCGCTTTATCTCATAAAACAAGGGGCTTTGGCAATATGAAAATCGTGATAAACGATGAAAGTATTAACTTTTTAAGCATTATGGCGAATGGAGATGCGCGCTCGGCGTTAAATGCTCTTGAGCTTGCTGTAAAGTCAGTGAAGCCTGACAAAAAACAAACTATCAAAATTAACTTAAATACGATTAAAGAATCTTTGCAGAAAAGCCATCTTTTATATGATCGCGCGGGAGACGAACATTACAATATTATTTCGGCATTACATAAATCTATGCGCGGCTCTGACGCGAACGCGAGTCTTTATTGGCTTGGACGAATGCTTGAGGCAGGAGAGGATCCTCTCTATATCGCGCGGCGTATTATTCGCTTTGCCTCCGAAGATATCGGCATTGCAAATCCAGCAGCGCTTACGCAAGCAGTTGCCGCTTACGCGGCGTGTCAGTATATCGGTATGCCTGAGTGCGCTATCAATCTCGCTCAAGCGGTTGTTTATATGGCAAAATGTCCTAAAAGTAATGCGCTTTATGTCGCGTATGGCGCCGTACAAGCAGATATTAGAGATCTTCCAAACGAGCCGGTGCCGCTTCACTTACGAAATGCTCCTACTAAATTGATGAAAGAGCTTAGCTACGGAAAAGGATATAAATATAATCCAGATTTCAAAGGCAAAGTAGAGCAAAATTACCTGCCGGATGAATTGATAGGCAAGAAATACTATAATGAAAACCCAAAGCCTATCGGCTCAGATAAATCTCATAAAGTAAAAAAAGACTAAAAATATTAATCTGCTCTCATACCTTATGAGTATTTATTTTTTGATAAAAAATATATGATTTGTCCGTTGCTTATTGTTTAAGTTACACTAATCTGTAGTGATACAGAAAATAAAAAATTTTTCAGCTTGGCATAGACAAAGATTGATAAAAAAAATAATCGTTTTTTTAATTGTTGCTGCTCTTATCACTATTTTAGGATTTGTTGCTTGGTTTTTGATATATGGCGAATTTATGCAAGTTGATGAAATTAAAGTATCCGGAACCAGAATGGTTTTACCAGCAGATATAATCGCGCTTATGGAAGATGGCGATTCTCGTCGCGGAGGATTATGGGGTTTTATTTTTCCCGAAAATCATCAATTCATATTCAAAAATAATGAAGAACTATTTCAATTTATTCAGAGGCGATTTCCGCGCGTTGCGGCAACCGATATCACGCATGATTACGAAAATCGCACTATTTCCATTATTGTCACAGAGCGGCGAGAAGTTGCAACTTGGTGTACTGCAACAGATAATACCAGGCATTGTTTTTGGATAAACGATGAAGGCCTTGTGTTAGACAAAGCGCCAGATTCACGTGGGACACTTATTCCTGTGATAACAGATAAAACTCACAGAGATGTTTTTTTAGGCAGAAGAATAATAGATCAAGAAAAACTTAAAAATCTCATTCAAGCAACAGAAATGTTTTCAGAATTTGGCTGGGCGACGCAAGAAATAATAATTGACGATTCTTTATTGCAAGACGCTATTATAACTATTGTTTCCGGACAAAAAGTTTTTATTAGTCTTTTGCGCTCTCCGGAAACGAACGGGAGACCTATTCTAACTGAAATGGCGTTATCTGGTAAGTGGACAAGGGTAAAACACATAGACCTTCGGATAGAAGATAGAGGATTTTATACATTGCGATAAGAGCATTAATTGAAATGAAAAATATTGTTTGGACCAGGCATTCTAAGTATAAACTGCGTCAGCACGGACTTTCAGAGTCTCGCGTTCGCCGAGTTCTTCACTCTCCCCATAGAATTGAACAAGGCATTGCCGAAGGGACAATTGCCATGATGAAAAGAGAGCGGACAACTAAAAAGGAGTATGAAATATGGGTTATGATTGTAGACAAAGATTTTACGCGTCGGATAATTTCTGCTTGGAGATATCCAGGGACTACGCGTCCGGGAGATCCTTTGCCCTCAGCAATACTTGCGGAAATAGAAACGGCTGTTTCGGAGCTTAGGAACGCATAATGCCGATGATTGATAATAAACAAATTGCGTGACCCATAAATTATAGGTCGCTAGTATGATTTTGTGATATCATGTTGACTATGAAGATTTTAGAAAAAATTAAACAAGCAAAAAAAGTGCATATTTTAGGAGTTGCTGGGCAAGAGGGGAGGGCGGTTTTTGATTATCTTTTGTCGTTAGACATAGACATTGTCGGACATGTTTCCGTGAAGCAAGAAGATTTTAAAAATACTTTTGCTTCTTTTGCGGATGCCTATAGCGAGGAAGAAACGCGAAATATGACAGAAAAATTTTTATCTTCTGGGAAAATGGTTTTTGGAGATGATTATGCTAAAGGCATCAAAGCGGGAGATATAGTTATCGCGCCACAAGCATATAGAAGATTAGCTTTAAACGCGTCGATTATTGAGATGCGTGAAAAGCAAGAAATAACTTTAATACAAGCGATAGAATTGGCGTTTGAAATTACGAATAGCAAAACTATTGGTGTCGCTGGTACGGCGGGCAAATCTACGGCAACCGCGCTTATTGGTAATATCTTACAAACTGCAGGGGTGCCGTTTTATTTTTCGGGAAATGACAGAGATAATAAATGGGACTTTTTCGCGCTTGAGGCCCTTCCTAAAAACGGATATGCTCTTTTCGAAATATCGCATCGCCATCTTATGGACTTAAAACAAAGCCCTCACATAGCTGTATTAACTAGTCTTTTTCCACATCACTTAGATGATGCTGGCGGCTCTTATGAAAATTACATTAAAATAGAAACCAGCATATATCGTTTCCAAACAGAAAAAGATATTGCCATTATCAATCGCTCTCTTTTTGAAGACGAGACAATTAAGAAAACAGAGGAAATACGCGGGAAACTTTTGACATATGGCGGCGATATTCTTGAAGCAGAATATAATGGACGTTTCGCTAAAATTGCTCTCTCTGATTTTAAGCTTCCGGGTAAACACAATATCCAAAATGCTCTTGGAGCAATGTATGCAGGACTTGTCGCCGGATTACCCGTCTCCGCAGTGGAAGACGGTATCAAAAACTTTAACGGGCTTAAATATCGCCAAGAGTTTATAGGAGAATATAACGGAGTAAAAATTATAAACGACGGCAAATCTTCTGATCCATTAACTGTGGTTGAGGCGGTTAAAGCGATACCTAATATTGTCGCTTTAATTGTAGGAGGTATTAGAGAAGGTTTTTTAGAAGGAGACTTTTTGCCTCTTGGTGAGACTGTGATTAAATATGGCGTAAAAAAAGTTTTAGTTTTCGGCTCTTCTAAGAAAGAAATAGTAAATGATCTTGCCGCAACTGGTGTAAGCGCCGAGCTTTGCCTAGACTTGCAAGATGCCGTTATAAAAGCAAAAGCCTTAGCTAAGACTGGGGAAACGATAGTGTTTTCTCCGGGATGCCAAAGCTTTGATGAATTTAAAGACTATCGACACAAAGCCTCTACTTTTAATTCACTTGTACAGCAAATTTTTTCAAGCATAGACAGTTAGAAAGAGTTTTACTAAAGCACTTTAGTAATTATTTATGCATTAAACGATCTTAATAAGCTTTATTTATCTGTTTGGCACAATAAACAGAGATAATATTTGACAAGAGGGGAAAGCCCCATTAGTATTAGTTTGCGTCTCGTGAAGAATAGTAGGCGCGCCTTTACAATTAAATATCAGACCACATAAGTTAAAGTTTATTTTAGTGAATTTTGTTAGTTGTCCAATGTTTATTCGGGTCGGTTCGGATATTATGCGAACTCTTGCGGATGATTTTTGTTATCAGCGATAGTTTACGTTGTATTCGTTCCAACTTTTTTATTGAGAGTTTGATCCTGGCTCAGGATGAACGCTGGCGGCGTGGATAAGGCATGCAAGTCGGACGATTTCCTTTTTTGAAGAAGATGCGATTACATCAAGTCAACTGATATTTTGGAGATAGTGGCGAACGAGCTAGTAACACCTTGGTACGTACCCAAAAGTTTGGTATAGCTCGCCGAAAGGCGGGGTAATCCCAAATAATCCCTCTATCTATCGGATAGAAGGGTAAAGTCGCAAGACGCTTTTGGAGCGGCCTAGGACCGATCAGTTAGTTGGTGAGGTAATGGCTCACCAAGACGATGACCGGTAGGGGGGCTGAGAGGCTGATCCCCAGCGACGGCACTGAGACACGGGCCGTACACCTACGGGTGGCAGCAGCCGAGAATATTCGACAATGGGCGAAAGCCTGATCGAGCGACGCCGCGTGCAGGAAGAAGGTTTTCGGATTGTAAACTGCTTTTCTACAGGAAGAATAAATGACGGTACTGTAGGAATAAGGAGCTGCAAACTACGTGCCAGCAGCCGCGGTAATACGTAGGCTCCAAGCGTTATCCGGATTTATTGGGCGTAAAGGGTGTGTAGGAGGTTTTGTGCGTCTTCTGTAAAATTTCGCCGCTCAACGGCGAAGCCGCAGAGGATACGGCAAGACTAGAGAATGTGAGAGGTCTGTGGAACGCAAGGTGTAGGGGTGAAATCCGTTGATATCTTGCGGAACACCAAAGGCGAAGGCAGCAGACTGGCACATTTCTGACTCTGAGACACGAAAGCGTGGGGAGCAAAAAGGATTAGATACCCTTGTAGTCCACGCCCTAAACATTGTCTACTAGCTATTTCGAGTATCGACCCTCGAAGTGGCGAAGCTAACGCGTTAAGTAGACCGCCTGGGAAGTACGGCCGCAAGGCTAAAACTCAAAGGAATAGACGGAGACTCGCACAAGCGGTGGAGCATGAGGTTTAATTCGATAGTAAACGAAGAACCTTACCAGGGTTTGAAATGTCTGTGGAAGTCTTGCTGAAAGGCGAGGCGTCTCTCAAGGACCACAGACACAGGTGCTGCATGGTCGTCGTCAGCTCGTGTCGTGAGATGTTCCCTTAAGTGGGGTAACGAGCGCAACCCCTATTCCGTGTTACAAGTGTCGCGGAAGACTGCCCTGTTTACAGGGAGGAAGGAGGGGACGAAGTCAGATCCGCATGGCCCTTTGATACCCTGGGCCACACTCATGCTACAATGGCCGGTACAACGGGTTGCCAAGCCGTAAGGCGGAGCTAATCCTACAAAACCGGTCCCAGTTCGGATTGAGGGCTGCAACTCGCCCTCATGAAGCCGGAATCGCTAGTAATCGCGAATCAGCTATGTCGCGGTGAATACGTTCTCGAGTCTTGTACTCACTGCCCATCAAGCCAAGGAAGCTGGGAGCAGGTGAAATTCGCATTTTGCGAGCTAGCCTGAGCTCGGTAACATGGGCTAAGTTGTAACAAGGCACGTGTAGCGGAAGCTGTGCGTGAAACAATTAAATTAAATCGATTTTTCTTTTGAAAAAAAACAAAGCCATAATGGCAAAAAGTGTTGGTCGTGGAGCTTTAAACAAAGTCACGACTCCTTATCTCTTAGGTATAAGAGATATCATTGGGCGACTAACAAAGTTTTCTAACCTAGACTATTAAAAAACTATTTTTGTGAGAGATAAGTATTAAACCAAATTTTGGCGTACACTTCAGAGTATGCTTTTTAAAAGCGTGTTCAATCATATAATAAGTTGATTGCATAGCGCTTTCTGTATTATATATGTTATCATAAAATAAATTGGCAATAATATTTATTAACAGGATTTTTTATGAAGAATGTTAGAAAAGTAATTAAACATATTTATTATCAGACTATTAAAAAAATAAGCCCGATTGAGATATCTGGCGGGCTTAGCGTAAGCGATTCAGCTATACGATATATTCGTTTTAACGAAGAGGGAGTGATAGAAGAAAAGGCGTCATTGCGATTACCGGCTGGCGCTATAAGCGGAGGCAGAATTATTAAAAATGAGATTGTTATTGGAGCGCTAAACGCGCTTAGAAGAAAAATTAATATTCCTGCTTCTCAAAAAATTGAAGTTATTTTTTCACTTGAATCTGACTCAATTTATTCTCAGCTTTTTGTTTTACCTCAACTTCAAGAGCCCCTACTTGCTGAAGCGGCGGAACTAAATGTCCAGGTTATTTCACCAATAGATATTAAGACTGCTTATTATAGTTATCAGATTGTGGGGGATTTAAGTAAAACCGCGTTGGGTGGCTACGACTTACTTGGAGCGTTTATTAAGTCCTCGTTGGCAGATGATTGGATTAATGCTTGCAAAACTGCTGGATTTTTACCTGTTGCCGTGGAGTTTCAAACGCTTTCTATTGCTCGCGCGGTTACTGAACTCGCGCAAATTCGCGAAGACGGGATGATAATGACTGTGATCGTCGCAAGCGAAGGAATTAGTTTTATTATTATCAAAAATAGCAATCTCTATTTTGACCACTTCTATCCATGGAAGTTTGTTCAAGAAGGAGACAAGCCAATTTCCATAGAAAAACTAAAACAAACTATTTTAACTGAAACTAATAAAGTCGCAAATTTTGCCATGACTAAGTTTAGTGGGTCATTAAGCTCAATTCGCATAAGCGCTGAAGGAGTAAGTGAAGAGATAATTACCGCTTTAAAAGAACAATATCCGACAATACCTGTAACCGGAATAGCTATTCAAGGCAAAAAAGCGCCTACTTTATGGCTTGCTGCCCTTGGTGCGGCAAAAAGAGGACTTCTGCTTCGTTCGGAAGACACTATGATTTCTCTGACTTCTGAACAAGTTATAGAAGAATACAGAAATAACCAAATCATCGCGATGATAAATCTGTGGCGAAAAATTACCGCAGTCGTTTTATGTTTTTTTCTTGTTATATTTTCTTTAAGCAACTTATTTTTAAGACAAGTGCTTTTAGACACTGATCAACAACTTTTACGTGACTTATTACCAGAAGAAGAACGCGAGCTTAATATCTTTCGCGAAAAAGCTAACGAATTTAATAGCCTTATATCGCTTATTAAGAGCGCTCGCGCTTTAGAAAATCATATTTATCCTTTTGTCTCTACAATATTGCTTTTGGGCGAAGACATTCGGATTACTAGATTTGCTTTTAGGAGCATAGATGTTCCAATAGAGATAAGAGGAAGCGCTCCTTCTTCCGCCGCGGCGATTCAATTCCAAAGACGATTAAGCGAAGATCCAAATATTACTGAATTACAACTTCCTCTCGCAGACTTGGTTACCACCCCTGACGGCCGAACGACTTTTGTAATGTCATTCCGCATAACTAGTCTGAATTTCTAATAAAACTTTTTCCAGAAGCTCTTTGTCTTCAGGTGATATTTTTTGAAGAACAAAATCGTTTGCTTTTATATTTTGCGTTCCTTGGATGCCGATTCTAAGTCTCCAAAAGTTTTTAGTGCCAAGACAGACGATAATGGATTTTACGCCATTATGACCAGCGCTTCCTCTATCGCGCGAAAGTTTATAGGTACCAAGAGTGATATCAGCATCATCGTGCATGATAAGAATATCGGAAGATTTAATATTAAAACGTTTTGCCGCCGCGCAAATAGCTTTGCCAGCTTCATTCATATAAGTGAGAGGAAGAACATAAACACAGGATTCTGTTTTTATATATTCAAATAACCCCTTTCCCCATACGGAAAAAGGTTTTTTAAATTCTCTGTTCCCTACAATTTTTCGCAAGGCCTCCGCCCCTATATTATGATATGTGTCGCTATAACGCTTGCCTGGATTGCCAAGTCCTGCTATTAGTTTGAAGTTATGCTTTGCCATTTGCTCTTGTGATTTTTTGCCGTTATTATTACATTAGTATAAATTCTATTCTATGAAAAAGATATCGCCTTTAATTAGGGAATTGCTTGAAGTGATTTTAATTGCTTTTTTGCCATTTTTTATTATATCCCAGTTTATAGCCCGTCCATTTATTGTACAAGGAGCTAGTATGGAGCCTAGTTTTCAGAACGGCAACTATCTAATAATAGATATTATTTCGTATAAACTTAACGATCCGGAGAGAGGAGACGTTGTGGTGTTTCGCTATCCTGGCAATCGTTCCTTATATTACATAAAAAGAATTATTGGCTTGCCTGGCGACCATGTTTCTTTACGCGATGGCGATGTGTTTATTAATGGCAAGATGGCTCAAGAAAAATATTTCTCTTTGGGCGCTGATACGCTTGCTTTTAATCGGACTGATTTCCCTCTTGCAGAAAACCAGTTTTTTGTTATGGGCGACAATCGCGCGGCAAGCTTTGATTCAAGAAATTGGGGACCTTTAAAGAGAGATGATATAATTGGAAACGTAAGATTTAGAATTTGGCCACTACTTGAGTTTGAGTTTTTCAGAAATTCTAATTAAAACTTATATATACGATGACTGGAATAGAGATAAACAACAAAGAAGAAAAGAAAACAGAAAAATCTTCCGTTAAAAAAAAGATCTCTTTTCAGACGCCAAAGGGAATGAGGGACTTACTGCCAGAAGAATATGTTTTTTGGGACAAAGCTCTAAGCGCGGCCTCTGATATTGCCGATTTTTATGATTTTGGTCGTATTGAAACGCCTGTCTTGGAACACTCTGCTCTTTTTTCTCATGGTGTTGGCATGGGCACCGATATAGTTGAAAAAGAGATGTATATTTTGAAAACTAAAGGAGGAGATTCCTTGGCTTTGCGTCCTGAGTCCACAGCTCCCGTTATGCGCTCGTTTATTGAGCATGGGATGAGTCATCTTCCGCAACCCGTAAAACTTTGGTATTTTGGGCCGCACTTTAGACACGAGAATCCGCAGGCAGGCAGATATAGACAACTCTACCAAGTTGGATTTGAAATTATCGGCGGAGAGCCTGATCCCATTTTTGACGCTGAGATAATAATTACAGCAGTGCGTTTTGTGGAGAAGATGAAAATTAAAAAGATTTTACTTGAAATAAATAGTATTGGCTGTCGTCAGTGTCGGAACGCGTACAAGAAAAAGCTGCAAGATTTTTATCGTAAAACCACAGCTTCCGCTAGTAAGAGAAAAAATAGACTTGTTTGTAAGGATTGTGAGAGAAGATTGGAGCTAAATCCTTTAAGGCTTTTAGACTGTAAAGACACAAACTGTGCTGAATTAAGAGAGAGTGCTCCGAGTATTTTAGATAGCATTTGTTCTCCTTGTCGAGAGCATTTTAAGGAAGTGCTGGAATTTTTAGACATAGTTAAAATACCATATGCGCTAAATCCTTATCTTGTTCGGGGATTAGATTATTATAATCGCACGGTTTTTGAAATTTTTACCGAGGGAGGAGGAGGGGCGTTGGGTGGAGGCGGGCGATATGATTATCTTGCTGAAATGATTGGTGGCAAAAATACTCCTGCTGTTGGCGTTGCGCTAGGGATAGATAGAATTGTTAATTTTTTAAAGGAAAAAGAAATAAATTATGAGCCAAAAAGAAAAGAAAGGGTTTTTATCGCACATGTCGGAGATGCCGCTAAGAGAAAAGCATTTGCTCTCATTGAAGAGCTTTATAAAAATGGAATAAAAACATCGTCAGCGCTTGGCAAGGACTCACTACAGGCGCAATTAAAAGTAGCTGACCGGCTAAACTGTCCGATTGCTCTTATTCTTGGTCAAAAAGAAGTTTATGAAGAAACAATTATAATCCGTGATATGAAAACCGGCACGCAAGAAAATGTTCCAACAGGGAAAGTGGCAGAAGAAATTAAAAGAAAATTATATGGAAAATAATTGCTTATTCTGTAAAATAGTCGCTAAAAGTATTCCCGCGGCGGTAATATATGAAGACGAATTTGTATTGGCTTTTTTAGATATTAACCCTATGACCCTTGGCCACACTCTTGTTATTCCTAAAATACATGCTGAAAATATTCTAGATTTACCAGATGATCAAATAGATCCCTTTTTTCAAGCAGTTAAAAAAATTGTCGCTTTATTACAAGAAAGGCTTGAGCTTAGGGGGTTTACAATAGGAATAAATCACGGTAAGATGAGTGGTCAAGCAATAGACCATCTACATGTTCATATCGTGCCTCGGTATGAAGGAGATGGGGGAGGGTCTTTGCACTCGGTTGTAAAAAATCCGCCCCAAGAAAGCCTGGAAGAAATTCAGGCGAAAATCATAGGTAAATAAAAAAAACAAAATGCCAATCACAATCAAAAAGAAAGAATCAGAATCAGCGGGATCGCTTGTTTTTCGTTTTATAAAAAAGGTTCAACAATCTGGAGTATTGCTAGAAGCAAAAAAAAGAAGATTTAAAAAAAGAACTCCAAACACCAGAGCAAAACATCTTTCCGCTTTACATAAACTTGCTAAAAAGAACGAATATAGCAAAAGAAAAAAAGAGGGATTAATATAAATAAACATATTTTATGTCCTTACAAGAGAGACTTTCTGCTGACTTAAAAGCCGCTCTTAAAAATACCGATAGTTTTAGAGTCGGTGTTTTGCGTTTATTATCTGCCGCTTTGCAAAATGAGACTATCTCTAAAAGAACTCATGGCGTGGATAATCCTCTTGCGGAAGCAGAAGTTTTAGTCGTTTTGAAACGCGAAGCTAAAAAAAGAAAAGAGTCTATTGATATATTTAGTGGAGCTAAGCGTTTTGATCTTGCCGAAAAAGAGACAAGAGAGTTAGATATAATTAAAGAATATCTGCCTCCGGAAGTCAGCCGCGAAGAAGTTGAAGAGACGACGAAAAGAATAATCGCCTCTGGCATTAAGGACTTTCCCTCCATAATGAAAGCTGTTATTGCCGAGTTTAAAGGCGCGGCGGACGGCAAGCAAGTGGCAGAAATTGTTAAGTCAATTCTCGGATAAGCTTATGGAGAAAAAAATAAAAATAGCGGCGGAGAAATTTTTAAAAATTTTGGGAGTTACCAATCGTTCTTTAGAAATTTTTTTAGTGTCTAATAATGTTATGCGCGACATAAACAGAGAATATCGCGGTAAAGATAAAGCAACTAATGTTCTCTCTTTTGAGGCGGCGGCTATGCCTTGTCTTTCTAAAGAAGCGCTTCCTCTGGGGGCGATATATCTTGCGCCCAAATACATAACCGATCATAATGAAGATATACGATATCTTCTTCTTCACGGAATACTTCATCTTTTAGGATATACTCATGAACAGGGTACGCGAAAAGCTAAGGCGATGGAACAAAAAGAAAAAGAAGTTATCAGCAAAGCAAGGTTTTAATTTTTGAAATAAAAATCATACAAGAATTATTATATGGCGCACAATACAGTTTTAGGATTAGATATTGGCTCGGACAGCATTAAGGCTGTTGTTGCCGAGCCGACGAAGGACAAAATAAAACTTATTTATGGCATTACGAGGCCTTCTGCCGGAATTAGAAAAGGAGTAGTTGTAAGTATTGATGATGCGGTAAAAGCAATAGGCGACGTGCTTCAAGAAATCAAAAGTTTTTATCATCCGGCTATTAAAAACATTTTTTTGAATATTAATGGAACAAACATTAAAACACAGCTTTCTAAAGGCATAGTTGCTGTTGCTCGCGCTAATTCTGAAATTGGACAAGATGATATCGCACGCGCAATTCAAGCTTCGGCGGCAATAAGCTTAGGTCCCAATCGGATGATTTTACACACCATCACAAAAGAGTTTACCGTGGACGGCATATCTGACATTAAGGACCCTCTTGGCATGGTTGGCTCTCGGTTAGAAGTTACAAGTTTTATTGTTGATGCCTTTACTCCATCTGTTAAAAATTTAAAAAAGTGCGTTGAAATATCAAGCGGCAGTATTGGCGGAATTGTCTTTGACCCACTCGCCGCGGCGCGCGCTGTTCTTTCTAAAAATCAAAAAGAGCTTGGTGTTGTGATGATAGATATCGGCTTTGGCACAACGAGCGTTGTCGTTTATGAAGAAGAAAAACCCATTTATGCGATATCCTACCCAATAGGCGCGGGAAACATCACAAATGATATTGCTGTGGCTCTTAAAATACCCGTTGCTATCGCGGAAAAAATAAAAATAGCTTATGGATACGCCGTTTCTAAAGATGTGCCGAGTCGAGATACAATTGATCTTCGTAAAGTAGACATAAATATGACGGGCTCTCCTTCAAGAAGATTTGTGGCAGAAGTTATTGAATCGCGATTAGAGGAAATATTGGAATTTGTGGATAATGACTTAAAATCAGCCGGGCTTTCTGGTAAATTGCCCGCAGGCGCGGTTTTAGTAGGCGGTGGCTCAAAGTTACCCGGCGTCACAGACCTTGTAAAAGACCGTCTTAAAATAACTGCTATGGTCGGCCTGCCTAACGCGGTTGATTTTGAAATTAGAGACCAAAGTCTGCTAGAATGTGTAGAATCGCCGGAATATGCTACCGTTCTAGGACTCATATTATTAAACAGCGATGAAGGAAATCTTAAAATGAGGCCAAGTGGAAAAAATAAATTAATGCGAATATTTAAAAATATATTACCATAATGATTAAAAAAGAAATTATAAAATCAGCTGTAAAAGCTACAAAAAAAAGAGCTAAGAAGAAATCAGTCCGTTCTAAAATAAAAAGAAACTTTGATTTACAAGATTTTTCTTCTCCTGATGGCTTAGTCTCGCGTAAATTATTTACTCCTAACAGAGATTATTTAGGCGCGCCAGTTGTAAAAATTAAAGTAGTCGGTATAGGCGGTTGCGGTAATAATGCCGTTTCACGAATGAGCGAGGACCTTCCTCGTGGAGTGGAGTGCATTGCTCTTAACACTGATATTCAAGATTTAGAAAAAACAAGCGTTAAAAATCGCATTAATATTGGACGCAATTTAACGCGCGGGATGGGTGCAGGAATGAATCCAGATATTGGTCGCCAATCAGCAGAGGAATCACGCTCTGATATTATTGAAGTATTACAGGGAGCTGATCTTGTTTTTTTAACTGCTGGAATGGGAGGAGGGACAGGCACTGGTGCTACGCCAGTAATTGCAGAAGCCGCTCGTGAAATAGGGGCTCTCACAGTTGCCGTTGTTACCAAGCCGTTTGCTTTTGAGGGTTCACAAAGAAATAAAATTGCCGAAGAAGGTATTCATCGTCTACGCGATAAAGTTGACGCACTTATTGTGATTCCTAACGATCGCATATTTTCTATCATTGGTAATGACACTTCTATAAATAGAGCCTTTTTGAAAATTGATGATGTGCTAAAAAATACTGTTCAAGGAGTTTCTGAAATTATTGCAAGCTCTGGATTAGTAAATGTTGATTTTGCGGACATAAGAACAATCATGCAGGGCGCAGGCGTTGCTATTGTTGGAGTTGGCCAGTCTTCTGGAGCGGATCGTGCCGTAAAATCAGCCACTCAAGCGATTAATTCACCACTTTTAGAGAGATCTATTGAAGGTGCAAGAGGAATACTTTTTGGTATTTCTGGCGGAGCAGATCTTAAAATGTTTGAAATAAACGAAGCGGCGAAAGTTATCACTGGGAGCGCTGATCCAAATGCAAAAATAATTTTTGGCGCTTATTATGACCGCAAGGTACCCAAAGGCTTTTTAAAGATTAATCTTATTGCCACGGGTTTTAACGGATATGGAAATGTTCTAAGAGAAAAAGAGGTTTCTTTATTTACTCCTGTAAAACTTGTAGATAAGCCAGTAGTTGCGCAAATTCCTGTTCAACGAAATATTAAAGAAGAAGAAAATAACGACGTAAGAGACTCTCAGGAGACAAATGCTAATAAAGCGGATAACTTAGAAAAAGAAAGAATCGCAAATCTTTTTACTGGTAGCGCATCAATTAAGGATGATAAAATAGAAGAAGATAAAAGCAATGATATGTGGGATATTCCTGCATTTTTGCGCCGTAAAAAGAAAAAGTAAACTGGAAAATCTTGTCGCGCGAATAAAACTTGAAAGCTTTTTGTGAATTAAAAAACTTAATATTCGTCTTTTTGTGTTGACTTTGTCTAAAACAAAACTATTAAACAGTGAGGGATTTGCTTATGATTTAGTGTTTATTGTAAAATAATTTCATTATTATTCCCCTGTAGCTCAGCGGTAGAGCAACTCCCTGTTAAGGAGTGGGTCGTAGGTTCGAATCCTACCGGGGGAGCCAACTAGAGCTAGCTCAAAATTAGCTAGTTTCAGACCAAAAACACCTCTGCAAAATCCATTCCTTAAATTAAAGAGGATCCAAAAGAAATAAGAGCAGGTACTTGAATCAACTCTGAAGCATTGCGAAGAATTGAGAGAGAGATGGTTCCCCTTGGGGCTGCCAACCTAAAGAATTAGTACAAGAAGCCATCAATTGAATGGCTTCTTGTAGTTGCAGGGCGACTTCTGCCTTTTAAAAATAATTTCTCCCTGTCTTCTGTTCTACCAAGGCGGAGAGTTTTTATCTGGCTTTTGGGGTACCTGTCAAATTATTTATTTAACTTCAGTTTCTTAAATGTTTCATTTGGAGACAACCATTAAATAATTAGGAATAGACATTCCTAGTG
>Ga0209105_100257_pt1 | contig 18373 bp, 22 predicted proteins | sample SedPBSmetaG_FD_184158 | JGI IMG/M metagenome (GOLD analysis project Ga0209105, IMG submission 184158) | Freshwater sediment bacterial and archeal communities from Indian Creek, Illinois, USA to study Microbial Dark Matter (Phase II) -... | ecosystem: Environmental > Aquatic > Freshwater > Creek >...
ACTGTATTTTCCAACCTTCTGAACAACTTCGTAACTCATATTTTGCACCACCTCTCTGTAGTTATAAATATTATACTACATGTGTTGGTGTTTTGCAAGAGAAAAGTAGCGAAAAATATGAAATTTTGCTGATTTCATGCGTTTTTTTAGGCTATATGTGTCTGAATTCAAACGTAGTTATAAATTTTAACGGGAGTTCAGGTTACTTCTTTTTCCCTTTACCGTTAGAGAAAATGTTCCAATACGCCTCGGGATCGGCTTCCCATGCTTCCGTTGTACCATCAGGGTAATGTTCGGCTACTTCAACACATTTACTGGCACCAAAAATGCCATATGTTTCGTATAGCCATGATTTACGACCGTCTTCGGAAGTGATTCGATAATGATTTTTGTTTACCCAGCTTTTCTCACTCATCTCGTCCGCCTCCTTGTATTTGATCTTGGTATCACTTTTTCTTGAGCCTAAATACAAGTTTTATTCTCTGGCAATATAAAGCAAAAGTCTTTTAAGGGATTATATAACGGAACCTGTTTTTTTGCAAAAGTATTTGTTATGAATAGTTATTTTGTGTTGCAAAAGACTTGGGTTAATTTACATATATATGAAGCTTCTATTAAGGAGTTAATTATATACGAAAAGCTCGTAGTATTGCTAAGAGCGTAAAGCAGTTAGATTAACGAAATTGTTGTGGAGGTGCTTGATTGTGTTGAACAAAACTAATCCCGAGCAAGCCGGCTGGATGGGAGAAACAATTAACGAACGGCATAAAAGATGGGGCGCGATTTTTTATTAATAGGCCTTGATTGGCTGGTTATGGATTCTGATGATGAAAATCCAATAGCTCTGATAGAATACAAGCATCAAGATGAAATATTACAAGGCTGCGCTCCCTCAGCTTACAAGGCATTAATAAAGCTAGGCGATGGTGCGAATTTGCCGGTATTTAGCGTTCGATACGCCGACGACTTCGAATGGTGGAAGGTTACGCCGTTAAACCAAATTGCAAAAGGTTTTATTCCCGATATGACCGTTATGAATGAATATAGTTATGTTCTTTTTTTGTATCAAATAAGTAATCGCAAAGTTCCTTTTAGCGTAAAGGATCGGTTGATATTCCATAACCGATAAATTTTAGCAAAAAAAAAGCCGGATGTTTTACGTCCGGCTCTTTTTTAGTTAATGATTTCTTTTCCAGCGTTGTCGGTTATAGTTTCGCAATGGGCTTTGAGAACTTCCACTACACAAAGACTCACATTTTCAAGCATTATGCCTGTCTTCGCGTTGACCTCTTCAGCGCTTTTTGCTTCGATTTTTAAATGTCCATTAATTGAATAATGAACGTCAAACCACGGCATATTAACTTGCCATCCTTTCTTGTAATAAATAGTAAACGATGCCTACCACATCGTTCCACGAGTGCGCCCTGAAAACTCCTTTATTAGAGGCGATTCCATGGCGGTTCCATGGTTGATCGAACAGAATTGCACTTGAGCATCTTGTCGGGTGAATGTTGTGCAAGCCGTCGTCTATGATTATATCTCCGGCAAGCATATCTTTTCGTGCAGTAAAAATAATGTTGCTTACAGGAATTTCGGGGAAGTATTCCTTAATCCATTGCTCTTTTTCAACATATCCTACTGTTGTGGGGGCTGATGCAATAAATAGTTCAACACACTTAATCGAAGACAATGCTTCAATCCCCTGTCTTGCTCCTTCGTATACCGGAAGGCTGGCGAAAAATCCAGGGGTATCAAAGTATTTCACAAGATGTGTCCCCGCTTTTTGGATTTTCGTTAGATCCCAATGTATGAGATCTGATTTTTTCAGATTGGCGTTATACTCGGAATTATATCTTTTCAATAACTCAAAATGAGTATCCGCGAGCACGCCGTCCATGTCAATTAAGACGTTTAGTTTTTTCATAAACTTTCACTCCTCATTATTTCCTTTCCCTTGGCTCTTATTTACCATATGGAATAAACCGTTTGCCACGCCTCGTCTTCGTCTTCAAGAGCCGTGATGGTGTTCCACATAGCCTTAAAGTCCATCCAGTCCCATTCTTGAACGGGAGTTCCGCCGTCAGATACGCTGAGCTGTCCTTTATGCGCTATTTCTTTATTTGCCCTTTTTTGCCATATGGTGTAGACTGTTTGCCAAGCCGCATCTTCTCCGTATAAAACTGTTATGGTTTCCCAAACGGCCTTAAAATCATCCCACCCCCACTCTTGAAGCAATTCGGTATTAACAAATAGCGATTGTTCTCTCAATAGGTATAATGTCCTTTGTTCCTCGCTCATCAAAAGCGTTACTCCATGAGGGATGTTTTCGTTAACCACACTACCAGGCTTTTGCGAATAGAAATAAAGCGCAACGCCATCTCCGTCTTTCCAATTGTACTTTTTTGTGTTTGACATTTCCATTCTGATCACCCTCCTTCTATTTCTTGATTTTTGGTATAACAATATATAAAAAAAAACTAAATCGTTTGACAAATGAAAATGATAAAATTTAATAATTTTCAAATGAAAAACTGTACACGTCTCAAGCTCCGCCAAACAGCAGAAGTAAAAATCTTACAAATGGCAATTTAATTAATCGCTCCTAAGGCAAATCGCGATTATGTTGAAACCGCGCTTTTCCTTTGGAGAAAAAAAATCAAGACCAAAAACCCCAAACAGAAAAACAGCCTCTCAAACACAAAACTAATTATTAAATCGCAAAAAAAAGACCGGTTGTTCCGGTCTAAAGGTGAAACGCAAAAACATTAAATTAAAAAATTAAAACGGAAGTTCGTCGTCAATGTTGACGTTATCTGCATCATCGACTTTCTCGTCAACTTTCATGGAGCGAGGGCCTAACTCTACGCTAACAGCATAATAGTTAGTGTACTTTTCGTCCTTTTGAACGGCGTTGGCAACGACTGTTATATACGCGCCTTTTGTAACATACTGATCAGCAAGAGCAGCCAATGCTTGCCCTTTTTGTCCTTGTTGAGGATTGCAAAATGCAATACTTAGCCATTCTGTTTCCTCTTTGTTTTTTTTGTGAGCGAGGCGAACGATTGTCATTGAGTCTGTTTTCTTATCAATTAGCCCAACCCTCCCTGCCAGAACTACTTGTCCCTCTCTTGTTGTGAATTTCATAATTTTGTTCTCCTTCCTTTTCTTTGAAAAAATACGAGTATATATCTATATACACAAAAACGATGACACTTCGCATACTTTTTTTTACGGTTTTTCTCGCCAAACATATCACCGCGTTTTGTGTAATAAATTACACTATTCCTTATCTAAAACCGATTATATGCTATTTAATAAATTATGTCAAACATAACCGCTTTTGTAAAAAAGCTTGTGTGTTGTTTGATTTAATTGTTTGTTTTCGTGTATAATGCTTATTAACGTAATAAATACTTAAAAGGAGAGAACAAAGATGAAAAAACTGTCACTATTGTTTGTGTTACTCGTATTGTTGAGTGTGTTTACCGGTTGTACTGTGCTTAGGCCGGAGAGCCCCGACGAACCTTTACAAGAAGAGCCTTCGCAAACCGACCCGCAAGAATTAGAAGTGGAAAATACGAGCACGGAAAACGATGAAAAAGAGGACCCGATTCTTGAAGCGCCTAATAAGCCGTCATCTTTTATAGACGAGTCTGGTGTTTACATTAAGGTTATGGAAGACAACAACCAGCAAGAATTAACAAAGAATGACGAAAGAATAATTGCCATAAGAGCTGTTCTTGATGAAGCGCTTCGGCACGCTAATGACATGCAGGCGATAACTCCTGAAGAGAAAAGCATTATATGGCACGAAACATATCGGCAGTCTTTGATAGACAAACATGGTGAGCCGTATGAAGAATTAATGGTTCGTAACGCGAAAGAACGAAACTGGAACGCGGAAACTACAGATGAATCTGTAGAATTTATTGCGCTGACACAGGAAGGATTTGCTTTAGCGCGATTGCATTGGACAATCACTTATACTTCTGGAGATTTTGACGGACTGGATTTCGGTTACGAATTAAATCGGCCATATCAAAAAACTGCCGATATCAGACTTGTTTCTGAAGAGAATGCATGGAAAATAACTGAATGGGTGCCGGTTGAAATTACGCAAAATTAAAGAAATAAACAGAAAGGAGATCTCACATACAATGCCGCATGTAAAAGTTAACACGCTTCATGGCTCAACACCTGAGTTTTTAGAAAAGTTGCATGATATTGCTTCGTTAGAAATCAGAAAACTCCGAATAAGGACATTAATACTGTCGTTTAGTGGAAAGCCGGTGCGCGAAATAGCTAATGAATTAATGATGGATAAGGAAACTGTCTACAGGTACATTCATAATTGGAACAGCGTTGGCTTACAATCGTTAAGCTTAATAGAATTCAGGCAAAACCAAGATGGAGAGGTGTTTAAAACCATTAAGCACGTGTTACCAAACTCGTTACCGTCTGATTATAACCTAAAGGGCAAAATGTGGACAATTGAAAAAACAAGAGTGTTTATAAATAAAAAATACAACACGAACTACAATTTTTATAAAATAAGGCGTATGTTGTGTGAAATGGGCGGAATTAAGGCGTTAATCGCCCGTTGATTGTTTAAGGGGGTTTTTAGCCCCCTCTTTTTTTACTACTTTTTAGACCCTGAAGTTCGTTAAAGCGCTGCTGTTTGTTAACCCATTCAAGCAAGGATTCCTTTGGGACGCGTAAACATCTGCCGATTTTGACAACGGGGAAATTATCCTGAGCTGCTATTTCATAAGCTTTGCTCATCCCGACTTGCAAAAGTTTAGCGACTTGCGGAATAGTTAATACGTCCATGTGTTCACTTGTTGGTTTTTGCTTGATAGTTGTGACATCATTATCGTCAACGAGTTTTGTTAGCAGTTCTAATAACGTTGATTTTTCTTGTGAAGTCATTTTCTTACCCCTTTTATAGTCTAAGTAGTACAATGAGCAATTATACATCTAAATAAATTTTATGTCAAACGTTAACTTTTCATTTAACTTGGTTTTTTAAAGGTTGTTTCGCTATAAATCTTTAGAATTTCAAAAAGTTTCTTCGTGTAATATTTGACATTTATTTAGAACAGTATATAATCTATTTTGTAAGTAACTAAATCAGTTCGGCGCAACATATTAGAAGGGTGTGGAAATAATGCATAACGAAGAAAATATGGAACAAATAACGAAAATTCGCAAAAAGAGAGTCACGATAATTCCTGCGCCAGAGCCGTACTTTGACGAATATCTGGATGTTAATAAAAGATTATATAAGATGGAGGTGCTGTTAAAAAAACTAAGAATATCAAAACTCCTGTTTTTTTCGCTGGCGGAACAAAGATTTTTTCAAATTGGGCGGTTTGGCGTAAAATACTACGTCCCCAAAGAGTCTTTTCTTAAATATCTTAATAGCGTCCATCTTGAGAAAAGAACCAGTGAAAATGATCCGCCCGGATACGGTTTAAAAGGGAATATTGTCGAAAATTTAACTGTTGCTAAAACTCTGTTAACAGAGGTTCCGGATTGCAAGCCAACAAGCGAATACGCAAAACGGATCAATATGAGTCAAAAGACAATACTGACACGGTGTGTAAGTGGGGATCTTTCGTGGTTCCGCATAGGAGGCACCATCAGAATCAGCGAGGATGACTGGGCAAAGGCATTGTACGATACGGCTGACGTGGTTCAAAAAAGGAAACCTCGAAAAAAAACTAAGCCGCCTTCGCCCTGAAGTGCCCCATATGGGGCAAAATAAGAGGAGGGTATTATGGCGAGAGAAAATTTTGTTATGCTTATAGGTGTAGTCCAAGGTTCTCCTGTGATAAACAAAGAGAAACAACGGGCAAGGTTTAGCTTACAAACAATGAGACGAACAGGGAAGATAGATTATCCTATCATAAACGTTCTTGATAAAGAACTGATACCTATGGTCGAGACTTTTACTGAAGGCGATTTTGTTGTGACAAAGGGTTTTTTGGCAACCAATAACGTAAAGAAAAGCGCTATATGCGAGCATTGTTCAGAAAAAAACATTGCTCCTGGAATGTTAACGGAAATAATAGCAATGGGCATTCAGAACATAGGCAAGTCGCACACGCTTCAAGATTGGGCAGAAATGTCTAATCATTTAATGGTTATAGGAACGCTTTGTATCAATCCTGGAACCAGAAGAACAGGAGAAGAAAAAACTCCGAATTGTCAGTACCAAATTGCTGTTAATAGAAGTTATATTGTAAAAGGTCAGTCGGTTACTGCGGACTATCCGTGGGTTAAAACGACAGGCGAACAAGCTGAACAGGACTCTATAAGATTGCAAAGCGGCAGTCAGATATATATAAGAGGCGCGGTACAAACAAGAAATTTGTGGCGAAATGTTTTGTGCTCACATTGCGGAAGCGCATTTAGAGCCGAAGATTTCGTGGCAGAAATTGTCCCGTATTCTGTAGAATATCTGAACAAGTGCATATTCCCTCCAAGAGTATCGTTAACGCAAGAAGCAATTGTTTCTTAGAGTGGGGGCGTTTAATGTTTTACCCTGATGATAATGACAAAAGCAGGAAGAAAAAATCTTCTCCTCATATATCTTATGAGGCCAATTATGATTATATAGATGAGGGCGCTGAAAGTCCCGCTATTATGGAAAAACAAGAGCAGGACGGCAAAAGAATTAAAACTATTGCTGTCTTGTTCTGTTATTTGTTATTTGTTGTGTTTGGCGGTCTAACCACTCCTTTTGTTCCTAATGCCGGAGCGCAGATCTTGAACATTGAAACTCGTTGGGATAGAGTTTTGTTCCAGACGCTTCAAGCGCATTATCATATACTTCATGGTATTTTTTTGAATATAGAGGATGCGGAATTAGCTCTTGATGGCGCGCAATCAGAAAATGAGGTTTTTGCAATAGCTTTGCGTTATGGCGAGATTGTAACAGCCACCAGCGCCAATTTGCCGCAAGCAAGAGCTGCGGCCGATATAAGACCGGAACATGCAAGTCTAGCCAGGCAAATGATATTGGTTTATGAAAGCATAAATGCTTACGCTAAAAATATGGAAACCGCACTTGTCCAGCAAGACGAAGCGGCTTTTGATGCAGCGATGACTAACAGGGAAGCGGCGCACGAAACCTTTGTGTTGTTTACTGGAAATTTGAGGGCTTTTTCTGATATGGTAAAAGCTCAAAGGGATCCCGTGTTATTTGGGGAGCAATAGTCAGCCGGTTCTTATAGGTTCAGAAGAATCCCCCTTGTGTTTTTATCACGAGGGGGTTTTCCATATTCTTTTGCAAAACACTTAGCTTTATATGTATATAATATTGTTAATCTTTAAGAAAAAGAAGGAGGCGTTTAAAATGAATCTTGAAAAGCCTTTCACAGCCATGGCCCACATTCATTCGTTAAAGGGTGAATTGCAAGCGGCTCATATTATCAGGAAAATAGGGGATAACGATTATATTGCCGAGTATAATGGTGTCAGGTGTCACGCAATATACAATCCTTTTGTTGGTAGATTTTATGTTGATGATGTAAACGCCGTTATCGAAACAAAGAAGGAGGACTGTTAAATGAGAGATCTTTTACAAGTTACCGAATATGACAATTACGACATTTATACTTTAGGAAAAACACACATCGCCTTTAGTCGTGGTCACGCTCCGATTGCGGACGTAATGGTTAAACTATGGGATGGAGAAGAGTGCGTATTCCCTGATGTCCCAGATATAAAAAAACCGGGATGGAAAGTTCTCTTCTTGTTTAATGTTGGGCCGGCAGATGGCGATCCGGAAAACGGATGGATTTGGAACGAATACGAAATGCTTGTTAATAAAAAAATAAAAGAAGTTTACGAGTATATTCAGTCTAAAGCCCAACAAAACAAACAGGTAATTACAAACGGGAACGCGCGAACGATAAACATTGATCTCCAGAGGGAAGAAGCGGCCAGAAGAATGTCTGTTTTAGGGATACCGGAACAGATTGCAAAATCTTCTGAAACGTATATGTCTTATAAATCGGCTTTTATGCTTATTGACCAGTCTCTTTTGAATATGATCAAAGACTTTGAAAAAAGAACAGATAATATTGTATATCACGTTATACAGGACAAGATAGGACGCGGAGAATACAAATGTGATTTATTGTATATTTCCCCAAACCAGTCTGAGTGGGATAAGGAGCTTGTAGTTACAGGAGAGGATTCGTTTATTATCAGAGTCCTAACCGTGCGTCTGTCAGTTGTAAAAGCAGAAGACGAAGAGGTGTCTATCGAGGCAAATATAAGCGCAAACGCTGCGCACAAATTAGGATCGTTTTTTTATGGAGAGGATCGTATGATAAACTATAAAGAGTATACCAAAACAATAAAAATCCCTCGTTAAGAAGAGATTTTTTGTTATTGTGTAGCGAAAGAGTTATTATTAAAAGCCAGGGATATAGATGTAAGTCTATACCTTGGTTTTTTTTATCCGGCGCGTGCTCTTGTTTCAAAATATATTGTCGCAAAACTGGATTTAAGCAACACTTTTTTCGTATAATAAAGTAAATAAAAATAAAGGAGGACATAATATGTGCCCAAACAATGATTTAGCCTCTAACGTTCCAGAAGATGGCGTAATAAAAAAGGGTCTTGCTAGAAGATACCCCATTTATTTATTTGATTTTGCGGACGGAGATATTGCTCAGGCAAGAAGTTACTTAAACAAAGGGGAATATGTCCCTGTTTTCCTTTACGCTTATCGGGCGGCAGAAAACGCCCTTAGAGGCTTTTTAGAGTGTAACGAGACCAAAGTTCATCAATATTGTGAAGTTGTTCGTCTTATGCGTTTATGCTCTGGTATCAACAGCTCTTTTGTAGAATTGGAAGAGAAAGCGTATCTGATTAGCGTGTTATACGCAACGTCCCGACATTCTGACGATCACACTCTGCCCGCCGCTACTGCTGCGTTTGAATACGCAAAAGAAATAGTTGATTTTTGTCGCAATGCGGCAATATAGTCTCTTTCTTTGATATTTTTTAAGAATGAGGGTGATGACATGTCTGGTTGTAAAACACTTTCGACTTGCTTTAATTTTAGGGTGCTTCTTATTTTCTTTATAATTCTGACTCTTCTTTTTGCCAGCACCCCGGTTGAAGCTAACGCTTCCCGCCCAATTGCTATTATATTTAATGGCCGGCAACTTGAGGCCGGCACTAATCCTGTCTCACAAAACGGAAGGGTGTTTATCCCTGCCAATACTGTTGCTCGTATGTTTGGTATGGATATTAAATTCTTTTCAAGGCAGAATGGCCTCGCTTTGTGGAATAATCTTTTTGTTATTTCTTTAGTCGTTGGGCATAACGAGGCTTTATTGTCAAATTCTCAAGGTATCATAAGAGTGGTTCCTTTGGGATCGCCAGTTTTTATACATAGTGGACGCAGCATGGTTCCTTTGCGTTTAGTTGCTGAGGCTTTCGGGGTTTCGATTACATGGGTGGCAAGAGATAGGACGATTATAATTTCCTCACCGCCGCCAGTTATGCCGATCAGGGGTACCACACACCTTCCGGCTACACAGCTGAATTCTAATAGACGCAGAATGACGCCGGAGGAAGTGATTGCACTTATTGAACCGGCAACGGTTCAAATACAAACACATCCTTACGAAAATATTTTAAGAGGAAGCGGTTTTTTAATAGCTCCTAAAGGATTAGTCTTAACCAACGCTCACGTGGTTCGTGGAGTTAGGGACTTGTTTGTGGTGTTAAGGGATGGCAAACGTTTCCGCGCGCAAATTGTAAAAATTAACAATCGAAACGATTTAGCGTTATTAAGAGTTATAAACGATTCAGAAAGTGTTTTCCCTTATATAAGACACAGAGCGTATCGGTCTGCTGTTTTTAGCGGAGACTCTGTTATATCTTTTGGTAATCCTGGTAACAAACGTTGGTTTATTTCTGAGGGAACTGTTACCAGGGTTTCCGACATGACTCTTGCTCCCGCATGGACGAAGGCTTATCCGCTTATAACGCATAACGCATATACCGATAGGGGTAGCAGCGGCGGAGTGTTGGTTAACCTTTATGGAGAATGGATTGGGGTTAACTCTTTAACGGCTGTTCATGAAGAATTAGGCTATGCTGTTCCTGCGGATTTTCTCTATGAATTGCTTGGTGGGGGTTATTACGGATTAAATTGCGATTGGGAGAGCTATTGGACAGAATACTTTATTTGGCAAAACGAACTCAAAAAAGCCGCAGAAATTTTCAGCAACGGTCTTAACGCTCCGAACGGCAGTCAGGAAAGATCCGACAACTGGCGAAGAGCTTTGGCGATAACAGAAAACGCAAGATTTTTTCCACTAGGCTTTACGCCTCTGTTTCTTGAGCTGTTCCATCTCCCGCGTCTTTTTATAACTGTAATAGACGCAAGGATTGCTTATTACGCTTATCATGTTAACACTTTGGACGGACGAGCCGTATGGACACAAGCCGAAAGAGACCGGCTCTGGAACAATGTTGAGCTCGCTATTAGCGAATACAACGCCGAGCTTCAGCGAGTTTCTGCGTTGGTTGGTAACAGTAGCCCGTACAAGACAATATTGCCATGATTACAACTATCGTCCGTTCTTGTTTGCATATATTATCCTTTTTTACTTATGCCAATAGGTGTAGTCTATTGGCATGGGTGTTTTATGTGTCACACGACTTGTTTTTCGCGTTTTGAGATGTTCCATTTTAATTGTTGACTTTGTGGAATACTTTTCGTATAATTATTTTTAGAGCAAACAAGAGAAAGAGGGGTTAAGAGAGATGGGGAACGAAAGTTTTTTGTTAAAACTGGAGGATAGGGTGGAAGGAGATGATCTGCTCAATGCTCTTGACCTTATCGAGGAAATCAAAAGCGTTGGTGGGTATGTAAACGAGAGCGGAATGGTAATGGTTTATCATCGGACTACACAGCAAAACGCTGATGCTATTTATTCTTCAGGCGTTATGAAAGCGATGGAGAACGGGCTTTTCTTTTCATCAAAAGAAAACGGATATAATGATGGTTATGGTGATGCGGTAATAAGATTGTTTATTCCGGCTGAACTCCTTGTTCTTGATGATGTATTTAACGACGAAGCTCATTTTTGTTTGCCATTGGGCAACAAAAGAAGCTTTGACGTTTCCGACATGTTAATTAGTATTGAAAGAGGAAAAGGAGGCCGAGCTAGTGAATAAGAAAATTAAATCCAAGCTGATATTCGATGATGAAGGCGGCGTTACTCTCCAATTGGGGGGAAAATGGGCGCATCATTTTGACGACATAAAACAAGCCGCTAAAGATTACCACCTCTATTTGCAAGAAGGAAATACTGAAGGCTGGGAAGGGCATGAACCAGATAACCTGAAGTCTTTCTGGACGGATGATGACATCAAAAACCGTGGGGTTATTATTTATAATCACGATGAAATTATGAAAGAAATCGACAGCGAGTTTTCTTCGAACTGGGGAACTGTTGATAAGTTTTGCCTTGCGTTTATTGAATTATAAGACCGTAAAACCTAAATTTTATCAAAGAAGGAGATAGTGCAAACTCCACGAAGAAAACCGTGAGCTTTTGCGCTGAAAGGCTGATGAGTGTGATTAATGGTACAAAAGAAAAGGAAAGAGCAGAGCTGCATCGTGCTATTTGGGGAATAGCAAATGATTTGCGCGGGAGCGTTGACGGATGGGACTTTAAGCAGTACATTTTAGGCACGTTGTTTTATCGCTATATATCTGAAAACCTTACGAGATACATCAATCAGGGCGAATGGGAAACGGGCGCTTTGTCGTTTGACTACGCAAAACTGTCAGATGAAAAGGCGGAGCTGGCGCGAGCAGACATGGTTAAAACAAAAGGCTTTTTCATTTTACCAAGCGAACTTTTTGAAAACATCCGTCGTTGTGCGGCAAGTGATGACAACCTGAACGAGACTCTTGCAAGAATATTTAAAAACATTGAGGGCTCTTCCCGTGGTTCGGAAAGTGAAAGAAACTTTAAGGGTTTGTTTGACGATATAGACGTAAATAGTAATAAACTGGATGGCACCGTAGCCAGGCGTAACGAACGGCTTGTTAAGCTCATTAACGGAGTAGCCAACATGGATCTGGGAAATTACAAAAATAATACAATAGATGCATTTGGAGACGCCTACGAATACTTAATGGGTATGTACGCATCAAACGCAGGAAAAAGCGGCGGAGAATACTACACGCCACAAGAAGTTTCCGAATTGTTGACCCGTTTAACATTAGTTGGTAAAACAGAGGTAAATAAGGTCTATGATCCGGCCTGTGGTTCAGGTTCTTTGCTTTTGAACTTTGCGAAGATATTAGGCAAGAACAATGTGCGACTAGGTTTTTTCGGGCAGGAGATTAATATAACAACCTATAATCTTTGTCGTATCAATATGTTTTTGCACGACATAGACTACGCTAAGTTTAATGTGGGACATGGTGACACGCTAGTGGATCCTCGTCATTGGGATGACGAACCATTTGAGGCTATAGTTTCCAATCCTCCGTACTCTATTAAGTGGGATGGTGACGGCAATCCTGTTTTGATAAACGATCCGCGTTTTTCACCGGCTGGCGTTTTGGCGCCTAAATCAAAAGCCGACTTAGCTTTTGTTATGCATTGCCTTTCATGGCTGGCATCTAATGGGACAGCGGCCATAGTATGCTTTCCGGGCATAATGTACAGGGGCGGAGCAGAACAAAAGATCAGACAGTACTTAATTAATAACAATTATGTAGACTGCATAATACAACTACCAGACAACCTGTTTTTTGGTACAAGCATTGCGACTTGTATTATGGTACTAAAAAAATCTAAGAACGATAATAAAACGCTATTTATAGATGCTTCTAAAGAATGCGTCAAAATCACCAATAGCAATAAATTGACCGAAAACAATATAGCAAGGATATTAACAGCGTATGAATCGCGTACAAACATAGAATATCTTAGCCGCCTTGCAGAAAACAACGAGATAGCCGAAAAGGATTATAACCTGTCGGTTTCCTCTTATGTGGAGCAGGAAGATAAGCGGGAGGTTGTAGATATCGGCAAATTGAATGCGGAAATAGAAAAAATCGTTGGACGAGTAAACGTGCTGCGAGCAGAAGTCGACCTCATTATAGCTGAGATTGAGGGGTGAGCGAACAAGGAAAGCTGAAGATAACACTTCTAATTAAGGTGTGAAGGGGATCGTAAAAAACATGGATGTAATTATTGACGTGATAGTGTGGTTCGCAGGGCCGATAGGGATCGTAATCACAGTGGGGTTCGGGATCGCAAAGATAGCGAAAAAGTGGCATACTGTATTTAAAAATGAACAAGGACAACAAAAGGGCGCCAGAGAAAGTGTCTTTACAAGGCGGTGTCGAGAGAATAACATGTTTCGCCCGACTATTGTGGAGGGAATCCGATTGTATACGGTGGCCTTTTGTTTTCCTATACGACAGGGTTGGAATGATAACCATACAGAACAGTTAAAAGGAATCGTAAGAAAGCACTTTATGCAGATATCAGACAGCATCAAGTACAATATTGATTCACATGGTTATATCTGGATTAGTACCTCTGTTTCACAAAATTCGTGCGATCTCACCACAGAAATAATAGAAAAAGAATCATATACAGCTTTTAATAGCATGTTGTCGTTATTCGACATACCTGAAGTAAAGAGAATTTGCTTAATATACCCATGGTGGAAACATCCTAAAAAGCACCTTCTATGTCAAATAAAACATCCTCTAGTGAAATCTCCAGAAAAAGACACATGGATATCTTATCTAGTAAGATATTTAGATAATAGAATTTTTATCCGTTATCAACTCGCTTGGACTAATTCAAAGTTTATCCCGCAAAATTTTAGTGGAGGAGAAAATCCTTTCATTATTAAGAGAAAAGAATTTATTCCGAAAATATTGGCAGAAAAATTTTCAAAATGTATTACAAATAATTTAGGATGACAATCTTGACAAGGGAAGGGAAAGGAACAGAAAAACATGAGTAGATTAGATGACTTGATTGCTGAATTGTGTCCCGATGGGGTGGAGTATAAGCCTGTAGGATATGTGTGTGATATTCAAACAGGAAGCCAACTCAATAAGGATACGCTGAAAGATAAAGGGGCATATCCCGTTTACAATGGCGGAATATATCCGTCTGGCTATCACGATGATTACAATACTGAAGCGAACACAATCGCCATAAGTCAAGGCGGAGCAAGTGCTGGTTTTGTAAATTGGGTAGGGGTTCCGTTTTATGCTGGTGCTCATTGTTATACTGTGAAAAATAATTCTCAAAAAGCACTTAGTCGATATATGTACTTTTTCTTAAAAAACAAACAAAATCACATTCAAGATGCAAAGCATGGTGCAGGCATACCGGGACTAAATAGTAAAGTGATTAAAAATCTACAATTCCCCCTCCCCCCTCTGCCAATCCAACAAGAGATAGTCCGAATCCTTGACAAATTCACAGCGCTTGAGGCGGAGCTTGAGGCGGAGCTTGAGGCGGAGCTTGAGGCGAGAAAGAAGCAGTATGAGTATTATAGGGATTTTTTATTGGATTTTGGGGATGTCGAGACTAAATGGGTAAAACTTGGGGAAATTGCAGATATTACAAAACTTGCCGGATTTGAGTTTACTGAGCATATACGATACTCTGACGAGGGCACAATTATTGCACTCCGTGGACTTAATGTAAAAAAAGGTTATATTGATCTTTCACAAGTCAAATATATTGATGGAAGCAATTTTTCTAAACTATCAAGAAGCAAGCTGATTATCAATGATATGTTGTTTACTTATGTCGGAACAGTGGGTCAAGTTGCTTTGATAGACAAAGAAGATAAATATTATTTAGCCCCCAACGTTTCAAGAATTAGATTCTTACCGAAAGATATTAACCCTGTATTTATGCGTTATTATTTTCAGACAAATGATTTTATTATTAAGCAAATAAATAAATACATGGAATCATCTTCAATGAAAAACCTCACAATGGAAAACATACGAAAATTTTATATACCCATACCTCCCATTGAAAAACAAGCCCAAATCGTCTCCATCCTCGACCGCTTCGACTCTCTTACCAACGACATTACTCAAGGTCTACCCGCCGAAATCGCGGCACGGCGTAAACAGTATGAATACTATCGCAATAAGCTTTTGACATTTAAGGAGAAGATATTATGACCACTTATAACCTGGTCGCTGTGACAAACGAATCAACTGTAGTAACAGAATACATCCCTCAAGAATGTCGTGATGCTGATTACCAAAGCGAAGCGGCTATGGAAAAGGAGTTTATCAAACAACTTTGTTCCCAAGGATATGAGTATGTAAAAATTGAGAGCGAAGCGGGTTTAATTGCGAACCTGCGCAATAAAATTGAGCTGCTCAACAATTATAAGTTTAAAGATAGCGAGTGGGATAGTTTTTTCAGTCAGAACATTGCAGGAGCAAACGAGGGCGTTGTTGAGAAAACTCGTAAGATTCAGGAAGACTATGTTCAGATACTTAAGTGCGATAATGGTATTGCAAAAAACATATTATTGATAGACAAAAAAAATATTCACAATAACCGTCTTCAAGTTCTTAATCAGTATACTGAAGAAGGCGGGACAAGAGAGACCCGTTATGATGTGACCATATTGGTAAACGGGCTTCCTCTCGTCCATGTTGAGTTAAAAAAACGCGGTTCAGCTATTCGGGAGGCGTTTAAGCAAATAAAGCGTTATCAGAGGGACAGCTTTTGGGCGTCTTCAGGCTTGTATGAATATGTACAACTGTTTGTTATTTCTAACGGCACACATACAAAGTATTATTCGAATACCACTCGCAACCAGCACATAAAAGAGTCTTTAGGCCATGATAAAAGCAAAGATAAAAAAACCAGCAACAGTTTTGAGTTCACAAGCTTCTGGGCGGACGCAAGTAATCGTATAATTGCGGATCTTATGGGTTTCACTAAGACCTTTCTGTCTAAACACACGATTCTAAACGTTTTGACCCGTTATTGTGTATTCACATCGGACGAATTACTTTTGGTTATGCGCCCGTATCAAATTGCAGCTACCGAACGAATACTTAACAAGATTAATATCGCCACTAATTACAAAAAAACCGGCACTATAAACGCAGGGGGCTATGTTTGGCACACCACAGGCTCAGGCAAGACGCTCACAAGCTTCAAGGTTGCACAACTAGCCACGACGCTATCTTTTATAGACAAGGTAATATTTATTGTAGACCGTAAGGACCTAGATTATCAAACCATGAAAGAATACGACCGGTTCGAGAAGGGTGCGGCTAACGGTAACAATAATACAAAGGTATTGCAAAAACAGCTTGAAGATCCCAATGTCAAAATTGTAGTTACAACAATTCAAAAACTAGGAGTTTTTATAAAGAAAAAAATAGATCATGCGGTGTATAAAGAACCTACTGTACTGATTTTCGATGAATGCCACCGTTCACAGTTTGGGGTTATGCATTCTCAAATTATTAAGTCGTTTAAGAATTATTATATTTTTGGGTTTACGGGTACGCCGATTTTTGTCGCAAACAGCAGGGAGGCTTCACAGTTCAGAACTACTGAACAGACATTCGGAGAAAAGTTACACTCATATACAATAGCGGACGCAATAAATGACGGAAATGTATTGCCCTTCAGGATCGATTATATCAATACGATGAAAGTAACAAATACCGAAACGGGTAAGGCAGTCAATTCCCCCGATACTGAAAAGTTCATGGAAGCGCCAGAGCGTGTTCGTGAAGTAACGAACTATATTATCGAAAGGTTTGACCAAAAAACAAAGCGTAACAGCTTTTACTCTTTTAATGGCAGGGGTGTAGCGGGCTTTAACTCGATATTCGCGACATCATCTATAAGTATGGCTATAAAATACTACAACGAGTTTAAAAGGCAATTAGCTGAGCGTAACAGAAACCTTGTTGTTACGACCATTTACAGTTTTAGCCCAAACGAAGATGGCACAGAAAATGAATTGCTGGATGAAAGCCTTGATACTAACAGTCTCGACAAAAGTTCACGAGACTTTCTTGATGAGGCCATAATAGACTATAACAAGATATTTGGTGTAAGCTTTGACACTTCGCAGGATAAATTCCAAAACTATTATAAAGATATTTCTCAAAGAGTTAAAAATCGCGAGATAGATATACTTATAGTAGTAAATATGTTCTTGACAGGGTTTGACGCAACAACGCTAAACACTCTTTGGATAGACAAGAACCTTAAACAGCACGGGCTTTTACAAGCGTTTTCCAGAACTAACCGCATTTTGAATTCGGTCAAAACTTTTGGAAATATTGTTTGCTTTAGAGATTTAAAGGAAGCGACTGATGAGGCTATAGCTTTGTTTGGCAATAAAGAAACAGGCCAGATAGCTTTATTAAGAACTTATAATGAATATTATAACGGATATACTGATGCGGATAAATATAAGCCAGGATATGTTGAACTTGTGAGTTTGCTCAAAAAAGCATACCCGCTTAAAAAGGACATCATAGGGGAAGAGGCAAAAGAAGGGTTCATACGGCTTTTTGGTTCGATTCTGAGGCTAAGAAACATATTAACTGCGTTTGATGAATTTGAGGGTAATGAAATATTGTCTGAAAGAGAATTTCAAGACTATCAGAGCAAGTATATTGATCTTTATCAAGAATTGTCTAAGGAAAAAGACGAAGACAAAAAGAGCATAAAGAGCGATATAGTGTTTGAGATTGAGCTTATAAAGCAAATAGAGGTTAATGTTGACTATATCATCATGCTCGTAGAAAAATACTATAAATCTAATTGTACTGATAAAGACATACTCACAACTATCGACAAAAGCATTAACGCGAGCATTAAGCTTCGCAGTAAAAGAGAGCTTATACAGGAGTTTATTAAGCAGGTCGATGCCACCAGTAGTGTAGAAGCAGAATGGCTCATATTTGTTGAGAAACAAAAGGAAAAGGATTTGTTGGAAATCATTGAGTCAGAAAACCTAAAGCCGGACGAAACGCTTAAGTTTATAGCAAGTTCGTTTAGAGATGGTGAGATAAAAACATTTGGCATGGACGTAGATAGAATCCTGCCGCCCGTTTCTCGTTTTACTGACAACAGCCGAACGGCAATAAAACAAACCATATTAGAAAGGCTTATGTTATTTTTTGAAAAATACGTAGGGTTGGTGTAAAAAGATGAAATTCGGATATGTCCGTGTAAGTACAGCGGAACAAAATACTGCCCGTCAGGAAGTTTTGATGCAGGAAATGGGCGTTGATAAGGTTTTTATAGATAAAGTGAGCGGGAAAAATATGGATAGGCAGGAG
>Ga0209105_100259_pt1 | contig 18277 bp, 21 predicted proteins | sample SedPBSmetaG_FD_184158 | JGI IMG/M metagenome (GOLD analysis project Ga0209105, IMG submission 184158) | Freshwater sediment bacterial and archeal communities from Indian Creek, Illinois, USA to study Microbial Dark Matter (Phase II) -... | ecosystem: Environmental > Aquatic > Freshwater > Creek >...
CCAGGCAGACGGAAAAAGGCGGCGGCGGGTACCGCGGACTGGATGATGACATATGGCGACATGGTCACGCTGCTGCTCACTTTTTTTATACTGCTGTATACTTTTTCCACAATCGACATACAGCGTTTCCAGGATGTAATGGCGGCCATACAGCACTCCTTCATGGGTCGCACCGGCATATTAAGGGGATCGACTGAACCGACCGCGGCTGAAGGACAACCGCACCTGATGGAGGATCTTGAGGCGGAGGAAGTTATCACCACTGTCCAACTGGGGGATAAGGAGATGGAGCTGCTGCAGCTGCTGGCCGAACTGGAGAGGGTCTACGAACAGACGCGGGATTATCTGCATGCGGCCGGCTTGAGCGACGCGATTCAACTGCGTATGGAGAAGCGGGGGATCGTCATGGTGCTGCCTGAGGAGATTACTTTTGACACCGGCCGGGCAGAGTTGAAAGAGGAAGCCAGGCCGGTGCTGGATATAATCGCAGGCTTTATCGCTAAAATTCCCAATCAAATTATCGTGGAGGGCCATACGGACAATGTTCCGATCAACACCTTTATTTTCCCCAGCAACTGGGAGCTTTCCGTAACCAGGGCGGTAAGTGTGGCGCGGCACCTGGTGGAGGAACGGGACCTTAATCCCAGGCGTTTTGTGGCCACCGGTTATGGCGAGTACCATCCCATTGCCGGTAACGATACGGCGGAAGGGCGTGCCCGCAATCGCCGCGTCAACATCGTCATCTCCATAAATCGGTTTGAATGAAGCGGGGTAGCTAACGATGCCTGTAAAAGAAGAAAAAAGGAATAATTTGTCGGAAGAAAACAAAGAAACGGCTCCACCCAAAAAGAAAAAGAAAAAGGGGTTTATCCTGCTGATCCTGCTCTTTGCGCTGCTGGCAGGAGGTGGCGTCCTTTATGCCACGGGATGGGGGCAGGGTATTCTCGGTCAGCAGCCTGCCGCGGCCGTTGCAGCGGAAAAGCCTGTCTATACATTTGAACTGCCGGAGCTGGTCTTTAACTTAGCGGACGGGGGAAGACGCCGTTTTTTAAGCATTAAATTGTCCTTTGCTTTCGCGGAGCCCGGCCTGACAGCGGAGTTGGAAAGGCGCATGCCCGAGATCCGGGATGCCATACTTACCCTGATGTGGGGTATAACAATGGAAGAGGTAGCGGAGGAATCGAGTATTGAGCGCATGAAAAAGGAGATCAGGGACGCTGCCAATAACATTTTGCAGACCGGGGAGATTATTGATGTATATTTCTGGCATGTTATGGTGCAGTGAACAACCGGGCATTGGAGGTAAATTATGGATAATGCGCGTGTAGCAAAAAAAATTCAATTTACCCAGCTTCCCATACGGGATAAGGGTGAGCCAAAGGGATCGGAGATAAGTTTTTTCCGCAGGATACCGCTGACCATCAGCGGAGAGCTGGGCGCCGCCCAGATAACAGTGCAGGAGCTGCTGAATCTGACGGAAGGTTCTGTGATTAAACTGAACAAAATAGCCGGAGAAAGCGCTGCCATCCTGGTAAATGAACAGTACGTTGGCGAGGCGGAGGTGATAGTGGTCAATGATCGGTTCGGCCTGCGGGTAACGAGTATTGGTATGCATGATGCGGACAAAAAAAATCCTGGAGAGTAATAGCCATGGAAGAAACTTATTATGCCTTTTTCAGGGTCTTCATTGCGTTTCCCATCGTGATTTTGTTAATTTATGGCGTGCTGCGCTATCTGTTGCCCCGTTACCTGCAATCGGCGGGGTATTCTAAAAACATAAAAATATTGGAGAGCGCGGCTTTGAACCCCCGGACCCACCTGTATATTGTGCGGATAAAAAACCATTATTTGCTGCTAGCCTCATCTTCCGTTGAGGTAAGTGTATTAAAAGATTTGGGAGAAACCTGGCGGGAAGGCTCTCCTGAACCTGAGCATGACGGACCAGAGTCCTCAGGTACCCGGTCACCTTTTATGGAGAGAATCGCCGGTTTTTTCCCCACTAGGCGGGATAGATAAAAAATGTATTCCAGTAAAACTAAAATTGGTGTGTTAAGTGCGCTGCTCATCTATGCTCTGGCCGTTTTTTTGCCGGGGGCAGCTTCTGTTGCCTATGCGCAGCCTGCCATCCCTATCCCGGAGATAAACCTGCAGATCGGCACAGGCGAAGAACCGGAGCAGCTGGTCGGCACCTTGCGGCTCTTGCTGATCCTGGCAGTGCTGAGCCTGGCCCCTGCCTTTATTATCCTGATGACATCGTTTACGCGCATGGTCATTGTGCTGGGTTTTCTGCGCAATGCCCTGGGCACACAGCAGATACCGCCTAACCAGATTATCATCGGCCTGGCCCTATTCCTGACCTTCTTTGTGATGCAGCCCGTGTTCAGCCAAATCCACACCGAAGCGCTGACGCCTTATCTGGCGGAGGAGATCGATTTCACCGAGGCTTTATCACGGGGTGAGCAGCCGCTGCGGGAATTTATGCTCAACAATACGCGGGAAGCGGATCTGATGCTCTTTTTGCAGATGGCCCGCATTGATACGCCGGTGGAGAGGGATGATGTGCCCTTCCGGGCGGTGGTGCCGGCTTTTGTGCTGAGCGAGCTGAAGACAGCCTTTCAAATCGGCTTTTTGTTGTTTGTGCCTTTCCTGATCATTGATATGATTGTCTCCAGCATACTCATGTCCATGGGCATGTTCATGTTGCCGCCGGTCATTGTCTCGTTGCCTTTTAAAATATTGCTGTTTGTGCTGGTGGACGGTTGGTCACTGGTGATACGATCCCTGGTTGAAGGCTATGCTTAAAAAAAGGAGCGGTTTGGCATGAATGCAGATTTTATCATCAGTCTGACTAGGGACAGCATAACGACCATATTGCTGGTAGCTGTTCCGGTAATTGGCGTAGGGCTGCTGGTGGGGCTGGCTGTAAGTATTTTTCAGGCGGCAACGCAGCTTCAAGAACCGACGCTGGCCTTTGTCCCCAAAATTATCGCGGTGCTGCTGGCTGTCCTATTGTTTGGGGGCTGGTCATTAAGGATACTCACATCCTTTACCACAACCCTCTGGGGTAATATGCGGACACTTTTTTAAAAAGGAGTTTCTCATGGAGTTACTGCTGCCAAATTTCGGTTATCCTTTTTTGTTAATCTTTTCGCGCCTTTCTGCTTTTATGGCGATCTTTCCGCCATTTGCATGGAGAGGCATTCCTGTGCCCTTGCGCATTTTTTTCGCCTTAATCCTTTCATTATTAATTGCGCTGATGTGGCAGGGTGAACGGCCGGTCATGCCCGCGGGCGACCTCGCTTTTATGCTGGCTGTTGCCAGGGAGATTGCTGCCGGCATCATCCTGGGCTTTTTTGTCACGCTGTTCCTGTCCCTCTTTCTCATGGCCGGTCAGTTTATGGATCATATGGCCGGTTTAACCATGGGCAGCGTCTTTGATCCGCTTTTTGGCAGCCAGGTTACCTATATCGGGCAGTTTTTTTACTTTTTTGCCGTTGTCCTTTTTTTAACGGTTAACGGGCATCATCCCCTCCTTCTTGCCCTGCAGGAGAGTTTCCGCATTATCCCGCTGGCCGGTCCGTGGTTTTCGCCGGCGCTGCCCCAGCAATTTTTTAAACTTTTTGCCGGAGTTTTTCTGCTGGCTTTTCAGATCGCGGCGCCGGTGATTGTTGTGATGCTTATACTGGATATGGCGCTGGGGTTCCTTTCCAGGGCAATGCCCCAAATACATATCTTTATTATCAGTTTTTCCCTGAAAATTCTGCTTACCCTGGCGCTGTTGCTGCTGCTTTTACCTTACCTGGAAGGTATGCTCGGCTACCTCTTTGCGCGGATGGCCGCCGACTTTATTCTGATTATGGAGAGATGGTAAGATGCTAATCGATGGAGAAAAGCTGACCTTTAATCTCCAGCTGTTTGCACAGGAGAAGACGGAGGAGGCAACGCCCCACCGCCTGCGGGAAGCGCGCCGCCGTGGTCAGGTCGTCAAAAGCGTGGAGATTGACAGCGCCTTGAATACTTTTGCCATGGTCATCTTTTTCCTGGGTTTCGGATGGTATTACCGGGAAGGCTTGTCCGCTCTCTTTTATGTGTACCTGGGGCAGGCGCCGGCCCAGACAACGGAAATTTTTGATTATGGTTTTTGGCTTTCCCATTCCATGGAACAGTTCATCCTGTTGGCGGCGCCGTTTCTCCTGGCAGCCTTTGCGGTCGGACTCCTTTCCAACGTTGCTCAGGTGGGCTTTCTCGTTTCCGTGGAAGCGTTAAAGCCGCAGCTGAACCGGCTCAATCCGCAGGAAGGTCTGAAACGCATATTTTCGCGCCGCTCCCTTTTTGAGCTGGTGAAATCATTGTTGAAAGTTATTCTGGTGGGTGTGGTCAGCTTTCATTACCTATATACGCAGTTGCCCTCATTTTTTCTCCTGTTGGGACAGGAAGTTGAAGCGGTGCTCGCCGCGCTGATAAGGATGCTTGCAAACTTGACACTGCGCGTAGCCGCTGTTTTCTTGTTATTGTCTGTTTGCGACTATCTTTTCCAGCGCTCCGAGCACAAAAAAAATCTGCGCATGACGCGCAAAGAGTTAAAGGACGAATATAAGCAGATGGAGGGAGATCCCCACATTCGTTCGCGGCAGCGGGAGAGACAGAAAGAGCTGGCGCGGCAGCGCAGCTTGAAACAGGTACCACAGGCAACAGTTGTCGTCACCAACCCGACGGAGCTTGCCGTGGCCCTGCGCTACCGGGAGAAGGTGGACAACTCCCCCGTGGTTGTGGCCAAGGGCGGCGGGATGCTGGCTGCGCGTATCCGGACCATTGCCGGCGCAAACGGTATCCCCGTTATTCAGCAGCCGCGGTTGGCAAGGCTGCTTTTCCAGCAGCTTGAGATCGGAGAGGAGATCCCCGTGGATCTGTACCGGGCAGTGGCTGAAGTCCTGGCGCTTGTCTATCGCTTGCAGAAAAAGGTAAAAAAAGCATAACAGATTGAAAAGAGGAAGGAGGAATCGTCTTTGTCTCCACTGACACCCCGGCTGCGCAGTTCTCTGATGGGCTTATTAACTAATATGGATGTGCTCATTGCCGTTGTTTTTGTCCTGGTGGTGGGGATTATCATTATACCCGTTTCTCCTTTTTTGCTGGATATCATGCTGGTTATAAATATTGCCTTTTCCCTGTTGATAATCCTCTCCACCCTCTTTATCAAAGAGGTCCTGCATCTGGCCGCCTTCCCTTCCATACTGCTGATGACCACGATGCTCCGCCTGGCCCTGAATATCTCCTCGACGCGGCTCATTCTCACGCAGGCCAGTGCCGGTGAGGTTATTGCCGCGTTTGGCTATTTCGTGGTGGGCGGCAACTTTGTTGTAGGGTTGATCATTTTCCTGATCATTACGGTGGTGCAATTTGTGGTTATCACCAACGGTGCCGGGCGCATTGCCGAGGTGTCCGCCCGTTTTACCCTTGATGCCATGCCCGGCAAGCAGATGAGCATTGACGCGGATCTCAGCTCCGGCTCAATCAGCGATGATGAAGCGCGTCTGCGCAGGCGCAAACTACAGCGGGAAGCGGACTTTTTCGGCGCCATGGACGGCGCCAGCAAATTTGTGCGCGGGGATGCCATCGCCGGGGTTGTGATCGTCCTCATCAATATCATCGGTGGATTTGCCATCGGTATGTTGCAACTGGGCATGGATGCGCAGACGGCGGTACAGACATATATCACTTTGACGGTAGGCGACGGCCTGGTGGCGCAAATCCCGGCGCTGCTGATCTCCACTGCGGCCGGACTTTTAATGACCCGCTCCACCGCGGAGGCGGGACTGGGCCAGGATCTGGTTTCCCAGTTTTTCAGCGCACCGAAAGTTTTAGGTATTGCCGCGTTTATTCTGCTTGTATTGGGCCTTGTTCCCGCCCTGCCCTTTTTTCCCTTTTTCATCCTGGCGGGAGCCTGCGGCTACGGCGCTTTTTCCCTGACCAAGGAGGAAAAAGGGCTGGTGGCAAGGGAAAAGGAGAAAAGAATGCAGCCGCTGGCTGCGGTGGATGGGGATGATTTGAAAGGACTAATTAAGTCCGATTTGCTGGAAGTGGAAATCGGCTACAAGCTGGTTTCCCTTACGGATCGGGAGAGGGAAGGGGATCTGCTTTACCGTATTACCGCCGCCCGCAGGCGGCTGGCGGCAGAGTTAGGCATGATTGTGCGGCCGATCCGTATCCGGGATAACCTGCAGCTCCCGGCCAATACATATGTGATCAAACTTAAAGGCAATGAAGTGGCCCGGGGAGAGCTTATGCCCGGTTATCTGCTGGCGCTGAACCCGGACGGTGTTGCTCCGGCGGATCTGGCGGGCATTCCCACGCAGGAACCCACATTTAAACTGCCGGCACTGTGGATCGCCGCCGCACAAAAAGAAGCAGCGGAGCTGAAAGGTTTTACCGTTGTTGATGCGACCACGGTTCTGATCACCCACCTGTCGGAGATAATCAAAAGCCATGCGGCGGAGCTGCTGGGCCGCCAGGAGGTAAAGGAGATGCTGCAGCTAGTGAAGGAGGAACAACCGGCGATTATTGAGGAGCTTTTCCCCGACCTGCTCAGTTTGGGAGAAATACAAAAAGTTCTGCAAAACCTTTTAAAAGAGCAGGTTCCCCTGCTGGGCTTAAGCACAATTCTGGAAGCATTGGCCGACTTTGCTCCGGTCAGCAAGGACCCCGATGCCTTGACGGAACATGTGCGCCAGGTACTTTCCCGCACCATCTGCAGTCGGCTTATGGAAAAAGAGAAAAAACTGCATGCGATTACGCTGGCGCCCCTTTTGGAGAAAAAAATTGCGGACTCGCTGCAGCAAACCGTATATGGGGCTTTACCAGTGCTCTCCCCGGAATTGTCGCAAAAAATTATTCAAGCGGCCTTGGCCTTAGCCGAAAAAAACCGGAATCTGGGCAACAATCCGGTGATGCTGGTCTCCTCCAGGATCCGTCTGCCTTTGCGCCGCTTACTGGAGCGCTATGCTCCCGATTTACCGATTCTCTCCTTTAATGAAATAGCACCCGAGGCGGGAGTGGAAGCAGTGGGGGTGATCGGCGAAAATGAAAGTTAGGAAATATGTTGCGCAAAACATGCATGAAGGTTTGCTGCGCGTCAAGGAAGAACTGGGTCCGGACGCAGTAATCATTCACAGCCGCAAGATCCGCCCGAAGGGGATCAGGGGATTTTTCCTGCCGCCCCGGCTGGAGATCACCGCGGCGCTGGAATCATATCCCAGGATTGACGGCATCAAGGAGAAGTTGCTGCTTGCCGAAGTCGAAAAACAGCTGCGGGACGGTATCTTTGAAATCAAGGCCCATATTGACTGTCTGGCTTCCCGCGGGGAATTTCCCGGCGAATATAGTGCAGAAGTGATCGAGGGGTTTAAAAACTGGCAGAAAAAACTGGAGCAACAGGACCTTTATTCCGAGCTCATTCAGGATTTATTGGAGGGGATCCGCAACGGTTTTGCCGGCGAGGTTCAATTGTCTGAAGAAATTATCGGGGTGCTCCTGGATAAAAAGATACGTAAAGCGCTTAAGACCGCCCCGGAGAAAACAGAAGCTGTGCAAGTTTTTGTCGGCCCCACCGGCGTGGGGAAAACAACCACCCTGGCCAAGCTGGCGGCCCGTTATGCGCTCTATCAGGGGGAAAGGGCGGGGATTATTACCATCGACCATTACCGCATCGGGGCGGTGGAACAGCTGCGCACCTATGCGGAGATTACCGGTCTGCCCCTGCACGTGGCGATGAGCCCGGCAGAATTGGATACGGCCATGCGTAAGTTGCAGGGATGCCGGCGCATCCTTATCGATACGGCGGGGCGGAGCACCTTGAATCTGGTCCATATCAAAGAACTTGCCGCCTATCTTTCCCGCCTTCCCGCCGCCGAGATATTCCTTGTGATCAGCGCAACAACGAAGTCAGGCGATCTGCGTTTAATCATTGACGGATTTAGAGAGTTGGGTTGCAACCGGCTTATATTCTCCAAACTTGATGAGACGGACAGCTTTGGCGTTTTACTTAACGGCATTCATTGCGCCGGGCTGCCGGTAACCTATTTAACCACCGGGCAGAATGTTCCCGAGGATATCTGTATTGCTGATGCGGATAGGATGAGTGCTTTAATCCTGGGGGAGGAGAGGTGATTTGATTGGCGGATCAGGCAGAACGTTTACGGGCGCTTGCCCGGGATAAGGATGATTGCCTTCTGCAGAAAATCATGCATACAGACTTTCCTCGTGTTATTGCTGTTGTGAGCGGCAAGGGCGGTGTGGGGAAGACCAACCTGGTGGTCAACCTGGCCCTCTCCCTGGGACAGCTGGGGAAAGAAGCAATTATTTTGGATGCCGACGTAGGCATGGCCAATGTTGATATCCTTATGGGTCTGAGCGCTTCCGCTTCCTTGGCGGATGTGCTGCAGGGCAGGATGGAATTAAAGGAAGTGATGCTGCGCGGTCCCTTTAATGTGGCTGTAATACCGGGGGGATCAGCCCTGGCGGAGGTGTTTAACCTGGATAGCCAGCAAAAAGAACAGCTCTTTGCCCGGCTGGCCGCCCTGGGGGAAAAAAGGGAAGGGCTGCTCCTGGTGGACTGTCCCGCCGGAGTATCCCGCAACCTGCTTGCCTTGCTAGGGCTTGCCGGCGAAGTTATTCTGCTTACAACCCCTGAACCTACTGCTCTTGCCGACGCTTACAGCATGTTAAAGATCATGGAGCGCCGCCGCCTTTTTCCCAAAATATACTTGGTGGTAAATCTTGTCTCTTCGTTAAGGGAAGGGGAGAGGGTCTTTGCGAGACTCAGGGAAACATGCCGCCGTTTTTTAAGTATTGAGCCGGTATTTTTGGGAAGCATCGTGTTTGATTTTGCCGTAAAAAGGGCGGTGCTTAAGCGCAGCCCCTTTCTTATACACTATCCCCAGTGCGGTGCCGCGCAGGAAATTCAACATATTGCCCGCCGCCTTCTCGGCTCAGGAGCAACGCTTTCCTTTCCCAGAGAAGGGGAGGGAAATATTTTAAAACGACTGCTTGCCTTATGGAGCTGAAGCTCATGGACTTAAAAAAAATATTAAAAGTAAATATGCGCTTGCTGGTTTTGGATAAAAAAAACAGTTCCACTTATAAAAGCACTGTCCAGGAAATTAACCCGGAAAATATCGCCATCAGCGTTCCCATGAACGATATGCACGGCCGGCTGCCCAAGGATAGTTTAATACTGAAATTTTTTGTTTATGTGGATGATGCGGTGATCACTTTTTCCGGCGCCATTGTGGGAGGTAAGGCAGATGAAAAGATCCCCCTTTACCTGATTGCCTGGCCGCAGAGTTATGAACGCTACCAGAGGCGGGAATATTTTCGTCAACCATGCGTTCTGGATGCCTGCTACTGGCTGCTGCCGCCGGAGATGCAGGATCCGCAATCCTTTGATCCCGATGTTGTGCTTTCCCTGGGAGAGCCGCATCAGGCAACAGTGGTGGATATCAGCGGGGGCGGGCTGCGCCTGGCGTCAAAGACGAAACACGAAGAGGATGATCTGCTGGCTTTCTGCCTGCAGCTGCAGGGCGGCAAGGGGAAAAAAGATGTTTGGGTCCAGGGCCGGGTCATCCGCTGTTTTTCCCCTGTGCAGGAACGGCAGCGGGTCTACCAGTACGCTGTACACTACTGTGGGATCAAGGAAAAAACAAAAGAAGAGATTATTCGCTTTATTTTTACCTTGATGCGCAGAAAATTGAAGTAGGGGCGAAAATTTTTTCTCCCTTGCAGATGACAGGGCGGTTATGGCTTTGAAAGAGCTAATGCTGCAGAAGTACTGCCAAACGCGGGATCTGGAAACGCGCAATAACCTAATACAGGAATACCTTCCCCTGGTCAGGCAGCTGGCGGGAAGAATGGCCTATGCCCTGCCTCCGCAGGTTGACGCGGACGATCTTGTGGCCAGCGGCGTCATCGGCCTGATGGAAGCGCTGGAGCGTTTTAACCCGGAGCTGGAAACGTCCTTCAAAACTTTTGCCACCTGGCGTGTGCGCGGCGCCATGCTGGACGAACTGCGCAGGCTCAGCTGGGCGCCCCGCTCCCTGTTTACCAAGTTGCGCGGCTTGCAGGCGGCTGAGGAGAAGCTGGGGCATAAATTGGGCCGGGAACCTTCCATCGTGGAGCTGGCCAAGGAACTGAAATGGGCACCGGAAGAGGTGGAACAGGTTTACAGCCAGATAAACTGCCAGTCCCTTATCTCGCTGGAGTCCCTTTTATTTACACCGGCAGCTGCTGCGGCAGAGCAGGAAGATGAATATTTTTCCTGCCAAGGTTCCTACCTTTCTCCGCCGGCGCAGTTGGAAAGAAAAGAACAACAGGAGGTGATTGCCAAAGCCATCGCTGGGCTGCCGGAACGGGAGAAATTAATATTAGCCCTTTACTATAAAGAAGAGTTGACACTTAAAGAGATCGGCACCGTATTAAAGATATCCACACCGCGGGTTTCCCAGCTGCATGCCCGGGCTCTGTGCCGTATCAGGGAAAAAATAATGAAGGCGGGACATCTGGAACTATGAGCACTGCTTATGCTTTCACCATGTTGGGAATTTTGATGCTAATCATCGGGGGTTTGGCCATTGCCTGCTGGTTTGCCGGGAAGAAGGGGTCTTCGCTTCCTTTGTTTTTACAGCTGCTAAACCTGGAGCAGCGCTTTTCCCGCAGCGATACACGGGTCATGCTCCATGACCTTCGTTACAAAATGGAGGCTGTCATCTCCCGTGTGGATCGCATGGAGCAGGAGCTGCAGCAAATGAGAAATACCGTGAGCGGCCTGACCGGTAAAGCAGCGCCGCATAAGCATGCTGCCGTTAAGAATAAAATAGCGGCAATGTTCGACCTTAATGATCAAGGATATGGAGCAGAGCAGATTGCCGGCAAGTTAAAGATGGGCAGGGGAGAGGTCGAGCTGTACCTTGCGTTGCAAAAAAAACCAAAACAGTAGCGCAGGCATCCAGCCTGCAAGAATAACAAGGGCGTTAACGCAGAAAGTTGCGATGACGATAATAAAGCAGGTATTATTTTAATCTATCTTTACGGGGGGGACTTGCTTTGCGGGGAATATATACGGCTGTAGGTTCCATGCTTGTCAACCAGGTTCACCTGGATGTTATCAGCAACAACCTGGCGAATCTTAAGACGCCGGGGTTTAAGCGCGGCGAGGTTGTCAACAGATCTTTTCCGGAAACATTGCTTCACTATCAGGGAGATCGCGCCTTGGCGGGGCAAGGGCGGTTATCGGCGGGGTTAATCCTGGCGCCGCCGCTGCCGGCGTTAAGGCCAATTGGGGTAGTGGCGGAAAATGTGGCTGTGGATGCCATTTACCACATGAACCAGCCTGGCGCTCTGAGACAGACGGAAGACCCCCTTGATTTCGCCATCCAGGGTAACGGCTATTTTGTCCTGGAAACGCCGGACGGGCTTCGCTTTAGCCGGGATGGTCACTTCCATTTAAACAGCGAAGGTTTCCTGGTCAATAGCCAGGGCTTTGCGGTTTTGGGGGAAAGGGGCCGTATTTCCCTCGCGGAGCAGCACCCCCAGCTGTACGGCGACAATGATTTATATTTAAACGGGCAGGTTGTTGACCGCTTGCGCATTGTTGCGTTTCCGCAGGAGGCGCTGTTGGCGAAAGACGGCTTCAATCTCTTCCGGGAAACGGGAAACCAGGTGCCCCTGCCGGCGGAGCGGGCAGTGGTGCGGCAGGGTTATCTGGAGGAATCCAATGCTGATATTGTCAGGCAGATGACACAGCTGGTAACAGTGCGGCGCACCTATGAAGCAGCGCAAAAAATCGCCCAGACTTATGACCGCTTACTTGGCAGGGCAGCCAATGAGTTGGGATCGTTAAGGTAAAAGATTAAAGGCAAAAGGAGGTTTTTCCCATGTTAAGTTCCCTGGCAACGGGCTATACGGCTGTGCGTGGTTACCAGCAGATCATCGATATGGTGGCGCATAACTTGGCCAATACAAACACCATTGCCTTTAAAGAGAGGCGCCTTTCTTTTCATGAACTACCTGTGGAAACACTACGGCAAAGGAGGCTGCCCCACACCGGAAACAATCTCCCGGAACCGGCGGTGGGGACAGGGGCAGCTCCCGCCGCGCTCAAGACTTTTTATGCAACGGGAGCGTTGCATTTTAGCGGCAACCCTTTTCACCTGGCCATTATGGGGGAAGGTTTTTTTGCGGTGACCCGCCCCGACGGGAGCCAGGCTTACACGCGCGCCGGCGCTTTTTCCCTTGATGCGGCCGGTAATATGGTCACACCTGGTGGAGACAGACTGGCAGGAGTGCCTAATTTTCACGAAGAAGGTGTGGACAGCAGTGAAGGCACCATATCCATTGCACCGGACGGCAAAATCCTCTTTGTCACTTCCACCGCTGATGGCGCTTTTGCGCAAGAAACATTGGGGACCATTCACCTTTATCGTTTTACCAATCCACAGCAGCTGTTACCACGGGATGGTAGCACGTTGATCGCTGTCGAGGGCTCAGGGCCGCCTCTGCAGGGAGTTCCGGGAGGCGGGGGGTTTGGGGAGATCAAACAGGGTTATCTGGAAAAGGCAAATGTGGATCTGTCCCAACAAATGGTGGCCTTGGTTCTTGGGCAAAGATCTTTGCAGGCGGCAGCAAGGGCGATGGTTGTGGCCGACGAGCTGTGGGCCTTAACTTTAAATGTGCGGGCATAATAATGCGGTTATGTTACCATTACAGGAACAATCAGGGGGGAGGCGATTTATCTGACCAGGGATAACCTGTCGCAGGATGAGATTGATTCCTTAATTTTCGCCTTGAGCAGCGGCGTTATTGAGGAGCAGGAGAGCAAAAAAAGCGCCGGAGAACATCGCCTATATGATTTCCGGCGGCCGAGCAAGCTTTCCAAGGAGCAGATGCGCACTCTGCAGGTGATCCACGAAAATTTTGCGCGCACAATAAGCAATTTCTTTTCCACGTATTTGCGGGTTCCGGCGAAGGTGCAGCTGCTATCGGTGAGCCAGGTTACCTATGAGGAGTTTGTTTTTTCGTTACAGGTGCCTACCCTGGTGACAATTTTTAATTTGAGCCAGGAGATGGGAAGCGCGTTGTTGGAGACCAACCCGTCCATTGTCTTCCCCATCATTGATATTGTTTTTGGAGGAGTGGGGACGATGCCACCGCAGATGAGGGAGCTTACGGATATCGAAATCACCGTAATGCGTCAGCTCAACACAAAATTGTTAAATAATCTCAGCTATGTCTGGGGAGATATCGCCAAGCTTTCACCAACAGTGGAAACCATGGATACCAACCAGCAGTTTAATCAGATGTTTGCCCCTACGGAAACGGTCGCACTACTTACGTTTAAAAGCCAGATTAAAGACAATACCGGGTTAATTAATCTCTGTTTACCCTATATCTCCATTGAGAAAATTATTCCCAGGCTCAATGCGCAGGTCTGGTTTAAACAGGCGAGCCATGATGCCCCCCATAGCAAGGAAAAAGTAATCTTAAAGCAGTTGGAAAAAGTGGATTTAAAGATTGCGGCTCTGCTGGGGAAAACGACCGTTTCCCTCGATGATTTTTTGCAGTTCCGGGAAGGTGATGTCATTCAGCTTTATACCCGGGAAGTGGATGAACTGGATATCTATGTGGAAAAAGAGCTTTTATTCAAGGGACACGCCGGTCTGTGCGGGTACAATGCGGCTGTGCAGATCACGCGATGGAGCGAAGGGGAGGGTTAATGGTGGAGATGGATCTGAGCGATGATCTGCTGTCCCAGGAAGAGATGGACGCGTTGTTACATGGAGCAGGTGAGCTTTTTGTCCCGGAAGCGAAAGATGAGGATTCTTTGCCCAACCTGGGCATGATTCTCGGATTTCCCCTCAAACTTTCTGTGCGCTTGGGGGAAGCTAAAAAAACCTTTAAAGAAGTTTTACAGATAATTCCGGGAAGCGTGATTGAGCTGGATAATTATGTTAACGATCCGGTAAATCTTTTTGTCAACGGTAAACTTATTGCACAGGGAGAAGTTGTCGCCTTGGATGAAAGCTATGGCGTGAAGATAATGCATATCCCCGACCCGGCGGCAAGGGTCAGGCAGCTGGGCGGTTTCTAATCGGCAATAATAAATATAAAGGGACGAAAAGGAGAAAGCATAATGGCTGAAACGGAAAAAGGTCCTATAATGCCCGCCCGTCTGGAACTGATCAAAAATATTCCGGTGGAAATTTGCGCGGTGCTGGGTGAGACTACCATTCCTCTGAAAAAGGTCGTCAGCCTGGCCCCCGGGGAGACGCTTAGCCTTGATCGTTTGGACGGCGAACCCATCAAGCTTTACGCCAATGACCGTCTGGTGGGGCAGGGTGAGGTCGTCCTCGTAAACGGCAGGTTGGGTATTCGCATTACGCATATGACTTTCGACCAGCAGCTGCCGTAGGGAACGGCTGCGGGCGGGCACAGAGACCCGCCCCTACACCGTTCCGCAAGTCTTTGCAAAAAAGAGCGGCCTGTTGTATAATTACTTGCATGCATCCATACGGAGAGATGGCCGAGTCCGGTTTAAGGCGCACGACTCGAAATCGTGTGTGCCGCAAGGCACCGTGGGTTCAAATCCCACTCTCTCCGCCATTTTATTGATACAACAGCAATACACTGTGACGGGGAGGGTTATTATGCACAGCGAAGTGATCAAAAAGGGCGTGGAGCGCGCCCCGCACCGCAGCCTGCTGCGGGCCACCGGCATCATTGTTGAGGAGGCGGACTTTCAGAAACCTTTTGTCGCCATTGCCAATTCCTTTGCCGAAATCGTGCCGGGGCATGCCCATCTGCGTGAATTCGTCGCGGAGATCAAAGAGGCGGTCCGGGAGGCGGGAGGCGTTCCCTTTGAGTTCAACACCCTGGCGCTGTGTGACGGCATTGCCATGAATCATTTCGGCATGCGCTACAGTCTGCCTTCCCGAGAGCTTGTGGCCGACAGTGTGGAAACGATGGTGCGGGGTCACCAGTTTGACGGCCTCATCTGTATTCCCAATTGTGACAAAATAGTGCCCGGCATGCTGATGGCAGCCGTACGGCTGAATATCCCCACCATATTTCTCTCCGGCGGTCCGATGAAAGCCGGGCGGGCCAAAGACGGCCGCCCCATCGACCTGATCTCTGTATTTGAAGGGATCGGCGCTTTCCACGCCGGCAGGATCAACGCGGACGAATTATTGGAGCTGGAGCAGGCCGCTTGTCCCGGATACGGCAGCTGCGCCGGCATGTTTACCGCTAACTCCATGAACTGCCTTTGTGAGGCTTTGGGCTTGGCCCTGCCCGGCAACGGCACTGTTTTAGCGGTGGATCCGCGTCGCAATTTGCTAAAGAAGTGGGCCGGACGCCAAATTATGGAGTTGATTAAACAGGATCTGCGGCCGCGGCAGATCGTTACCCCGCAGGCTATTGATAATGCTTTTGCCCTGGATGTGGCCATGGGCGGTTCCACCAACACCATTTTGCACCTCCTGGCAGTGGCCCGGGAGGCGGGAATAGACTACCCCCTTGCGCGCATAAACCAGATAGCCAGTCGCACGCCCACCCTCTGCAAGATTTCCCCGGCTTCCGCTCTGCACATTGAAGACGTGGACCGTGCCGGCGGTATCAGCGCCGTTTTGGGCGAGCTGTCCCGCAGGCCCGGACTGCTCGATCCGGCTTGCCTGACGGTTACCGGAGAATCTATGGGGGAAATTGTCGCCCGGGCGCGAAGCCTCGACCCGTCGGTAATTCACAGCCTGGATGAGCCCCTCAGCCCCGTGGGGGGGCTGAGGGTTCTTTTCGGCAGCCTGGCGCCCGATGGGGCGGTAGTGAAGACGGCGGCCGTGGTGCCGCAGATGGTGCGCCATCAGGGACCGGCGGTAGTCTTTGACGGGGAGTCGGAGGCCTCCGCCGCCATTCTGGATGGGCGCATCAAGCCTGGCGATGTGGTGGTGATCCGCTTTGAGGGGCCGAAAGGCGGCCCCGGCTTTATGGAGATGCTGGGACCCACGGCGGCGATTGTGGGGATGGGATTGGGTGAGTCCGTGGCGCTGGTTACCGACGGCCGCTTCTCCGGCGGCACACGGGGAGCCTGCATCGGCCACCTTTGTCCCGAAGCTGCCGACGGAGGCCCTTGCGCTGATCAATGACGGCGATCTGATCGCTTATGACCTGGAAGCAGGCACGCTGGAGCTGCTGGTACCGCCGCAAGAGCTTGCTGCCAGAAAGGCGGCCTTTACGCCGCCCCTCCGGCAGGGGCTCAGCGGCTGGCTGGCCAGGTATATCCAGATGGTTACTCCGGCCAGCCACGGCGCCGTACTGAAAGGAAACACGGAGGGACGCTTCTTTTGTGTTCCTTGAACCCGGTGAAAACACAAAAGAACCATTCCTCCGTGTTGTGTTGGAAGAGGTGGGGGAGCTGTCAGAAAACAAGCTGAGGACAGAGCTGTTTGATTATCATCTTCCCTGGGAGTTAATCGCCCAGCAACCGGTTACACCCCGGGACATCTCACGCCTGCTCGTTATGGATCGGAGCAGCGGGGATGTGAGTGAAACCGTTTTCAGCGCGGTGTTAAACTGGCTTGAGCCCGGCGATGTGCTGGTGATCAATGATACCAGGGTAATGAAGGCCAGACTGTTTGCACATAAGCCCACCGGCGGCAAGGTGGAGATCTTACTGCTTCACCGCCTTGGTGACAGCCGATGGGAAGCGCTGCTTAAGCCTTACCCCAAAGGTGGGGTGTTATTCTTTGGCGATGGCATGCCCGTGCAGGTCATGGAGAATACGGGGCGTAACACTTTTGTCCTGCAATTTCCAACCTCTGAAGCGGCCGTAGCTGCCATGGAAAAATGGGGAAAGACCCCGTTGCCTCCCTATATTAAGGCGCCTCTGGCTGACCAGGACCGTTACCAGACTGTGCTGGCCAGAACAGACGGCTCCTCCGCGGCCCCGACGGCGGCGCTCCATTTCACCGCGGCACTCTTGCAGATGATCCGGCACAAAGGGGTAAAAGTTGTCAACTTTACGTTGCATATGGGGGTGGGCAGCTTTAGGCCCATTAAGACCGAATACGTGGTCGATCATGATTTGCCGCCGGAGTATTATCATTTGCCCGAAGAAACGGTGGCAGCGGTTACGCTGGCGAAACGGCAGGGGAAAAGGGTGGTGGCCTGCGGCACAGACGCTGTGCGGACGCTGGAAAGTGCGGCCCTGCAAACATTCAGGCCAGGTTCGGGGTGGACGGAGCTGTTTATTCAACCAGGTTACCGGTTTCAGGTAGTGGACCGTCTTATCACCAACCTGCACCTTCCGTGCTCATCCCATCTGGTTCTTGTTTCCGCTTTTGCTTCCCGGGAGTTAGTCCTGCAAGCCTATGCCTATGCTGTCAGGGAAAAATTCCGTTTCCTCAGCTTTGGCGACGCAACATTAATCATCTGACGGGTAGCACAGGAGAATCGTCCCCGTGTGCTATGTGCTAGATCATTTTTACGCCGAGGGTTTTTTCCATTTCTTTTAAGGCAAACGCGTGGGCATCCCCGTCAAAAGAGGCCACACAGTTTTTTCTGACGGTTACGGTGTAATGCCGCATGCGCGCATCGGCCGCCGTATAGAGTACGCAAATCTGTGTGCAGACACCTGCCAGTTCCAATCCCGTGACCCCCAGTTCCCGCAGCGTCAGATCTAGATCTGTGGCAAAAAAGGCGCTATAGCGCCGCTTGTAAATACGATACTCCCCTTCCTGGGGCGCCAGCTCATCCACGATCTCGCTGCCCCACTCCCCGGCCAGGCAGTGTGGCGGAAACATCCTGAATTCCGCGTCCTGGGGAAGATGTCTGTCCATGATATAAATAACCGGGTCTCCCGCGGCGCGCCATGCAGCCAGGCGGGAAGACACATTTTGTCTGATTTCCGCCGTTTCCCCGATACACAGGCTGCCTTCTTTCTCCAAAAAATCCTTTAACATATCAATGATCAACAACGCTTTTTTAGCCATGTCCAGCCCTCCCATGCAAATAATATTCACTGGCCTTACAATATCATTTTCACGGCTGCGTGGCAAATTTTCAAAATTGCCGTGACGTGCAGGGGCGAATGATTATTCGCCCCCACAACAATAATTAGGGTGCACGACAATTTTATGAGTAAATAAATGGCATATCATCTTTTCATGATCCGCTTGTGGCAGCAGTTAGCCCGGTAGCGAGTCCAGAAATCGTCAAATCTGCCGCTTAGCAGGCT
>Ga0209105_100260_pt1 | contig 18276 bp, 18 predicted proteins | sample SedPBSmetaG_FD_184158 | JGI IMG/M metagenome (GOLD analysis project Ga0209105, IMG submission 184158) | Freshwater sediment bacterial and archeal communities from Indian Creek, Illinois, USA to study Microbial Dark Matter (Phase II) -... | ecosystem: Environmental > Aquatic > Freshwater > Creek >...
TGTTGCGAAGAGAGTCAAATTCGCAAAAATATATCCTTGATGATAAGTTCCTGAAACGGTTTTCTATCCGCAATAATCACTGTAACACTTGAACCAAGAACAATTACCTAATAAGTATGCAAATCTACTCCTCTCCCCATGGCGAAATTCCGCACATTTGGAAAACGCATTAGCCAACCTCAAGACTATGCAAGCAGACAAAAGAACCGTCCCCATGTCTGTGGGCCAGAGGTAATATATCATCTTATCAAACAGATGAACGGTGTAATCACGGAGTATCCGGATTGGCTTCGGTCAAAGATATCACGATATCTGTGCGGTTAGATATTCTTCTACTTCCTCGGCGGTCGCCATAGATAGTATAGACTCAACTTTATCCGCCAAATCAACCTTTGCAGTGTTACTAACTATGCTTCTTGTCCTTAATACAGAAGACGGGTTCATGCTAAAATCTTCAAGCCCCATAGCCACAAGGGCTGGAATTAGCACCGGATCTGAGGCCGCCTCTCCGCACATTCCGACCGGAATTCCATTTTTATGCGCACAGTCTATTACATACTTAACAAGTCTTAATACAGAAGGATTATAATTGCTGTACAAAGCGGCAACTTTAGGATTTCCACGGTCAACCGCCAGCGTGTATTGTATGAGATCGTTTGTGCCGATACTGAAAAAGTCCGCTTCCTTCGCAAATAAATCGGCGGCTATTGCACAGGCGGGTATCTCAACCATTATGCCCGTTTTCATTTTCTCATCAAACGCTATATTTTCAAGTTTCAAGTCTATGCGGACTTCATTAAGGATTGCCTTTGCCATTCTAAGCTCGGTTAGAGTCGCAATCATTGGAAACATAATCTTCACGTGTCCATACGCGCTTGCCCTTAGTATCGCCCTTAACTGAGCCTTAAAAATATCTTCTTTATCAATGCAGTATCGTATAGCGCGATAACCTAAAAAAGGATTATCCTCTTTAGAAAGCCCAAGATAAGGAATGTCCTTATCTCCACCCACATCAAGTGTTCTTATCACAACAGGCTTCCCCTGCATTCTTGACACTACCTCTTTATAAGCATCAAACTGCTCGTCCTCGGAAGGAATGTCCTGCCTATCCATAAATAGGAATTCAGTTCTAAAAAGGCCTATTCCTTCGGCATCGTTTTCAATACACGAATCGACATCCTTTGGTGTTCCTATATTCGCCAGAATATGAACCCTTATACCGTCTTTTGTGATGCTTGGTTTGCCTTTAAAGACTTTCAACTCATTTTTGAAATAAAAGTACTCATGCTTTTTCTTTTCATACTTGTCGATTGTGCTTTTGTCTGGGTTTAAGAAGACTTCGCCCGTATCGCCATCTAATATTATGAGATCCCCGTGGTTAATGTTTGCCATCGCACCGTTTAAGCCCACTACCGCCGGAATCTCAAGGCTTCTTGCTATTATCGCCACATGAGAGAGCTTTGCGCCAAACTCGGTCACAAAGCCTAAAACTTTATCTTTATTCATCTTTGCCATATCGGAAGGAAACAGATCTAAAGCAACGATGATGCTTTGCTCATTAAGATTCGATAAGTCCTGAGCCTTAACACCCATTAAAATATCGAGCATCCTTGATTTAATGTCTCTTAAGTCGGCTGCGCGCTCGGCTATGTATTTATTGTCCATCGCCTCAAACATTTGTATGAATTTATCTATAGCTTCATTAAGTGCCCATTCTGCATTCACATTTTGTGTGGTGATATTTTTAGTGGCTTCCTTAAAAAGTGCGGGATCATCCACCAACGCAATGTGAGCTTCAAAAATCAATGCCTCTTGTTTACCAATGGTTTCCAAAGCCCCGATATGGAGGATTTTTATCTGACGTTTTGCCTCGGCTCTTGCGGCCTTAAGCCTTGCAATCTCTGATTCTGCGTCAGTTATCGTTCTTTTTTGTGCAACTGCCCTTTTCGGATCGTATAAAAATACCTTTCCTGTAGCGATTCCGGTCGAAACTCCTATTCCTTTCAAAGCGAACCCTCCCGCTCTCCGAAATTATCGACTATCAAAGCTTTGAGTTCTAAAACAGCTTCTTTCTCGTCAGTTCCAACAGCCGAGATTATAAGGCTTTCCCCTTTGTAAGCGCCCATCGATAAAACGCTTAAAATGCTTTTAGCGTCATATTCCTCGCCGTCTTTTAATATCGCGATATCGGACTGATACTTTTTTGCCGCCGCAACAAAAAGGCTTGCCGGCCTTGCGTGAAGGCCTGTTTCGTTTATAAGCTGCACTTCTGCCCTAAACATTTTCCCTCCCCCCATCACTAAACCACGGAGACGGTCCCGATGGTTAGCTCTTCATTCTTCACAAAAGATATTTTATTCTATCGACTCTTTCCCGCCGAGTTTAACAAAAACAGGATCATAAGAATCGTTTAACGCCACAATGTCAGCTTTATTGCCTGCTTCGATGTTCCCTTTACACCGGTGCAGCAGGTCGACCCTAGCTAAACTGCGGAAGAGCCTCTCTGCCGAGAAGGTAAAGTTACTCTAGACTGTTCTTTTCTGCCAACTTAATCAAGATATCAATTACAAAAGAACAGGTACTGTACTATTCTATAAGCAGACTCATTTCCGCCAAAGTACCGGCATTTCGTAACTTATCGAAAATCCCTTCTTTAGCTAAAAATAAGGCTAATCCCCTTAACATGCCCATGTGGCTTTTACTGTCAACAGCTGAAAAAGCTATTACAAAATCCACCGGATCGTTGTGACTGCCAAAATTTACTGGGTTTTTAAGCCTCAAGAGTACCATGCCTACTTCGATACTACCCTTATCAGGATGCGCATGCGGCATAGCCACGCCGGGTACTATTACCGCATATGGTCCCAAAGTCTTGATTACATCGATCATGCCCTCTATATATGAGGGTAAAACCAAACCAAGTTTAACCATCAACTCTCCGGCTTTTCTCACAGCTTCAACCCAATCTGAGGCTTCCACATCCAATTGTATATTCTCTTCTTTTAAAGCATTTTTAAGTTCCATAGACAGGATTCTATTGTATTTCCTTTTGACTGTCAATCTTATATATAATTTACCTGATAAGAGATTATTCACCCCATACTTCTCACATTCAGATTCCAGCAAGACAATTTATCCATGATTCTAGCACTTTGAGTGTATATTTTTCTTAGCCAGGTTGCACCCTTATAAACGTCCATATTAGATTTTGACGAAATTATAAATGATCCTGTAGTTGGGCTTTATTTCGCGCAAAACTTCCGATTGACCCCTTTAAGAATCGTCTCAGCAGTCAAATCAAAGTCTTATCCAAGCAGCCAATCCATCAGGATTGTCGGGATTTATACCGTCTTTTAAGGCGCGATAACAAGCTAGCGCCTGGGAAATAAAGATAAATGGTATTCCGCTTACGGCATTATCCATAGCAATGTTTGATGTTACGTGCAAACTTACTCCATCCATTGTTTCAATGGGCATACTGCTATAAACGATAACCTTTGCCCCTCTTGCCACAATATCCTTAATGAGATCTTTTTGGTATTTGAAACCTTTATCGTTCAAACAAGCAATAACGAGCGTATCCTTATTGACCAGAACCATAGGCCCGTGTCTTAAATCGAGCAAATGATAAAAGCTTCCCGGGATCTTTGCAATCTCTATCATGGCAAGCGCTGCTTCGGTAGCAATTCCTTCCATTTCTCCATCCGCCAAAATAACGGCATTTGTCCAGTTCCCTTCAGCAATAAGCTTTATGTGGTCTTCATATTTTGCCATATACGTTTCACCGGCTTCTATTGCCTTGTCGATTGCGCCTTCCAATTCAGCGTCATCTGACAGATAAGCTGCTATGAGAAGATTTGCGGTGTAAAAGTTTACAATCGCCCTCGTCTGACAGACGCTTTCGTCAAATGCCCATGGAAGCTCTAATGTGAGGTTGGAAAGCTTTTTTAAAGGCGATTCTGTGACACATGTTATTGCTAATACGGGTAAATTTTTATACTCTTTGATTTTTTCTATGGCTTGTATAACTTCTGATGTACTCCCTGATCTTGAGAGCGCAACGATCATTGTTTTTTCAAGCAATTTGCAGTAATCTTTGTGATTGAGCATCAAATCCCCGGCAGCAAGCGCCGTTGAGGATATTCCCATTCTTACCTTTGCCGTCATCTCCGCTGATTGACAAAGGCAAAGACTCGATCCACAGCCTATGTATGTAAGGGACTCATGGACATTCGCTTTAAAAAACGCTTTTAATTCCTCTCTTTTCGCTGATAGATAGTCGAAGGTTTTTCTTAGGGCGGTATACTGTTGTTTCATCTCTTTGTATGTTAGATTCATTTGATTCTACTCCTTCACATTGAACCGCACCCGCTGCTGTTCAAATAATCATTAAGATCAATAAGATTAAATGCCTTATAGTATTTTAGCATTGCAGTGGTTATTCTTTCCAAAACTATTTTTTCGGCGTCAATATTGTTTTTTTGCATATTGCCGTACAGAATCTTGCGGGCATTTATTACCTCAGGATTTGTCCATATGTATCTGCAGCCCGTTTTAATAAGCCATTCCTGTCGCTCAGTTGATAGTTGTTCAAAATCCATATCGCTTTCTACTGATTTTCTCCACTTTTCCCATCTTCCACTCTTGACGACGGCACCTTTCAAGGCTTGCTTCATCATGGAGCATTTACCGACATTCCCGCTTTGATATAGTCTTTCCTCAATGTCAATAAGCTCGATTAAGCCATTATATTCTTCTTCTGTAAATTCCGGACCTACATTGGCGGCTCCTATGCCCACTTTAGGATAATCCTGCGGATTTTCTACGTAATCGGTATAATGCCCTTTTATGTATGAATTATATTCACCAGCTATTTTTACCAGCTCTTCTGCAACCTTCGGATCAAACAGCGTTGTACCAAGATCCGTTCCGACTTTGCCAACAATAAAAATCGGCCATACATCCGCTAGTCCCTTTTTGCTCAGACCAGTTTTTAAACCGTCAAGGAATTTTCTAAATGTCGCAACATCAGCAAGCCCGCCATGGACCTCCTCTGTACCGACCTCATAGCTAATTCTTCTCATTCCAAATCTTCTTCGAAAGCCCTCAGTGTAGGCAACCAAATCAATCGTTCTTTGAATTACAGTTTCTATATCAATTGTTTTGCCTGGTTCAAGCGTTCTATCAACAGTCGGGTCAACGTGAATCAGATCATACCCTGCAAACAAAGCGGTTGCAAATGAAACTTTCAATGATTCCATCGTCTGCTCAAACGTCCAATTATCCTTAGCGCTAAGATCCTTAAGCCATGGGCCGCCATGGTCTACCGCAATAATGACAGGTCCGTAAAATTCAATTTCCTCAGTCAGTAGGGAAACATGTTTTATGAAGCTCTCCTGAGTCCATCCGGTATATCCCCCGTCAAGATCAACCTGATTCAAGGTTGCTGCGAATTTTATCGGAGCATTTGCTCTCTTTGCCGCCATAATACTTGCTTTAAGCACTGCCTCAGAATTCGGGCAGGCAGCAAACAGTGTCGAATTGGCTTTTCCAAGATTTTGAGCAGATTTTATTTTATTCATAATCAGATCAACTATAGGAATGTCAATCTTCTTTGCATATTGCCGAAAATTGCTTTTATCAAACTGAATCATGCTACTCTCCTTTCAGACCAACCAGCGGGACGTCAACCAGTGGGACGTTTTGTTTGGCAGATCTGTCCCATCGATGGAACCGTCCCCATTATTGGGATGGTTTTATTTTTGATCACAACGAGAGCCACACCCCTGCATACGAGAGTATGTGTTCGAAAACCAACCGGACTTTTCGTCACTTCCCTTTCAATTCCGATAAGCCCGTCAAGTAAAGTTGCCAATAGGAGGCTTGAAAAGCCTGCTATCTTAGTGGTTACTGTTTAATTTCCTTTATTGCATCGAGGATTTTAGCTTTGATTTCATTTTTGTCCACTAGATTTTTGATTAACACAACTTTTCCTTGCGCGTTTTTAAGATGGGAGCTCATATCTATAGGTGCAACTACTATATCGGCTTTTTGACCTTTAAAGCTTCCAAGATCCCAAGGAACTACTTCGGCTTTGATAGCCTCAGCTTTCAGGATTTCATCAATGAACAGTTTTAACATCATACTCGTCCCAAAACCCATACCGCAAAGCGTTGCTATACGCATAACACTCTCCTTCTATATTCCTCATAAGATTCATACAAAATAATCACATATAAAAAATGCGATCGGCAAATCGTTTAAGCAAGCGTTCATTATAATCCCCGCCACCATCAATGTTGGCAGACAGAAAGACAGGTGGCGTGATGTTCCTTGATAACAGTTCTTCAATTACGCAAGACACAAGGGCATGCAACAGGGCTGATGATGTCACGCCTGAAGCAGGAGTGAATTTCTGTGGCACACGTTCGTCAGATAAAACGGCATCTCCTTTGGGGACTTTGTTATCAAGTACTATGTCAGCAAAATCATGCATTTTTTTGCCCGATGAATGCCTTGAAACTACAGATTGTACATATTTAATTGAAGTTATACCGACAACTTTAATCCCACGTTCTTTAGCATACATTGCCATTTCTACAGGAACAGCGTTGCGTCCCGAAACTGAAACTATAATCAAAACATCTCCGGATCTAATGGGGTTGTGGTCAAGTATTACCTTAGCATAACCATTCATATTTTCCATTGCTGAAGTGAGAGTTGCTGGCTTGACATCCAATGAAGCTATTCCCGGTCCGAACAAGGGATTGATGAGCATCATTCCACCAGCTCTGTAAACTAAGTCTTGAACTGGCAATGATGAGTGAGTGCAGCCAAACGCAAAAATACGTCCGCCTTGCTCAATGGTATCCGCGATTAAATTTGCGGCTTCTTCAATTTTCGGGAGTTCTTCATCTCTCAAAAGCTCAAGAAGTTTTATTACTTCATTTAAATAATTTTTATGTGATTTTTTCATATCAAGTAATACCTCCGAAAATCATTATATGTGTTTTCAACCAGATTATGCTACTAAAAATAATAGAGGAAGGGTGATGACCTTCCTCTAAAAACGTGCATATCAGATAAACAACTGTGCGATCAACCAGATAATAATTCCTGGAATAATTGCATCAGGCACAGTGAATCCAAGCGCAGGTGCTCCCATAGCGGTCAAATCGCCGAATACCTGGTTCATATAAGCAAAGCTTATAATAAACCATCCGACAAATCCCCAGAGGAAACCACCAGCCCATGCACCACGTTTTCCACCTGTTGCGTTTCCGAATATAGCTCCCGAACCGCTTGCGAAAAATGCAGCTATCATGCTTGGGAGTGGAACCGCCCATCCAATAAGTGCCAGAATTATAATAGCGACAACTTGACCTATCGTGCCGGATATTAAACCAATGATAAGCGAATTCGGTGCAAACGGGTAAATGACCGGGCAGTCAAGAGCGGGTTTTGCACCAGGGACGACAGCCTCGGCGATACCTTTAAATGCGGGAACAATCTCCGCAATCAACATTCGTACTCCTTGCAGAAGAACTAGAACACCTGCCGTGAATCCCAATGCCTGAAGGATTGAAAATACTAACCAGTTTTGTCCTCCACTAACATCCTGCTCGAATGTGGCTACTCCTATCTGAATGAGTGCCATAATTGCGCCTATCAATGTGACAATCAACATAATGATCGATATAGATATAGCCATATCACGGAAAAAATTAAGTTTATCAGGAACTTTAATATTCTCTGCAGTATCTTCCGGTTTACCGATCAGTTTCCCGACCCATGCCCCCAACATATTTAGAAGAGTTTGACCGTGACCAAACGCAATATCGTCGGTACCGGTTATTTTGCGCATAACCGGTTGGGCGAGAGCCGGCGCGAGAGTCATGTAAGCACCGTCAACTATCGATGCTAAAGCGACAGTCCAGAATAAATTCAAACCGAAGGAATGGAATAATATCGCAAAAGCTCCGGCATGAATCCAGATCATGTGTCCTGTAAGATAGATGTAACGAAATGGTGTAATCTTGGCTAATATTATATGAATGATGTACCCGAATAGCATAGTCCACGCAATTGCGGCACCTATGTGTCGAACATCTGCCTCCTGAACCGCACTTACTACAGCTTCATCAAAAGTTACAAAGGTTTCGAAGTCTCCTACGGGAATTCCAAGCTCAAACATTTGCTGAATGGGGATCAATGCGGTGATCAAAGCGCCGATGCCGACTCCCATTATTAACAGACCAAGAACTGTTTTGACTGTTCCCACGAGCACTTCACTAAAAGGTTTGCGTTGAACGACTAACCCGACTAAGGCGATAAGTCCTAAAACAAAAGCAGGTAAAGTTACAAGCCCGATGATAAAAGCAATGAAATCCATTTAAACATTCTCCCTTCTTTAAATAGCAAATTGAAGCAACTGAGATAATCGGAACGATAAGGATGATTTTATGATGCTAAGAAGGCGAATCACCTCCCTGTGTTGAGACTGGTTATGTATAAAGAATTTTAACATAACAATAACATAATAACAATATGTTATTAAAATTTACCTGAAAAGTTACTATAAGGAAAACATATTATTGTCACCAACTTCGAAATGCAATTAAAAGCAACCAAATGGCTGCATTTATATATGAAACGCATTAAGTTTTGTACAAGCAGAGGAGTCAAAAATGCTCTCTGTTTTTTTGTGCTTTCGAGGAAAATCTGAAAAGATTGTCCTTAAATCGTTTCTGTATATTAAAATAAAACGTTTTTGACATATTCTGCATGTTAGAAGCTTTGTGAAACAAGAAATTATGTGGATTCATTTGCTAGCCAATTCCAGTATATTAGTTGGTAACAATCCTAAATCATATAGAGGTTTCCTACAAAGAGCGGCGTATACTCATCCGATTTGGCGATAGATCCGTATTGATTGCAGACGAAGGTGTATACATAAGTTCTTTCCCCTTTTTCTTACACATCAACAACCCCCGCGCGACCATGCGCTGTAGCAGCTTATAAGCACCGCTGACAGAAATTCCAAGTAGGTCGGCAGCGCTTTGTTTTGTGAACTCTCGCTCAGCGAACGCTTCCAACACACGCTGCTCGTTGAGGCGAAGATTGCCGATTTTCAAAGCAGTTGCGGCACTACTCAAATTCGGCAGACTTATAAGAAAGCCGCCGTTTACAATCGGAATAGTCGGCATAACTCCGAACTTCGCATATGTTTCAAATATGCGCGGTATTCCTGTTCCGTATGCTTCAATGAGTTTAAGCCTGTGGAACACCGCCGCCAGTTTCTCATTGCGCGGCACAGACACTCCCGCAAGCATAAGTTCTTTCGTTACGCCTGGCATAATCCCTCCGAGCGACATTATCTCAAGCCTGTCGGTGAACAAACTAACTAAAATACTACCCTCAACGTAATAATCTCGGTGGATAGCGGCATTGATTACCGCCTCACGCAGTACAATTTCGGGATAGTCGGGGTGGTCAACACGGTATGCACCCTCGAATGTTGACGATACTTTATTATATACATTGAGATAAGCCAGTACCTCGTCAATCTGCTTGAAAACAGAACTTGTAAATTCTTTCCTATCCTTGAAAGTTTCCTTAGTCGTGCCGCCGAATATCGCTGCTTTAATTGAATAAGGACATTGGTCGGAAACCACTAACGCTAAGTTTGAGTATCGCCCATCAGCACGTATAAGCCCGAGTGTCTTTTGCTGCGTTTCTCCAAACGCTATGCCCTTCTCCCCGAACAAACGGGTAGCATACTCAAATGTTAAGTTTTGTTCAAGTGACAGCGATTCGATAAACTTTTCGCTGTCGTTCTCCCGTATCATCCGCTTGATATGTTCACGCGATGCAGACACAGATTCGCTACCCACACGAACATAAACACCCTGAGGAACAAGTCCGTATGATTTTAGACAATATGGCAACATTGTTCCGCGCTCGACCGATACTTCAATAACCGTTTTTCCATCTTTTATGACAGGTGTAGCGGTAAAATATCCAGTCGGATCTGGGCTGACGGAGTCACGGAAGCTGTTAACAGTTTTAAGCAGTAAATCGTCAACATTGTCCACGCCGACAATAATTCCGTCATCGGCGATGCCGATATAAAGCGTACCGCCATCTGTGTTCAAAAACGAAAGGAGCACTTTGTTCACTTTGTCGTTATATATACTTTTAAACTCTGTGTTAGTATTTTCAATCACGTGCGATACCTCCAAACTCTAGATTATACCAATTATTTCACGATACTCTCCCGTTGTCAATAAGATATTTGGAGAATTGGAAAGTTGCTTTGCAAGTTGGAGATTCGAAGGTGCTATGTGCATTTTACACAATTATAGAAGCTCAGCAAGTGTCTGCCTGACATTGTGCTCTATCAGGTCACGCACTTGCCGGAATTCCTCAGGCGGCAAGTCTCTGGGGTCAGGGATACTCCAGTCCTCGCGCCGCTTTGTGTGAACCATAGGACAAGCATCGCCGCAACCCATAGTATTCTGGACTTAAACTTGATAAAATGATGGTCATATGATGTGTACCTTAACCGGACACATATCATAGGAGTTTTAAGGTCAATTCAAATGATAATGGAGCATGGAATAATCACTTCGTGATTCCACAACACCTTGCTTTGCCAGTTGAGCAATTCCAAAAGAGCTATTTGTTGAAAGGCTATAAGGAATAAAGGCAATGATGCCAGATTGCTATAAAAGTTGTTTATATCTCACGTTCTGCTAATATAATACTTCCTTCTTCCTTCTGAATTTCTTTGACCTCCATAAAATGGTTTTTTCTCGAGGAATGTCTTGATTGTGGATTATCTTTATCGATTCCAATTAGACATTTTTCTCACTGTAAACTTACTAGAAAACTCAATAATGTCAAGCCTGTTCATATTCAAAAAACGCTCCCAATTAACCATTTCCGTGTCTTCTAAAAACAGACGAGAGGCCGGTTCTTCTGTCTAGCCTTTCAAAATATTATACACCTTATCCTTGTTCAAACCGACAATAACGGCAATCTTTCTTATTGACAGGTTGGTTTTTGCTCTGAACTCCTTTATCAACACTTCCGTTCGCTGCGTGTTTTCTTCATTTGTCTTCAGCCCATGCTCTATCAACATTGCTTTGGTTACATCTTCGGTTCCTTCACTTATCATTAGATGAATATGATTATCCATCGGACAAAAAGCATGTAGATAGAATCTATTCTCTTGTTTCTTTTCTATCAATGCTTTATGAATTGCTGTTTATCCGCTTCGCTATTGAAAATATTCTTTCGCTCGTTCCCACGAAGCATAATATGATAGTAACCGCTTTTCTTCTGATTCTCTGTTGTCTTGACATTTTTTTATCACCCATAGTATAGTTTATCAATGCACAGCGTTATTGTTAAGACAAGAGAATCGTCCCCGTGTCTATTAACCTTTTGGCCACCCATAACTACTGATGTTTCTTCTATTCCATGGCGATATATAGTCCTATTCTTATTGTGCTTCCCCTTAACACCCGCTTTCTCTTCCGCTTCTTCAGCCGTCATCGCCTCAAACACTTTTAGGCCTACGCTGATTGACAAGGCGAGCAACCCATTTCGAGCCATTGTATGGGCTTCATGGAGTTCTATTTGATATTTCGATAATCCCTTTTCTTTTTCCTTCCCTTTTTCTTTACCAAAGTGATATACTTTCATTGTGGCGGCTCCTTTCGTAAAATGTGTTTTTTTCAAACAATAGTTTACCAAAACTATCGTTAGGACCGCCACTCTTAAATTATACGAAATTCGGGACAAGCTCTGTCCGAACTCGGGCGTATTCGCAATTATCTGATGAAGATAATGGAGGCAAGCAATACCATCGGCAGACAAGATTCCGAAATTTGCTTTTCAAAAATCCTCAGATTGCGGAGAAATACAGCAAGCTAAAATGCTGTTAACAAAGGTGCTGGAGAATGAATTGAACGCAAAGTCAAAACCTTACTACTTCGCCTATGAAAAACGTTATCAGGCGGTATATGCTTCCGGTGCGACACTTTGGGGACATACGCCGGACGATGAGATTCTGATAAAAACGCTCGCTGGTTGGGTAACGCAAAACAATTTGCAAGGCAAGCGTGTGGTTGAATACGCCTGCGGTGAGGGTTCAGTCGGTGTGATCCTGTCAAGGCTTGGTTGTCAGTATCATGGTATTGATATTGCGCCCTCCGCTATTGAAAGGGCAAAGCAGTTGTTGTTTGAATATCCATTCGCTTCTATTTCACTGCTTGACATGGTGACTGAATGTATGGATGGCGAATTTGACGCAGCGATTGATGTTAGTGGTTTGCATATGCTTATTACAGATACGGACCGCAAAAATTATTTGGAAAATGTCAATGTTTCTCTAACACAAGGCGCTCCAGCCTTATTTTTCCGTGAGAGTTTTAGTAAAAACGCTTACAGCGGAAAAGTATCATCAATTGCAGAATGGAAAACAATCACAGGTGATGATTTCGAAACACCAGATGTGCGTCTGGTCATCAACAACGGCATAACCTACTCTGTCAATATTCCCCTTATTCCAGCAAGAGCGAAGAACAAAGCAGATTATATAACCGAGATGACTGAATCTGGTTTTATTGTTGATCAATTTATTGACATGGATCCAAGCAGAGAGATTTGGAATGCTGCTTCAATTTATGTTCATAAAGATGTACGATATGACTAAACGAATTATCAATGATATCACAAGCTTAATCTTCATTGTCAATGAACCGCAAAAGTCGGCAACAATTTTTCTGCCCGGCGGGAGCGATCCGACAATCCATTTGCTTTTCCAGAAGCGAAAATACGGATTGTCCCAGTAGATGTATTCGAAATCCGCCGTGATAACTGGCAAACGAATGAATACGCATTAACCGAGTGTTGGGCGAGCTTGCTCGCTGCGGAAATCAATTTGTGAATGAGATAAAAGGCGAGGTACTACGATAAAGGAGGACATCTTCATCTAATCTTTTTTTACCGTGGAACTGGGAGCAAACAAAACATGTGCCTTTACCTCGATATTCTAACTTGCTTAAACAGTATTTGGAAGTGCTGAAGGAATAACCCACCCTCTTGACTATGGGATTCGAACCTGCGACCTTCTGAGTCGTACTTGACATTTTTGTAACCTTTTGTAATAGTATAAAATGTTGATTTTTCAGGGTTTTTGCAACTTAAAGTTTTTATAAAAGTCCTATTTGAAGTTCAATCACATTTTCAATTTAGTCCTGTTATTTGCTTTTTTTATTACTCAATTCTCATGTAACAACATTTCAGATTTTAGAAAGTTGGCGGTTGGCAGGAATCGTGTTTTATGCTATACTTGTTTAAATTCAGTTCGGAGGTGTCAACGATGATAGCTAACAAAACTTATAAATTCATGGATACCGTTGACATGCATGGAGGTCGTAGATGGATGTATCACACCGACGGGCTCATACCTCTGTACTCATTTTTTAATAATATCAGTTAAAATATTATTTCATGAATGACAAGCGGTGTAAGCCAAATTAAAAGGTTTGCACCGCTTTTTATTTTATTCAGAGAGGTGAATTGTTCATGCAGCAGCTCAAACTTGTTTTCCCTACACTCGAGATGGAGAAACAAGCGATTGATTACCGACAGGAGCATTTTGACAGCGGCGAACACGAGATTCATGGCGACGGAGGGCTTGATCACGCTGCCAATTACTCTGAATGGATCGGTAAAATTAAAACCGATCTGACAAGGGATGAAGGAACGTTTGTCCCTGCAACCACATATTTTGCTGTTGTAGATGATAGGATTGTCGGCACGATTCAAATCAGACATAAGTTGAATGATTTTCTTCTCGGTTATGGTGGACATATTGGATACGGAGTTCGTCCATCGGAACGGCGCAAAGGCTATGCGACAAAAATGCTCACCGTTGCTTTGGAGAAGTGTCGTGAGCTCGGAATTAATAGAGCTCTTGTCACATGCGACAATGACAATATTGGTTCGTTACGCACCATCATAAAAAACGGTGGCATCCTTGAAAACGAATTACCGCAAGAGGACGGCTCGGTGACTCAGCGTTATTGGATTGCTATATCATCGGTAAAAACATTAACGAGTAAGACCATAACACTTCGCGCTGTCCGGGAAAGTGTTATTCCGATATAGTCATGAGCATACTTGAAAACGAGTAGAGAACGCAATAATTGTAAGTTCATAAGCGATGCAAACTAAATATAAAAGCGTTGAAGAGGAAGAGTAAGTGGAAATAGCTTTTACAGAGAGCCCACTCGAGCTGAGAATGGGCAAAGCAAAAGCCGCCGAACATGGCCTCCGAGCATTGCACCGAACCGTTGTAGATACGGCGTAGGATGCGACGGGTTCGCCCGTTACAGCGATAGAGTTTCGATGATTGTTTTCTCGTCCGAACTCAATAAGGCTTGTTTCGTGAGGAATAAGCGAATTAGGGTGGTAACACGAAGCTACAATGCTCTCGTCCCTGAAATAACGGCAGTGCCGGATTTCGGAGGTGAGAGCATTATTTTTTCTATTCAATACGTGTTACACAACAAAAATCTATGAAAGCGGGGTATTTACGATGAAAAACATTCTTATCGGCGGAGCTTGGCCATACGCCAACGGTTCGCTCCATATCGGCCACATTGCGGCTCTCCTGCCGGGCGATGTTCTTGCCCGTTACCACAGAGCCATAGGAAACAGCGTATTCTATGTTTCAGGCAGTGATTGTCATGGAACGCCTATCACAATCAAGGCAAAACAAGAGGGTAAATCGCCGGGGGAAGTCAGCGATTTTTATCATGCTGAGTTTATCGATGTGTTCAATCGACTTGGATTTTCTTATGACTTGTATACGAAAACCTCAGACCTACGGCATATCGAGTTTGTCCAAGAGTTTCACAAAAAAATGTACGAGGGCGAACTTATTCAAGAGAGAACTGTTAAGCAGGCATTTTGTCCTTTCTGCAATAAGGTGCTGACTGACCGATTGATTGTCGGCAAGTGTCTGTCATGCGGAGCGCCGACACGTGGCGACCAATGCGAAGCCTGCGGTGAAGTGCTTGACGCCGACACAGTAGTTGACGCTAAGTGCTCGGAATGTGGAACGGCTTTAAGCTTTGGAGAAACGACACAGCTTTATCTGTTAATCTCAAAGCTCGCCTCTGAACTTACAGCGTATTTAAACGCCCATAAACATTGGCGCAAAAACGCTGTGGCTTTCACAAAGAGATATATCGACGAGGGGCTGCGTGACCGCGCAATTACCCGTGATCTCGACTGGGGTATAGATGTGCCGAAGGAAGGCTACAAGGACAAAAAGATATATATTTGGGCTGAGAATGTCCTCGGATACCTTTCGGCAAGCGCAATTGTCTGTCATGAACGAGGCATTTTATTCTCTGAACTTTTCAGTGACAATACCCGACACTATTATGTTCACGGTAAAGACAACATTCCGTTTCACACTATAATTCTGCCGTCACTCCTTCTTGCACACGGAGGGGGGCTTCGTATGCCCGACGATATCATTTCGAGCGAGTATTTAACGCTTGAGGGACGAAAGATTTCGACCAGTCAGAACTGGGCTATATGGGCAAAGGATATTGTCAATCGCTATAATTCCGACGCTCCGAGGTATTTCTTTATCGCAAACGGGCCTGAGAAACGAGATACTGACTTTTCCTGGCGTGAATTTGTCGAACGCAATAATAGCGAGTTGCTTGGTGCGTATGGCAATTTTGTACACCGGACGCTTGCATTCATCGCCAAGTATCAAGGAGGCATCGTACCCGAAGGTAAAATCAGCGATGAAGTAACAGAGCACATTTCCGAGGCTTTTCACTCTGTCGGCCAGAAAATCGAAGACGGTCAACTGAAAAACGCGCTCGCTGACGCTTTCGAGCTTGTACGATTCGGGAACAAGTATTTCGATTCCCGCGAACCGTGGAAAACAAGAACGGAGAATGAAATAGCATGTGCTGAAACCATATATAACTGTGTTCAGCTTATCGCAAATCTCGCCGTTCTGCTTGAGCCGTTTTTACCATTTTCATCGGTAAAAATCCGAGGATGGCTAAGCGTTGCCGGAGCATGGAATATCAAGTCAATCCCCGCTGGGTTTCGGATACCCGAACCCGAAATTCTATTTAAACGCATCGATAAAAAGGTTATCGATGAGGAAGTTGCAAAATTGTTGTGCAAATGATCAATCGCAGGTCAGAAATATCGAAAAACCGCACTTCTGGGATCAACTTCACAGAGTGCGGTTTTGCTCACCTTTGATTTGTATCAAGTGTCTAGCCTATCGGGCATGAAAAAACCACAAGGTTTTGGTCTTGTGGTTCATCGTTTTTGGTGGAGGCGACCCACGACATGACAGGGTGCAACTTTTATCGAATTACCTCGCTTATAATAAACTATCGACATAAAAAGTAATAGCAGTTTAAAACAGATAGTATTCTGTCCAATTCGTTATCAAGAGCAATCTTCCTAGCAGTTAATTTGTCTAAGTTTTGAGTCGATTGATTATATAGCACAAGCCCTCCTAGTTGACAAACGCACATACAATAATTATACCCAAATTGTGCCACAAAGTCAATAACAAAAATGACACTCGGAAATACTTGCATGTATAGATCGCATGTATTAAACTATGATCAACATTAGCAATGTATAAGCGTACTTGAATAGTTACTCATTAACAATTTGAAAGGGGTAGTGTTCTATGGGAATTCTAAAATTTAGCGTGAAAGCGGAAAGTGAAAATTCTACAAAAACTATTGTTGAAGCCCGCAAGTTCAAAATGATAATAGACGAGCCGGAAAGTCTTGGAGGAACAGACGATGGCGCAAACCCAGTAGAATATATACTTGCAGCATTTGCCGGATGTTTAAATGTCATAGGACATGTTGTTGCAAAGGAGATGGGCTTTAAGCTGGATGGAATCCAGTTTGAACTAGATGGAGATTTAGACCCTTCAAAGTTTTTAGGAAAATCTAATGCTGAAAGAGCAGGATATAAAGAAATAAGAGTAAATATAAATCCTAATACAGATGTTGACAAGGAAACCTTGGATAAATGGCTTACCATAATAAAAGACAGATGTCCGGTAAGCGATAATATTGCTAATTTGACTCCAGTCAAAATCTCATTAGTGTAAAGAGTATGCTGTTAAAGTGATACAGCGTGAAACTTGTATCACTTTAACACTCGTATATGTTGCCATTCCGCCGATCAGTGACTTTTCGATTAGCAGTGTTTTAAGCCGTGCTCTCCCTGCATACAGTGCGGCAGTCATACCGGCCGGTCCGCCGCCGATCACAACGACATCATAGCACTCTGTTTTTTCTTCATCTACTGCAGTGCTTCTGATTTTTTCTTTCCATACCAGTCGGCAATAAAGTAGACTAAAATCAAAATACCGAACTGAAAAATTAGAGCAGTAATCCAGCCTCCAAGCGCCTGTGGAAGGTATATCGGTTCAGGTGAAAACGGGAAGGTTCCGCGCACAGGAATCATCACAGCTATACCTATCATCGATCCGATTATAAAAAAACGATAGTTATCCATAGCTACATAAAGCCTTCTCCCATCCGCACTAAAGTACCTGACGCACATCCGCCGGCAATTACAGCACCGATAGCAAATATAAAACCGCCACAAGCAACGTTACTAAACCAACAGGTCTAACGTTTCCAGCCAGATCTTCGATGATCAGATTTTCAAGGTTAAAGCCGGTTGTTTGCATCTGAAGGGCTGCAAAAACGACACTTGACAGCAGTAGAGTTAAAATCACGGCTTTTGTAGACATGAAAACAATGTCCGAAAGACTAGGGCATTCTCGAATCAGCATAACTATGGATCTTTACGCATATGTTTCGGTTGAGATGCAAAGAAAAGCGATTAAGAAATTAGAATAGTTCATGAAATATTAACATCAGTTATTAAAGGAAAATCGTGTTAAGTTTTATGCTAACGGGGGGCGTTAAAAATGCTCTCCGTTGTTTTTTTGTGCTTTCGACACAAACCCGAAAAATTTGTCCCAAGAACGTTTTGATTTTTAATTTTAAAATATTTTTGACATGTTCTGCATGTTTGAAGAATGTTTGAAGTTTTGTAAAAGAACAAATTTGCCCTAACGGGCAATCTTAAGGAACGGTGGACTAAGTGTCTACCGTTTCTCTTTTGAATACTAAAGTCCCTTCGCATTTTGGGCAGATCATGGTAGGCATACGATCTGGTTTT
>Ga0209105_100261_pt1 | contig 18128 bp, 15 predicted proteins | sample SedPBSmetaG_FD_184158 | JGI IMG/M metagenome (GOLD analysis project Ga0209105, IMG submission 184158) | Freshwater sediment bacterial and archeal communities from Indian Creek, Illinois, USA to study Microbial Dark Matter (Phase II) -... | ecosystem: Environmental > Aquatic > Freshwater > Creek >...
AGATTATGTGGGACTAAGACCGGGTGAGAAACTGTTTGAGGAGCTGCTTTTGGATGAGGAGAATGTCTTGCAAAAAACGCATGAGAAGATATTCGTAGGGAAGCCGATTGATTTAGATTGTGAAAAAGTGATGTCGGACGTGTGCAGTCTTAAGGGGCAGTTGTCTAATATGGAGGAGTTAAGGAGAAGGATTTTCGGTATTGTGAATAGGGCGAATGGGAGAAATGGTGTGAGGGAAGAGATGGCGGCGGGTGATAGGAGTTTGGAGGCGGGGGTGTATTTCAATAGATAAAAAAATCTGGATGGCTTCGCCTCATATGAGCGAAGAAGGTTATGAAAAGCAATATATACAAGAAGCGTTTGATACGAACTGGATTGCACCGCTTGGACCTAATGTAACAGGATTTGAAAATGAGCTGGCCGAAAAGGTAGGATCTAAATATGCTGTTGCTCTAACTTCAGGTACTGCTGCGATTCATCTTGCTCTTAAAGCGATCGGTGTTAAAGAAGGCGATATCGTATTCTGTCAGTCGCTAACATTTGCAGCAACTGCAAATCCAATTATTTATGAGAAAGCAACCCCGGTTTTTATTGATAGTAACTACGAAACATGGAACATGGACATTAAAGCGCTAGAAGAGGCATTTAAAAAGTATCCAAAAGTTAAGGCGGTTTTAGTAGTTCACCTATATGGTCTTTCTGCTGATGTGGACAAAATTATGGAAATTTGCAACAGGTACAATGTTCCTGTTATTGAAGATGCCGCTGAATCATTAGGTACATATTATAAAGGGAAACATACCGGTACTTTTGGAGAGTACGGAATTTTTTCGTTTAATGGTAATAAGATTATTACTACTTCAGGTGGTGGGATGTTGATTTCCAACATTGAAGAAAAAATAGTTAAGGCCATATTCTGGGCTACACAAGCTAGGGACCAGGCAAGACATTACCAACATAGCGAATTAGGGTTCAATTACCGTATGAGTAATGTCGTCGCCGGTATTGGAAGAGGACAGCTTAAGGTATTAGAGCGAAGAGTAGCAAAAAAGAAATACATATTCGAATTTTACAAAAGAGAATTTCGTAAACTTGAAGGAGTGGAATTAATGCCAATAAATGATTGGAATGAGCCTAACTATTGGTTGAGTGTTATGACATTAAATGGTCGTGTGAAGCCACTTCAAGTTATTGAGGCTCTAGAAGCTGAGAATATTGAAGCAAGACCTGTTTGGAAACCGATGCATATGCAACCGTTTTATGCTCGGTATGATTATGTTGGTGAAGATGTGAGTGAGAAGCTTTTTGTAAATGGTGTATGTTTGCCGAGTGATACGAAGATGACAGATGAGGATTTGGAAAGAATTTGTGGAATTATTAAGAGGTTGTGGGAGTAGATACAGGTGAGATATAAAGGTGGAATATATAAGCGGTTTATAAAAAGACCGATGGACTTAATTTTATCTTTGATGGCGATTATCGTTTCAAGTCCTGTACTTGTAATAGTTGCAGTTCTTGTAAGAGTAAAACTTGGCAGCCCTGTGCTGTTTAAACAAAAAAGACCAGGACTAAATGAGAAAATCTTCATCATGTATAAATTCAGATCAATGACCGATGAGATGGACGGAAATGGGGAGTTACTGCCAGATTCAATCAGACTTACTAGGTTTGGCAGGATGCTAAGGGCTACGAGTCTGGATGAACTGCCAGAGTTGTTTAATATTTTAAAGGGTGATATGTCACTAGTAGGACCTAGGCCGTTGCTTATACGCTACTTACCCTACTACACGGATTCGGAGAAACGCCGTCATGCTGTTCGACCTGGCATTACGGGATGGGCGCAAGTGTGTGGTCGCAACGGTCTGAGGTGGGAGGACCGGTTTAAGCTGGATCTAGAATACGTGAGTAATGTTTCCTTCCAGTTTGACTGTAAAATTGTGTTTAGAACGCTTGGACGCGTTCTAATGCGAACAAGTGTGACTGCATGTGCTGATGACCTATACTTTGGAGATCTAGATTTTGAGCGCAGGTATGGAGGTGGGGTTAGTGGAAATAAGACGGCTGGATTTTGATGAAGCCAATGTGCATGCGACGGCACTGATTAGTCTCTTGTACGAGATATTGGCGGCGAATTTCCCTAATGCGTCAGTTATGTATGCAGAGAAATACTACCACGATATGGTCAATTATATAAAGGATGGGTCCGCGATCGTTTACAGTGCCTTTGACCACGATAAGCTGATTGGGCTCCTGTGGGGCTACGAAGTTACTCGTCTTGGTCAAAAGCGGATGCATGGTGTAATGATTGGCGTTCAGCAGGAGTATCGTGGACAAGACATTGGGACGTCTCTTTTGTTGGAACTAGAAGCCGTAGCGTTGGCACATGATGTGAGTATAGTTGAAGTTATGGTGAGCGCCACAAATGAACGCGCAGTACAATACTATGGAAAAAATGGCTTTTCCGTCGAGCAGTTCAAGATGTACAAACGGCTTTCCTAAGAGGTGCACATGAAGATTAACAAGTCTGCTACTGAAAAGAGCCAGTGTCGATCACCCTGGTATCACTACCCCCGAGCGCGCGACGGTCTTCACGATGTGCTCGCAACTTTAGCGGAGCGATATAATGTGAGCACAGTGTTGTTGCCGGGGTATATAGGGTGGTCTGCCCGGGAAGGAAGCGGCATATGGGACCCCATTGCACAGCTTAGCTCTCTCGATAAAGGTTTCTATCGAATGACTTCAGACCTTGCTATCGACGTCTCCAGTTTACGGCTTTTGCTTGAAAAAGCCGGGGGGAGAATATGTGCTGTTCTAATCATCAACTACTTTGGTTTTACCGACATTCACGCATCATCAGTGTCTGAGTTGGTGCGACAACATGGCGGGTTTGTTATTGAAGATAACGCGCATGGTTTTTTTTCCTACCACTGCAGGGCAGACGACCTATCTGACGTTACATTTTTTTCTCTGCACAAGATGTTCCCATTTGCACAAGGGGGTAGTGTGCTCGTTAAGTCAGCCAATCTCGCTGACATAGCGCTGAAAGGTTGTCGGGATATCGGCGAGGAAAATCCGTGGGACTATGATTGGGGACAAATCTCTATTATTCGCAGAACTAACTTTCAGGCCATTGACGAACTCATTAATTGTGCGCCCGACTATTTGTCGTTTTTTCGCCCACTGCGGAATCTTCGTTCGCTCAGTGATGTCCCACAGTCGTATCCTGTGTATCTCGTACAAGGGAATCGAGATTATGCGTATCAAGCGTTGAATAACATGGGCTTTGGCGTGGTCAGTCTGTACCATACCTTAATTGAGCCGTTACACCTGCCTGACCATGAAGATGCACTCAGGTTATCGCGGAAGATCCTCAACCTACCGGTGCATCAAGATGTCGATAGGGCGCAATACGCGAATTTATTGAGCGCTTTGAAGCTGGCTTGTCAGCACAGCTTGTAGAATTCCCAGCGGTCATTTTCAAAGCTGTTACAAAGTTTATTTGCCGCGAGAGTAGGTATGCACATTGAGCTTTGAAGTACTTGATCCATTGAATACTGCCCACCGTGAGAAATGGCTTAAGTTATGGTCTGAACTTATTGATCGCGAAGTTTTCGCCCACCCGGAATACGTTTCATTGTTAGGTGAGCCTGATTCACAGAAATTATGTGCAAGCTGGGAGTTCGATGGAAATGTAGTTTTGTTTCCATTTGTCCTCCGGCCGCTATCCAATTTGCCTTGGGTGTCAACGGCGGAGTACTACGATATAGCAACGCCATACGGATACGGTGGCGCTTTCTTTCATGGCGAACCCAGTGCCACTCAGTTTTGGAACTGTTTTCGGCAATGGTGCCTAGAGAAACATGTAGTGAGTTGTTTTGCTAGGTTGTCATTGTTCTCTGAACAGGTCTTGCCATTTGACGGCACAGTTGTTAAGCAACAGGACAATGTTGTGTGTGATTTAAGATTAACGCCAGATGAAATGTGGGCGAAGTATGAGGCGAAAGTAAGGAAGAATGTCAAACGTGCCATCAATAGTGGAGTCACAGTTGAGATGGATGGAGATGGGAGAAGGCTTTGCGATTTTTTTCGAGTCTACTGGACTACAATGCAGCGGCGTGAAGCGGGCCAGTTCTATTTTTTCAGTGAATCCTTTTTTAATGCGCTGGTAGATAGATTGCAAGGAATGTTTTGTTTCTTTCACGCCATTTTCGAGGGGGAAGTCGTGTCAACTGAACTCGTACTTGTTTCTTCACGAAGAATTTACTCTTTTCTTGGCGGCACTCTTGAGTGCCACTACAACTTGCGACCTAACGATTTGCTAAAGCATGAGATCATTAAGTGGGGAATTTGTCATGGGTTTTCCGAGTACGTCTTAGGTGGCGGTGTTACCCCCAACGATGGAATATTCACGTATAAGAAATCTTTCGCGCCGTCGGGAATACGCCCTTACACACTTGGCAAGCAAGTTTATGACCAGGCCATCTACAACCGCTTGGTATTAGGCCGGCATGATTGGCTGCAGCAGCAAAACCTCAGTGATCAAAGCACGCAGTATTTTCCACTCTACCGTGGACCATATCGAATGGAGTAAGTGTAATGTTTTCACTTTGTTCTGCGGAGATTGGACTACCCCCAGCTTTGTTGAACAGGGAGAGTTATCGATAGCCACCATCGGTGCAGGGGAGGTCGTAGTGCACGATTTAACTGCAGACTGTACGGTGGTAGGGGTTCTGGCATGACTGATAAAGTTAAGAGGTTGAAGCCCTGATCGCATGACACCAAGCCGAAGTGCAACTAGTCCCAAGACTTCGTTTAGATTTTGAGGTGAATTATGAATGTCTTGCTTATTACCTTAGCAGATATATGGTCTCTTGACGAGCATGGTGTCTACCCTGACTTAATGCGCGAGTTTGGTTCTCACGGTCATTTCGTAGCTATTGTTTCCCCGACTGCTTCTAACCGTTTGTCTGATATCTGTATATGTGAAGGGAAAGATATTTTAATCGTGAAGTTGCCTAGTGGTAGCATTCAGAAAACAAATTCAATCACGAAGGCATTCAATACCATAGCTCTCGACTCACGGCTTAAGCGCGTAATAGTTTCTCGTTTAGCTCATATAAAATTTGACCTTGTACTCTATTCTACGCCGCCAGTAACTATAACTCAGACCATTAGCTATGTCAAAAAGCGAGATAATGCGCAGACTTATCTGCTACTTAAGGACATTTTTCCTCAGAATGCTGTCGATCTCGGTATGTTGCGTACAGGTGGGTTTATGGGACTGATGCATAAGTTTTTTGAAGCAAAGGAAAGAGAACTTTATAGAGTTTCTGACTACATTGGCTGTATGTCGCCGGCTAATGTCAAATACTTGCTAGCGAACAACCCCTTCATTCCACCGGAGCGCGTAGAAGTTTGTCCTAATAGCATTGAGCAAAAGTCGTGGGAGCTTAGTGATGAGGAAAGGGCGTACTGGCGTGCCAAGTATGATTTGCCGCAAGACAAGCCTATCTTTGTTTACGGTGGAAATATCGGCAAGCCACAGGGAGTCGACTTCATTATTGAATGTCTAAAGGCCAACGAGGCGCAGCCCAGAGCATTATTCATGATCGTTGGCTCTGGAACAGAATTTAATAAGCTGCAACGCTACTTTAGCAGTGAGACCCCCAGACAAGCAAGACTTCTGTCCCTTCTCTCGCAACAAGAGTACGACTATGTCTGCGCCGCTTGTGATGTGGGGCTGATTTTTTTGGACCACCGTTTTACGATTCCAAATTTTCCATCGAGATTGCTGGCATATATGGATGCCTCAATGCCCATACTTGCGGCAACTGATTGTAGTACTGACCTGGGGATAATTATCGAAGAAGGTAAATTCGGTTTGTGGTGCGAGAGCACTAACGTAGACGTATTTATGCAGCAAGTGCAACAGCTATGTAATCCGACGCTGCGTAAGCAGATGGGACAGGCCGCCAGACATTATCTGGAACAAAACTATACATCCCAGCACTCATATAACGTCATTATGAATCATTTTATCGGAGGGAAGTCATGTTCGACAACCAAACCCTGTTAATCACCGGTGGTACCGGCTCGTTCGGGAATGCTGTAATGAGAAGGTTTCTAAATACTGATATTAAAGAAATCCGTATTTTTTCCCGCGACGAAAAAAAGCAAGATGACATTAGAAAACTTTACAAGAATGATAAATTGAAGTTTTATATTGGTGATATACGCGACATAGCAAGCGTCAAAAATGCTATGCATGGTGTAGATTATGTTTTTAATGCTGCAGCGTTAAAGCAAGTGCCATCGTGTGAATTCTTCCCGCTTGAGGCTGTAAAGACAAATGTTTTAGGGGCAGACAACGTTCTAACCGCTGCTATTGAATATGGGATCAAAAAAGTGATTTGCCTTTCTACCGACAAGGCTGTATATCCAATTAACGCAATGGGAATTTCAAAGGCAATGATGGAAAAGGTTATGGTGGCAAAATCCCGTACTGTTTCAATGGATAAAACAACCATATGCGGCACAAGATATGGGAATGTAATGTGTTCTCGCGGTTCTGTCATACCACGTTTCATTCAACAGGTTAAGAACGGGCAGCCGCTTACAGTTACAGATCCCAATATGACAAGATATTTGATGTCACTTGAAGACGCTGTTGAGCTTGTGCTGTTTGCGTTTAAAAACGGTATACCCGGAGATATATTTGTCCAAAAAGCGCCTGCATCTACCATAGGTGAGTTGGCTCAGGCCATTAAGGAACTGTTTGATGCAGAAAACGAGATTAAGATAATTGGTACACGTCATGGTGAGAAATTATCCGAAACTCTGCTTACTCGGGAAGAAATGGCTCATGCTGAAGATTTGGGAGAATATTACCGCGTTCCGGCAGATAACCGTGATTTGAATTATGATAATTATTTCGTTAAGGGAGAAGAAAAAGTAAGCTATGGATGGGAATACACATCACATAATACTAAGAGGCTTGATATTCCCGCAATAAAGCAATTGCTACTTAAGATTGATTATGTTCAACAAGAATTGGCTAATGGGAGATAATGACAATGCACACAGTACTTGTGACAGGCTCGAATGGGTTTATAGGTAGAAATTTAATAGTATCGCTTGAGAAATTACAAAACATAAAGGTTTTAAAGTATGATATAGAAAACAGTATTGATGAGTTAAGAGAGTGTATCAAGATTGCGGATTTCGTATTTCACCTGGCTGGAGTTAATAGGCCAAAAGAAGTTAGTGAATACGAACAAGGCAATAAGGGTTTTACTGAGGATGTTTTAGATATTATAAAACAATCAGGTAAAAAAATACCTATCCTTTTAGCTTCTACCATCCAGGCAGCTATGGATAACCTATACGGGCTCAGTAAAAAGGGAGCCGAAGAAGCTGTCTTTGAATATGGAAGACAAACAGGAGCTAAGATTTATGTATACCGCTTGCCAAATGTATTTGGCAAATGGTGCAGACCCAACTATAATTCTGTTGTTGCTACATGGTGCTACGATATTCCAAGAGGGCTTCCGATACAGATTAACAACCCTGAAACAGAGCTTAACCTTGTCTATATAGATGACGTTGTAGATGAGTTTGTAAACGCAATGAATGGTCGTGCTAATGTAGGCACTGATGGTTATTTTTTTGTCACCAGGACTTTCAAAATAAATCTTCAGCAATTGGCTGATATGCTATATTCGTTTAAGAATAGCAGAAAAACGCTCGTAGTGCCTGATTTTGAAGGAGATTTTGAAAAATTCTTGTACGCTACATATCTTTCATATCTTCCTGAAGACGATTTTGGCTATTGCCTTGAAATGAAACACGATAACAGAGGATGGCTAGCTGAGTTCATCAAATCGAAACATTTCGGGCAGATTTTTATATCACGGACAAAGCCGGGAATTACCAGAGGCAACCATTGGCATCACACCAAGGCGGAGAAATTTCTGGTAATAGACGGGGAGGCTGTGGTTAGATTCAGACAAATCAATGACATAAATGTTATAGAACATAGGGTATCGGGAATGGATCTGAAAGTACTGGATATTCCGGCAGGATACACACATTCGATAACGAATACAGGCAATAAGGATCTTCTTACTCTATTCTGGGCTGATGAGATATTCAATCCTGAAAAACCGGATACATATTATTTGGAGATTTAAGAATGAACAAATTAAAAGTAATGACCATAGTTGGGACAAGACCGGAAATTATCAGACTTTCGGAAGTGATCAAAGCTTGCGACAGGTATTTTAACCATGTGTTAGTACATACGGGGCAGAACTGGGACTACACTTTGAATCAGGTGTTTTTCGAGGATCTGGAATTGAGAGAGCCGGATTATTACCTGGATTCCGTAGGGTCGCATCTAGGCGAGACAATCGGAAATATTATTGCTAAGTCTTATGAAGTCCTATTAAAAGAAAAGCCTGACGCTTTACTTATACTTGGCGATACAAACAGCGCCCTTTGCGCTATATCCGCGAAAAGGCTCAAGATTCCCATTTTCCATATGGAAGCCGGCAATCGTTGTTTTGACCAGCGCGTGCCAGAAGAAACCAACCGAAAGATTGTCGACCATATTGCCGATATCAACATGCCATATAGCGACATAGCTCGTGAGTATCTCCTGCGCGAGGGACTACCACCCGACCGCATCATCAAAACCGGGAGTCCCATGCTTGAGGTGCTGAATTCGCGGCGAGACGACATTGAAAAATCAGACATCGTTACAAGTCTAGGTCTAACCTCTGAGCAGTACTTCGTAGTTTCGGCACACAGGGAAGAAAACATCGACAGCGATGTGAACTTCACTGACCTTATCGGCAGTCTAAACGCCGTAGCTGAACAATACGGTCTGCCCATGATTCTCAGCACTCATCCACGCACACGGAAAAGGCTTGCGGCTAAGGGGCTTGAACTTCACTCTCTCATCAACACCCACAAACCCTTTGGCTATAATGACTACATCAAGCTGCAAATGAACGCCAAAGCAGTGCTCAGCGACAGCGGTTCCATCAGCGAGGAGGCCTCTCTCTTAGGTTTTCCTGCGCTAAACATCCGCCAAGCCCACGAGAGACCCGAGGCTATGGAAGAAGGCGCGGTGATGATGGTTGGGCTGACTAGGGAGAGAATTATGCAGGGGTTGGCTGTGCTGGCTAGACAGTCTTGCGGAGAACCGAGCATTGTGCAAGATTACAACGTGCCTAACGTCTCTGAGAAGGTGATCAAGATTATTTTGTCTTACACCAACTACATTAGACGAACGGTGTGGGGGGAGTAAGTGATACCATGATAGTCGGAATCATTGGTTTTACAAATATCAGGTATATGCCGTATTGGCGATATTATACCGAGGTGTTTGACAAGAACGGTATAGAGTACGAGCTTATCTATTGGGACAGGCGTGGGCTAAACGAGAATACAGACTGCCGAACACACGTAATGCGGGTGCGTCTTGATGACGCAGCGCCAAAGGTATACAAGATTATTCCAATGCTGCGATATAGGCAATTCATTAAGAAGGTAATCCAGCAACGTCAGTATGACTTTCTGATTTTCTTAACACCTATTCCAGCGGTCATCTTGTCACACTTCTTAGGTGCAAGGTATGCGAACAGCTATGCCATCGATATAAGAGACTATTCATTGGAGCATAATTCAATATACTTTGCTATTCTGCGCAAGGTCATTGGCAATGCTGCCCTACGGGTTATATCATCGCCAGCATTTACGCAATTTCTACCTGTTGCTGACTATATCTTGTGTCACAATTTGAGTGTACCCGAAGGTGAACGCAAGTTTACTCCACGTGAGAAACCTGCCAATGAACCGATTCGGGTATCTTATATAGGAGCCATAGCATACTTTGAGGAAGTCAAGAAGTTCATTCGTGCTGTGGCTAACGACAACCGATTCATTTTTTCAATATATGGCTCAGGTATAGATGAAGGACATCTGGAGGACTATTGCAAGTCAGCCAAGATAAGCAACGTTCACTTTCACGGGGCTTATTCTCCTGATAGCTTGGGGCGCATTTACAGTGCGACCGATATAGTCTTTAACGCTTATGGCAACGACACGCCAAATGTAAGATATTTACTCTCTAACAAACTATACAATGCCGCCTGGTATCAACTCCCGATTATCGTAACCCCCCAAACGGCAATGGCGGCAGCCACTGGGTACATGGGCTTTCAGGTGGACTATGCTAAAGGCGGGGTTGCAGACTTGCTCTGCAAGTGGTATTACGAGCTGGATTGGAATAAAGTACATGAAGCAGCCACAGCTGTGTTTGACACCGCGATTGCTGACAACAATACGTTCAAGAAGGAATTAATCAAGTCACTATATGCTGGGGGGGGGTAATAGATACATGAACATACTTTATGTTTCTAGTCACTGCTCGCCGAAAGTTTTTGCATGGTTGTTCCGCACTCTAGCAGTAAAGCCACAGCAGCAGGCGCAAAAGTTTCACAGGTTAGTGACGACGGGGTTGGCTGGGCAAGCCGAGGTGCGGGTCACCGCATTGAGTCGGTTGCCGGTATCGCGAATTCACACCAAGCGTGTTTGGATAAGTGCACCTAACGAAATCGACAGAGGTGTTCACTACATACACCTCCCGCATCTTAACATCCCACTGGGGGCAATTTTTGGGGCTATATGCGCTCTTGTAGCTACATCTATGTGGTGTTTGAAGCACCGCAACAAGCAAAGAGTAATAATCTGTGACGTGCTCAATCTCGCCATTAGTTCAGCAGCACGACTGGCAGGTGTCCTCTTTGGTGTAAAAACAGTGGCTATTGTAACAGACTTGCCTGACCAGATGCGGCATTATGTTAGCTCCCCCAATGCGGCCGGCTCTGGAAATCGTTTCTATCCCTTGCTGTGCAACTTTATGCTGACGCGCCATGACGCTTATGTTTTGCTGACGCAGGCTATGAACTCCCTGGTGAACCTAAGCGGACGTCCCTACCTAATAATGGAGGGCCTGGTTGAGGCACATCATGCACAACCTGCAGTGAACAGTCAATCGAAAGTAAGCGAACGTATAGTCATGTATACTGGCGCACTTCACGAAAAGTACGGCGTTAAGGCACTGTTGAACTCTTTCGCAATGTTACCCGACAAAACAGCACAGCTATGGCTCTGTGGCGCGGGCGACCTTGATTCCGAAATACGAGAATGGGCGCGAGTTGATCCTCGTATACGATATCTGGGTGTCATACCGAACGATGAAGTGGTCGCACTCCAACGTACTGTGACTCTGCTCGTCAATCCCCGTCCATCGGACGAGGAATTTACGAAATATTCCTTCCCATCCAAAACCATAGAATATATGGCTTCAGGGACGCCGGTTTTGACCACGCCGTTGCCGGGGATGCCCAAGGAATATTATGAGTACGTGTATTTATTTGAGGATGAATCGATAGAAGGTATGGCGAAAACTTTAGAACACGTCTTAAGTCTCCCCAAAGAAGTATTACACGTCAAAGGCGCCGCGGCGAAGGAATTTGTGCTGCGGGAGAAGAATAACATTGTGCAGGCTAAACGGATAGTAGAGATGATCAGAGAAGTAGGGGGAAAATGATGGAGTTAGCTGCAAAGGTCGCATCGTTTCCGATAGTGCAAGCAAGACAAAAGGAAGTTGCTGTATATAAAGTGCTTCGCGATACTAGCGCTGCGGGGTTAGCATTGGTCAGTATAGTTCCGGAAGCTTCAAGTAGATTTATTTTTGTGCCATTATTTGTTTCATGGGTCTTATTTGCTTTGCTGTCCAGTCCGAGGGCGTTTAAGAAAGCCTTTATTATTCCTGATATTAAATCATACAGTGTTTATTTCTGGCTTATTCTTTACGCTACTTTCTATTTCGCGGGGTATATGCATGGCGCGGAGATAGAGCAGCTGTTTAACTATGCCAGAATTGGATTTTCACTACTTTTTTTCAATTATTATCTGGAAACAGACGACATGAAATCAGTTAGAAGACTGAGTGTTTTTTCTATTGCCTGTATTTTATTTACTTCTATTACAACATTACGGGGTTTAGCTCTTGATCCATTGGCAGCAAGGGTGTTGGCAACGGGAAGAGTGGAGTGGATGTATCCAGTAATGGGTATGGCAATAGGAAGTTATGGGTTTATATATGGGTTAGTATTTGTTGTTGTCGCGATTCTTGGTTTAATTAAAGCAGGCCTTCCAGTAAAACGCAAAATTATTTTTACTTCCCTGGTGGCTTTATTTATATATACTATTTTTAGCGCCGCGTTTATGCTGGCGCTGTTAATATTAGTTACATCTGTGTCACTACTGTTACTTAACATTAAAAAGAACTCACACCTTCTAATTGCTGCCTTGGTGATATTAATGCTGTTGTTTGCATTATCTCCGGTTGTTAGCAGCGTTTTAAATTATCTCGGCGATACAATAGAACACCAAGCTTTATCCATGCGCTTTCATGAATTGGCGATCATGAGCAGAGACTTTAGTGTTGATGGGACGCTGAACGCAGAGGGCCGACGGGGTCTTGTGATGCTTTCAATCCGAACATTTTTGTCCAACCCTATCTTAGGCGTTGGCGGGTTTTACGGTTTTGGTGCTAGTCAGCATGGAATAGGAGGGCATGCCGCCTTCCTTGATGAATTGGCAAAATACGGCATCATAGGAGCCGGGTTATTATTTGTCGCTTTATATTCGAACGCACGTTTTATTTATCGGCGGCTAAAAAACAGTAAGCAAAAAATGGCTTATTATTGCAGTATGACTGCATTCTTTATTTTAGGCTTAATTAATACGTTGTTGTTTGTACCCATTGTGTTTATGGCTTATTTTGTGGTCCCAGGTGTTATTTATAGTCTGAACAAAGATACGAACGTAAGGAGTGCGCTTAATGAAAATACTCTGGTGCGTTAATATTTTACTCCCCGCTGTGGCCCAAGCTATTGGTGCGCCGCAGACGCCTTTTGGTGGGTGGATGGTCAGCTTATCCTCTGCTTTGGCTAAAACTGATGGCATCAAGTTAGCTGTTGCGGCTCTTTATTCGGGCAGCGAATTAAAGAAGCTCGAAGTAAGCAATATTACCTATTACTTAATCCCCGGCGGAACGAAGGCGATGTCGGAGAGGGGCGGCGACAGGCTAAAAGGTTTTTGGCGTGAGGTTGCTAATGCTTTTCAGCCGGATTTACTGCACCTGCACGGCACTGAATATGCGCATGGTCTGGCGCTGTTAGAAGCATGTCCTGATATTCCCTCCGTCGCTTCTATCCAAGGATTGCTAGGGGTAATTGAAAAATACTACTATGCGGGCATGGAGTTTTCCGATGTATATTTGCGCCCTAGTTTCCGAGATATTATCAGGCTTGACCCATTGTGGAACAACCGGCGGACTTTTAGAAAGCGAGCGCTCTTTGAGCGGGAAATTCTCTGTAAGGTCTCTCATGTGATCGGCAGGACAACCTGGGATTACTCCAATGTAAAGGCTGTAAATCCAAGCATAAACTACCACCACTGTGACGAAAGCCTCAGAGATCCTTTTTATGAAAATCAATGGGATATTAATGAGATTCAAAGGCACTCGATTTTTACCACGCAGTCTAATTATCCTATAAAGGGTTTTCATATTTTATTAAAAGCTGTCGCTATAATAAAGCGCGATTATCCAGATGTTCGGGTTTTTGCCGCGGGGCATAAAATGTGTGGCAGCTCTTTTTTAGAGCGATTAAAAACGCCGGGGTATGGTTTGTACATTAGGCGCCTGATGAAGCAGCTTGGGCTTGAAAGTAATATCATATTTACTGGAATACTTGATGCTCAGGGTGTTGTTGATCGATTGGCTAAGACGCATGTTTTTGTAGTTCCGTCTGCTGTGGAGAACGGCTGTAATGCGCTGCACGAAGCCATGATACTCGGAGTTCCGTCAATCGCCGCTTTTTCTGGCGGAATGACGGATATGATGGTTCATAAGGAAAATGGGCTTATGTACCCTTTCATGGAGGAAGCCATGCTTGCCGAGTATATCAGGCGGATTTTTAAATTAGACGAAATGGCCAGTAAGTTTTCGGCGACCGGAAGGGCAAGTGCGTCTAAGCGTCATGACCGGAAAAAGATAACGGACACGACTGTAGATATTTATAGAAACATAATAAGCTCAGCTAGATACAATTTAACAGGAATGGCTTTATGTGATTGATATTGCTTGCCTATAACTTGGTCTGTATGGCAATACGCTTTCAAATAGCGTTATGGGAATAGCTCGGTAAAAATTGGAATCCACTTTGACGACAATCTACAGAGCAACTCTAGAGGTGTAGTAGAATAGCCCTTGGCGAAAAAGGGACGGCGTATCGCTTGCTTCAATAATAACAAATCATTCTAAACAGAGGTGTGCGCATACTTACTCCTGCAGTAATTTTTGCATATAACCTCCCGAAACACACCCTCAAGACAACTGAATCGCTAGCAAAAATGTATTGGCAAAAGAAGCTGATGTTTATATTTTTTTGGATACATCGACAGGTCCGTTATTACTGGGGTAACTGAGGTTATTGGACAGAATGAACAAGTAATTGTTGTGGAGGATGACCTCGTTTCTGCTCCTGATTTTTGCAGTTTATGAACAAAGCATAAGACCCTTTTATACTTTCATGGGGTAGACATGAGGATTTGGTTAATTTGTGGATATAGATTCAGTATCAAAATCCCAGCATATAGCAAGTATGATTTTTATAGATAAAGCACTTCGGAGGATTGGTATTATGTTAATTAAGGCAATTGTTATTCCTTTGAAAAGATGGATAAGAAAATTGATAAAAAAGCTAATGTATCTACTGAAAATAGATGTATTTTATTATCTATATAAAAATAGTCAATTGTCAGAGGAGGGTTGGTTTAGAAGCTATTTTGAAAGAAGACCTTGCGATTTAGAGGGAAAACCTCTTCCTTGGATGACTTATGCATTTATTAGATTTATTTCTAAAAGAATAAATTCAGAGATGACTATTTTTGAATATGGTTGTGGTTCAAGCACTTTATGGTGGGCAGACAGAGTTCAAAAAGTAATTTCTTGTGAGCATGATAAGGACTGGTATGAGAAAATGATTGTTAACCTGCCTGATAATGTTCAGTTAAACTATATTTCATTAAAGTATAATGGCGAATATTCGAAGAAAATTTTGGAATATCAGAATGAATTTGATATTATTGTAATTGATGGTCGTGATAGAGTAAATTGTGCTTTAAATTGTATAAATGCTTTAAAACGCGATGGAGTTATAATTTGGGATGACACTTCAAGAAGTTGTTATCAAGAGGGTTATGATTTTTTAGTAAAGCATCATTTTAAAAGATTAGACTTGGAAGGAATGTCACCCGGTAATCTTAATTTATCTTCCGTATCAATCTTTTATAGAGATAATAATTGTGTAGGATTGTAGAGGAGACTTAATATGCTCGTTCCAGTAGTTATTTTTGTATATAATCGGCCTGAACATGCAAAAGAAACAATAGAGTCTCTTGCAAAAAACTGTTTAGCCAATAAGACTGAAGTCTATATTTATTCTGATGCGCCAAAAAATGAAAAGGCTCAGCATCATGTGGAGCAGGTCAGGGAATATATTGATACCCTAACAAAACGAAACCTGTTCAAATCACTTCATATCATTAAGGCGGAAAGCAACAAAGGACTAGCAAAATCAATTATTTCAGGAGTAACCGAAGTTATAAAGCAGTACGGCAAAGTAATTGTAATTGAGGATGATCTGGTTTCTTCGCCGGATTTTTTGGAGTACATGAATGAGGCGTTGAATTTTTATGAAAGCGACATAGAAATATGGTCTATCAGTGGTTATACATTTAAGATTGATATTCCTCCAAACTATAAAAGCGATGTTTATTTATCCTACAGAGGATGCAGTTGCGGATGGGCGACGTGGAGCGACCGCTGGAACATGGTTGATTGGGATATGAAGGATTATGCGGAGTTTCAATCAAACAAAAGGCTTCGGTCCAAATTTAACCGGGGTGGGCTTGATATGGCGAATATGCTTGATGCACAGATGAAAGGCAAGATCGACTCATGGGCAATACGATGGTGTTACGCTCAGTCAAAGTCGGATATGCTTACTGTATACCCGATTGTGTCAAGGATTAAAAATATCGGTATGGACGGAACTGGAACTCACAGCGTAATAACCACAAAATATGATGTTATTCTTTCTGATGGTAAAAGAAAATGCGTATTTGATACACCGGGCTTAGAACCCCAAATAGTAAGGTCTTTTAAAGACCATTTTGGAACGGAATTAGATTTCTTTGTTGTAACCTGAATTCCGCATTAAATTAGCGTATACAAGTTTCGACAGATTTTAAGATGTCATTGGTCGCATTGAAGGCAGCAAGAATCGATTTTTGTTCCTTTGTGAGAGCTTTTGTGAATCTTGCTTTGCCGCCTGTTGTAATCACAGTGATATTTGTCAGTTGATTAAAAACCTTTTTGAGCGAGGTCGACTTTTCAGCAAGGTGCTTTTTGAGTTTGCCCATGATGTAGGCTCTGATTACGAGTGCGATGAACAGCACAAAAGCTTTGCCATTAGTGGTTTGCTCGTTATGTGTACGGATTCGTGCGCCTTGCATATCAACTTTGAGTTGGTCGAACAGCTTCTCTGCGGCATCTTTGGCGCGATAATGGTAAAGTACATCGTCGTGGCTGATTCCATTATCAGTCGAAAATATCAGGAAAAACCCTTTGTACTGGCGCAACAGGTCGACCTTGTCGACATCAACAGCAAAATCAAAACCGCTATCGTCTGCGTGTCTGGTGATTCTGAAATATTGCGTATATCGTTTCAGCTTACTCTCAGGGTAACGTTTCAGACCTGAAAGCTCAGCACTAAGTGAACGTATGCGTTCGGACATTTCATTACACAGATGGGCATGGTTCATCGGATCGTAAAACAGCATCAGTCTGCCGCTTGCGCCGTAGTATTCAAAATACTTGTCAACACAGTAAATATCCTTGTCAGAGAGCTTGTTCGCATACTTTTCAATGCCTTGGGAATAAGACTTTAGCATTTCAACCGCAATATCCAGATATGCCGGGATGCCTATGGTGAACGCTTTACTGTGAGTTTTAAGATTGCGGATGCACTCTTCGCTTATAAAGCCTCCATCCACTACAAACTTTATGTCTTTCAAGCCTACCGCCCCGGCATTTTCAAGAACATATGACAGGTTCGTCTTGTCTGTGAGACTGCCGTTGTAACGGTTGAAATAAAGCGGGAGCTTGCTACTTTCATCGCAGAACATACCGATGTTGAACTGCGGAAGATCCTCGCCGTCGCGATTGTAACCATACTCAACGTCCGTCATTGTCCGCGAATACGATGATATTGAAGTGACATCATAGCAAACGTTTTCGCCCGTTCGCGCCACGGCGACCCATTTTTTGAAAAACTCATGGGTCTTGGATGGAGATATCGACTCAAAAAGTCTGCTGGTGCTCTGTGAATTAAGAGATTTAAAGTAGCCGGGTACCAATGTCCGCTCAAGCCAATCGTCTATGGCATCCATGGAACCGCCCTCTCGAACTATGTAAACGGCTGAAGCAATTATGTCCATGGCCTGACTTCCGAACACCTTATTCAGGCAGGTAATTAACCCCATGTCATTGCAACATTTGAGTGCCAAGTATGAGTACCCAAAATCCCATACTGCAGTGTCAGGCATTCCTGGAGCTATTTTGAATAATTCGTAATAGTTGCCGTTCGGATCCATCTTACCGGTTTCGGCATCAATCTTGCCAATTAGTATAGCCCTATTGCGAGGCTTGCCTTCTGCGTTGCGAAAGTAATGCGTGTATTTGTAGACGTACTTTTCGCCCTTAGCTCCGGCGATTTTAGTGTGAACGCCATCACCTGATGGGACATCAATCAACGAATATTTTGAAATAGACATCTCAATTCCCCCTTTTTTTCTGTATACGCTAATTATAGCGTATACTAAAAGAGAATTCAAGAGGTTGATAATAAATAAAAAAAGTCTACAAAAGGCTTGAAATTGACTATTCTGAAGGGGTGAACAGATTATTCTTGCGTTTTTCATCTGTC
>Ga0209105_100262_pt1 | contig 18098 bp, 21 predicted proteins | sample SedPBSmetaG_FD_184158 | JGI IMG/M metagenome (GOLD analysis project Ga0209105, IMG submission 184158) | Freshwater sediment bacterial and archeal communities from Indian Creek, Illinois, USA to study Microbial Dark Matter (Phase II) -... | ecosystem: Environmental > Aquatic > Freshwater > Creek >...
ATAATATTTACGCAAGACAATATGAAATATGCGTATAAAACTACTAAAAACGCCAACTATTTGTATGAATATGCATATAAAATGCATAAAAACGGTAGATATGTTTCCGCACACGGGCCATGTTGAGACGGTCGTTTTGTTATCCCACAAAAGTGTGCCAGACGGATTTGTCAAAGTTAAGATGGAATATGCAGACGATGTCGAGAGACAGCCTGAGCGTGTAACATATAATATGATTAAGGATTTCGTTGAGCGTAAGTATGGATTCAAGGTTCATACAGCCTATATTGCAGAAGTTAAGCGTAGTCTTGGTCTGCCAATGTTTGATGCTCCAAATGCTGTAGATGAACTAAAGAACCCTAGGAAACACCCGACACCTGATAAGGTTGAGGCTATTAAAGATGCATTAAGACACTTTAGTGTTATATAAGTAAAAAAGACTCGTTAGAGAGGTTCTATTCGCCTCCCTTACGGGTCTTTTGTATTTGTATGATATGGGCTAGATAAGGTCCATTAGCAGTTAGTCTACATAGTAGATTGCGAATGGTTGCGGTCAGTCGATTTCTGCACCAGAAATACTGCTCGGTGTCATTGCCGTAATCAGAAAAGGATAACCATAGGCCTGCATTTATATTGTAGTGTAAATAGCGTGATACTAAAGGGCCGTTGCTTTTGCTGGGCAAGTCAATCCGTATGTGTGTAGGTGTGATGGCTGTAATGACGCAGTACTCAGCCCATTTGTTGTATGATTGTTGGATTTGTTCTTGGTCGTGTATGTCTTCTAGTAAGCGATGGTGGTACTCGAGGTGCTTGTACAACAGTATTGCTAGGTAGGATTTATTTGACATAATGGTTATATCCTTTAAATTTTTAAGGTGTGTATCCACGTTTGTTTTCTGAAGTAGCGCTGGTAGAAGCGCTTGTAGGTCTCGAAAGCTTCTGATTTGTCGACACAGAGCATTAAGAGCCAATCACCTGTGTGACCATCGTAGTAGCAGAGGTAGTATCCGGCCTGCACTTCGATGCTCTTTAAATACTCTTTGTTACATTGATTTTTATTTGCGGGGTTGTAGTCATAAACAAAAGTCAACATTAAGTCACTTCCTTTGCCGTCTACGCTGATAGTGTACTCATTAAGTTCGTCTTCAAATGACTGTAGTATATAAGGTTTGGGGTTAGTGCCATCGTACAAGCGGCGCATAAAACTGCCCATATAGTGCGTATATGCTCTTTTGAAAAGTTCGTAAGCCGTCAATTTGAGCACATCCAATCATCGTTGTAAAGTGTTCTTACCGCTTTAAAGCCAGCATTGTCAAATGTGTTGGTGAGATATGTTTCTAACGATAAGGCAATGCAATGGGCTCGTTTTGAAGGGCTTTGAATTGGTGTCCATGTGTATATCTCGGAGTAACTGATGGCTGATATCTCAATGTCTATGCCAACTATTTCAGTATAATAGGACCAACCTTCGGGGAGTTCAAAAATTGATACAGGGATTGGGTGTCGGAGTTCAATATCAAAGGTTATTCGATGGTCGTAAAATGACTCAGTCACAGGCGTTATAAAGCAACCAGCACTTAGCAACTCAAGCCCTAACGCATACATTTTATCTGCAAGGCCTTTACATTCTTTTGAGAGAGGTATCAGGCTCATAATGTCGCATTTATGGGATTTGTAAGCCCATTTGGAGCATCTTAAGCAATAGAGCATCGGCCTAAGCACCTTCTTCCCTAATGTATTTATAAAATGCAGTTTTTTTGAGTCCAAGCTTTGCCATAGTCTGAACTGCAGTTTGCTCGCATCTACGCCAAGCAGCTACTTCTATAGCCCAGCCTTGAGGTAGTGTATAACCACTAGGCCTTCCAAACTTGATGCCTTGTGCTTTAGCGGCATCAATGCCTTGACGCTGGCGAGACTTGATTTTACAGCGTTCCTTTTCAGATATATAGCATAGTAACTCAAAGATGATGTTGCTTATAAGCGACTTCTCGAGGTCGGTTTTATCGGCAGTCGATAGTGCGGGGTTATCCAGTATTACGATTGATACGCCCATTTCTGTAAGTTCACGATACTCAGCCTTAACTTGTTCATAGTCACGTCCAAGTCGGTCGAACTCGCATATAGTCAACTGGTCTCCACTACGCAATAGCTTGGTTTTCAACAGGATGTACCCTTCACGGCTAAAGTCTTTACCTGAGGCACAATCGGATATGAGTTCTCGTTCTCCTATTCCGTAGGCTCTAAGAGCGTCCCACTGCCTCTGTAGACTTTGGGAATTGCTGGAAACTCTTGCGTAGCCCCAGATGCGTCTAGTGTCTGTGGTGCTATCTGAGTATTTTAGGTCCATAATATACCTCCTTAAAATGTGTACATCTTGCGGACATCAAAAATGCAAAGTTACTATGTCCGCATTAAGTGGTTTGCTTAGTAATCACAGCGTTTGCGCTTATGTACTACCTTTAGTGGACAGTATATCCGGTAAAGTCGCAGGCGCCTAGTGCAAAAATGGTAAATTTTTAATGCCTGTTGCGTTTTAGTCTGATTTCTTGACCTGAACTTGACATAAATTTTCGTTGCTGATTATAACACAAATCAGTAACTTATCTATTCAAAAATGAGGTTTTGGATTGTATTTCCAATACCCCTGTAGTACACTTAGAGTTGAGTACATAAGGAGGGAGTATGATGAGCGTTAGCTATAAAAGACTTTGGAAACTCTTGATTGACAAAGATATGAAAAAGCGTGATTTGCAGGAGGCGGCAAAACTTAGTCCTTCTCTGATGCAAAAATTGAATAAGGACCAAAGCGTTACAACAACGACACTAACACGCATATGCACGGCATTAAATTGCCGTATAGAAGATATTATTGAAATAGTTCAAGATGACAAGGGGGATAAAGAAAATGGCCAACAATAGAAAAGAGCAAGAAAGAGCAGAACTACACCGTACAATATGGGGCATTGCCAATGATTTGAGAGGCAGTGTAGATGGATGGGATTTTAAGCAATATGTTCTTGGTATGCTGTTTTATAGGTACATATCTGAGAATATTACAGCATATATCAATGCTTCAGAACACGAAGCTGGTGATTTAACTTTTGATTATACAAAGATATCAGATATTGATGCTGAACAAGCTCGTGAAGACCTTGTAAATTCAAAGGGTTTCTTTATACTGCCGAGTGAACTGTTCTGTAATGTATTGAAAACTGCAGCAACTAATGAAAATTTGAATGTAACACTTGAAAAAGCCTTTAAAGATATTGAGGCCTCTGCACAGGGAACTGCAAGTGAAAGCAATTTTAAAGGATTGTTTGATGACATAGATGTTAACAGCAATAAACTTGGTGGAACTGTTGCCAAGCGTAACGAACGCTTAGTAAAGCTTATGAATGGTATTAATACTATGAAATTGGGGGATTTCAAAGACAACACCATTGATGCGTTTGGTGATGCTTATGAGTTCCTGATGGGAATGTATGCAAGTAATGCAGGTAAGAGCGGTGGTGAGTACTATACACCACAGGAGGTTTCTGAACTGCTGACTCGTATAACCTTAGTTGGTAAAACCGAGGTCAACAAGGTATATGACCCTGCAAGCGGCAGTGGTTCATTGCTCCTAAACTTTGCAAAGATACTGGGTAGAGAGAATGTACGCCAAGGGTTTTATGGGCAAGAAATCAACATAACAACCTACAATCTTTGCCGTATCAATATGTTCTTACACGATATAGACCCTGATAAGTTTGATATTGCAATGGGTGATACCCTTCAGCACCCTATGCATTGGGATGATGAACCGTTTGAAGCCATTGTTTCTAACCCTCCATATTCAATTAAGTGGCCTGGGGATGAAGACCCTATTTTAATCAATGACCCAAGATTTTCCCCGGCCGGTGTTCTTGCTCCTAAATCTAAGGCTGACCTTGCATTTATAATGCACTCACTTAGTTGGTTATCGACTAATGGAACGGCAGCGATAGTATGTTTCCCGGGTGTGCTTTATCGGAGTGGTGCCGAGCAGAAAATCAGAAAGTACCTCATTGATAACAACTACATTGATTGCATTATTCAGCTTCCTAGCAACCTATTCTTTGGTACAAGCATAGCAACCTGTATTATGGTTCTAAAGAAGTCAAAGAAAGAGAACTCAACGCTATTTATTGATGCATCCCGTGAGTGCGTTAAGGTTACAAACAGCAACAAGATGACTGATGACAACATAGCTAATATCATTAAGTTCTATACAGATAGAATTGATGCAGATTATAATGCTAAAGTCGTTCCAAATGCTTATATTGCTGAGAAAGATTATAGCTTGTCAGTAAGTACTTATATTGAGCAAGAAGATATGCGTGAGGTCATTGACATTCAAGTACTTAACAATGAAATCCAAGGAATAGTAACAAGATGTGAGAGCCTTCGAACCGAGATTGATGCAATTATTGCGGAGATTGAGGAGGTTTAAAATATGCGGTTAGGTGATGTACTGTCAAAGGTTCCTAAGCGTGAGTTCATTCAAGTGGATGGTTTCTTGCTCAATAAGAAAGGTAATGTAGGGCAGCAAGTTGTGCTAGATGTAGGTCAAGTGGCATTAAACTATTTCTGCACACAATGTGAAGATATTCGCACTTTTTATTCGATTGGAAAGCTGACTAGTGTTTTCGTGAACGGTCAGATTATAAGCATAGATTGCGTTCTAACTTGTGGATGCAAAACAACTGTACAGATTTGGTTCTTAGTAGAGAGCGATGAAGATATATGCTGTCTTGCGCCAAGGGTAAGGATACTTAAACGAAGTGAAAAGTTGTCAGATGCGGTTAAAATAAATAGTAATCAATATGGGGACTTTGCAATACTCCTTGACAAGGCTGAACATGCTTATCGAGATGGGCTTGGTGCGGGTGCGATTGTTTATTTGAGAAAGGCCTTTGAAAAAATAACTGTGAATATGGCTGATAGTATTGGTTTAAGTTATGAAAAATACGAGGGTGGGAACCCCAGAAATTTCAAGGAATTATTGATAAGAGTGGATAATGAATGTTCAATCATTCCACAAGAATTTAAACAACACGGATATTCACTTTTTCGTGAGCTGAGTAGTGTAGTTCACGGAGAATATGATGAGGACCTTGGATTAAGTAAGTTCGAGCCGTTACATAGACTCGTTATTGGAATACTAGAAAATGTGAGAAACCGTGAAGAATTACGAAGCGCAATTGGAGTATTAGGTTGGGCTGAAGATAGGGGTGATAGGCAATGAGTGAATTAAATAGATTGATAGAGCAGCTTTGTCCTGATGGTGTGGAGTTTAAAACATTAGCAGAACTAGGGTCATTTTATGGTGGTTTAACTGGTAAATCGAAAGAAGATTTTTCTAATGGAAATGCAAAGTTTATAACTTATATGAACGTCTTTTCCAACCTGAAATTGAATATTGAAACAAATGATAGCGTTAAGATTGGAGAAAAAGAGAAACAGAATACTATTCAATATGGCGATGTCATTTTTACAGGTTCTTCAGAAACACCAAACGAATGTGGTATGTCATCGGTACTAATTGATGAAACGGATGAACAACTATATCTTAATAGCTTCTGTTTTGGATTTAGGCTTAGTAAACCCAATTGTTTAATTCCAGAGTTCAGTAAATACTTGTTCCGTTCCAACGAGTTAAGAAAGCAGATTGTAAAGACAGCAAGTGGTGTTACTAGATTTAATGTTTCGAAGAAAAAAATGGAACAGATTAGAGTACCTCTTCCACCTCTTGAAGTCCAGCGTGAAATTGTCTGCAAACTGGACAATTTCACAGAGCTTACAGCAGAGCTTACAGCAGAACTTACAGCAGAGCTTACAGCAAGAAAGCTGCAATATGAATATTATAGAGATAGCTTGCTGACTTTTGGTCATACCAAAGAACAAGTAAGATGGCAAACTCTTGGTGAACTTGCACAAATATCAAGTGGGCGTAACAAAGCAAAGAAAGCCGTGGGGAAGTATCCCGTTTATGGGTCAACTGGGATTATCGGATTCACAGACAATTGTGTGTATAACGGAATAAAAATTCTTGTTGCAAGAGTTGGAGCTAACTGTGGCTTTATCTATCAGGTTACTGGTGATTATGATGTATCGGATAATACATTGATTTTAACTCTATCAGACAAACTCAACCATCGTTTTGCTTTTCACTTACTTACTAATATGAGATTAAATCAGTTCGCAAAAGGTGGAGGACAACCATTGGTTACAGCAGGACAGCTAAAAGAATTTTTAGTCCCGCTACCCACACTTGAAGCACAATCTCGTATAGCTACTATTCTTGATAAGTTTGATAAAATGACCACGGATATTGCAACAGGGCTACCAGCTGAAATAGAAGCGAGGCGTAAGCAATACGATTACTATAGGGATAAACTCTTGACTTTCAAGGAGAAAACGACATGAAGACAATCGCTTTAAGATTTTCTGAGAACTTTTCTCCTGACATTGGAACCATCTCAGCACACCAAGAGCTAATTGATGAATTAGGATATGTTTGGTATGGAAAATTGGGGGCTCCAATTTCTTTAAAGGTGGCAAATGAGTTGCTGAGCAGTAACGACCCAATGATACTTTTGATAAACAGCGGAAAACAAGATAGATATTGGGCTCATATTGTCGAAGTATCCCGTACCGTTCCACCGACTAATGAGATACCAGAATATTACCGTAATATTCGTGAAAAATTCAAATGTTGGTTTAAAGTTACTGCGTTCGTTGAAGCGCCAAAGGGGATTATGGCAGAATGCTATGTTGCGTCATCGAACAGGCCATTAGGGGAAGTCTCAAAACATAGTATGAGTCCATACTTCATTATAAAATATGAGGAGGCGGGCAAATGACCTCATATAATATCGTAGCCAGTTCAAACGAAAGTACCGTTGTAGCTGAATATACAGCCGAGTATAGAACGGCAACCCATTATCAGAGTGAGGCAGACCTTGAGCGTGAATTTATTAGATTGCTTGGAACTCAAGGCTATGACTATCTAAGCATAACAAGCGAGGCTACTCTTATCGCTAATCTTCGTATTCAGCTTGAACTATTGAACGACTTTAGGTTCACAGAAGGCGAATGGAAAAGGTTCTTTGGCGAGTGCATTGCAAATACAAACGATGGTATCGTCGAAAAAACACGCAAGATACAAGATGACCATGTCCAAATCCTTAAGCGTGACGATGGCAGCACTAAGAATGTGTATCTCATTGACAAGAAGAACATTCATAACAATCGTTTGCAGGTCCTAAATCAGTACGAGGAAAGTGACGGAAATCACGATACTCGTTATGATGTTACTGTTCTTGTAAATGGCTTGCCATTAGTCCATATAGAACTTAAGCGTCGTGGTGTTGCAATCCGTGAGGCCTTTAATCAGATTAAACGGTATCAAAGAGATAGCTTCTGGGCAGCATCTGGGCTTTATGAGTATATTCAGATATTCGTAATTAGTAATGGAACACATACAAAGTACTATTCCAATACGACCCGTAATGCACATCTTAAAGAAGCTGGTGAGAATGCTCGTAAGAACAGTAAGAAAACAAGTAACAGCTTTGAATTTACAAGTTATTGGGCAGATGCAAATAACAAGGTCATTGCTGACCTTGTTGACTTCACTAAGACTTTCTTTGCCAAGCACACAATTCTAGCATTGCTGACAAGGTATTGTGTTTTTACTGCTGAAGAGCTTCTACTTGTAATGAGGTCTTACCAAATTGCAGCAACTGAACGGATTATAAACCGTATAGTTCTATCATCGACCTATAAAAAGACAGGTTCGACTGATGCGGGTGGGTACATATGGCACTCGACGGGGACAGGGAAGACTTTGACAAGCTTTAAGACTGCTCAGCTTGCGAGTGCACTTGATGTCATTGACAAGGTTCTATTTGTTGTTGACCGTAAAGACCTAGATTACCAGACGATGAAGGAGTATGACCGCTTTGAAAAGGGTGCTGCAAACAGCAACTCATCTACACGGGTGCTTCAAAAACAACTGGAAGACCCAAATGCCAGAATAATCATTACGACAATTCAGAAGCTTGATATTTTTATAAGTAAGAATAAGGCTCACGATATATACAAAAAACAAGTTGTAATTATATTCGATGAGTGTCACCGTTCTCAGTTCGGTGATATGCATCAAAGGATTATTAAGTCATTTAAGCACTATCATATTTTTGGCTTTACAGGTACGCCTATTTTTGCTTTAAATTCAGGTAAAAGTGGTAATCCACTCTTTAGAACGACAGAGCAAGCTTTTGGAGATAAGCTTCACATATATACAATTGTTGATGCAATCAATGACGGCAATGTACTGCCGTTCAGGATTGATTTCATCAACACGGTTAAACAAAAAGAAGGCATTGCAGATAAAGATGTCCGTGCTATTGATGTTGAAAAGGCAATGAGTGCCCCGGAGCGAATCCGTGAAGTAACGGCATATATCTTGGAGCACTTTGACCAAAAGACGAAACGTAATTCATTCTATAAGCTTAAAGGACGGCGTGTTGCAGGATTTAACTCTATATTTGCAGTTGCATCTATTCCCGTTGCTATGCGGTATTATGAGGAGTTTAAGACTCAGTTTGCTTCAAGTGGACGGAGAATGTCCATTGCTACTATTTTCAGTTATAGTGCAAATGAAGATGACCCTGAGGATGTGTTCCCTGATGAGGAGTTTGAGAATGATAAACTTGATAAGACTTCTCGTGATTTCCTAGAGAGTGCCATTCAAGATTACAATGCTACTTTTAGCACAAACTTCGACACTTCATCGGACAAGTTCCAGAACTACTATAAAGACCTGTCACTCCGTATGAAGAACCGTGAGATAGATTTGCTTATCGTAGTCAATATGTTCTTGACTGGGTTTGATGCAACGACACTTAATACGCTATGGGTTGACAAGAACTTAAAGCAGCACGGTCTTATTCAGGCGTTTTCAAGAACAAACCGTATCCTTAACAGCGTTAAAACCTTTGGCAACATTGTGTGCTTCCGTGACTTGAAACAGGCTACGGATGATGCTATCGCTTTATTTGGCGATAGAGATGCTGGTGGTATTGTTCTGCTAAAAACCTATGAAGATTATTATCACGGTTATGAGCATAATGGTGAGCATAAGTTGGGGTATGCAGAACTCATTGATGAACTGTCACAGCGATTTCCAATTGGAGAACCATTCATTGGTGAAGAAGCTCAGAAAGAGTTCATAATGATGTATGGTGCCGTACTCAGGCTTAAAAATATCCTAACGGCATTTGATGACTTTGCAGGAAATGAAATGCTGAGTTATAGAGATTTTCAAGATTATCAGAGTGTTTATATTGACCTCTATCAAGAGTATCGGAAAGATGGTGCAGCTGATAAGGAAAATATCAACGATGACATTGTCTTTGAGTTGGAACTCATAAAGCAGATTGAGGTCAATATTGATTACATCCTGCTGCTGGTAGAACAGTATCACGCTACGAACTGCAAGGACAAGAGCATCCTTACTGCCATTGATAAAGCAGTCAATTCAAGTATTGCTCTCAGAAGTAAGAAAGAACTGATTGAGCGCTTTGTTGAACAAGTCAATGTTTCTGAAACTACTCCTGACAATTGGCAACAGTTTGTTAAGGTTCAAAAGGAAGAAGATTTATCGGAACTGATTGCAGACGAGAAGCTCAAAGAACAAGAGACTCGCAGATTTGTAGAGATTGCTTTCAGGGATGGAACACTTAAGACAACTGGAACTGACATTGACAAGATACTTCCACCTGTATCACGGTTTGGTAACGGTGGTGGAAATCGAGCAGTAAAGAAACAGAGTGTTATTGATAAGCTTGTGAGTTTCTTCGAGAAGTATCTTGGTTTGGTGTAAATGATGACTCCGGAATTAAGTTATTGATTAAATTGATTTACGGACATTAAAGCAAATGAGGCCCTGCCAAATATAGAGTAAGTTATACTCCGAGTGTGAGCTATGTGTGTATGATTATGTATATGCTGCAGTGGTGTTGGTGATTTGGAACAGAATAATAGAATAGCGTTATTGAAGATGCTTTGGGAGACCGGGGCATCTTTTTTATTTAGATTAAGCACTGCCGTTGCTATGTTTTTAGAACTAAGAAAGCAATGTGAAAATGAAGTTTGATGCGAAACCTCTGAAAAGGCTCCCTAACACTTTCGGTCAAGTTTTGAAAAACTCATAATACAAATCCACCAAAAGTGACCACGAGACTTCTTGGTGGGCTTTATATGACATTTTAATACGATCTGGATTACTAGGTTCTATCGGTAAATTTGTTTCAAGATTAAATTCAGGGTCGAAAAATTGGTGGAGGCCACCCAGTATTACGCTTTATAGTATCCTTAGCAGGCTAACGCTTAAATTTTGGGAGGTAGGGTTATGAACGATTTGAAAGAATATAAAGAAAAGCAATCACAAGAAAAGCAATCGCAAGAAATCCAAGGGAAAGAAACCCAAGAAATTGATTTAGAAGCTTTGCAAGCCTTGCATAAAAGCAAGTCAGTACAAAGCTTTGACGTCTTTATCAGCAGTAAAGGAGAACCTAAAGATACAGTTCTTGAGCCAGAGATTATTGTAGACCCTGACCCGCTCCTAAGTCCAGCCTCAGTAGCTCGGATGCTGGGTGTAACTACTCAGACCCTTCGCGCTTGGCACAGAGAAGGTAAACTGCAAGTAGTTACAACGATAGGTGGTCATCGAAGGGTACACGCTTCAGAAGTTGCGAGGCTACTGGGCAAGGTATATAATCCAGTCAGAGTGTTAGTAGGGACTGCAGAAGAAGAAGGTTTTTAATACTCAGGCAATCGGTTAAAAAGTCTGAGTGCTTTTTCGGTTCGGCAATCCAGTAAGTCCATTTATCAGAGACTTTAGCATTTGCAATGCTTAAAAGGCTCTCAAACGCTCTACAACCGATTTTAGATGTTTAGACATACAAATACTCGACTAATACACCTAATAGAGTGCCACGAGGATAATATGACTTTTTAATGGTATTTAAAACATATAGTCGATGTGTAAAAATTATTACTCCAGATGATAAACCGAATAATATAATTTAGGGCAAACCAAATATTAAAGTGAGGACAAACAGAAAATTGAATGTAATACGGATTGTATGTAGATAAAGGTTGAAAAGTGCTGAGTATCAGAACTCTATTAAGAACAAGGAGGAGTCAAATATGGCGATAGTATAAACAAAAAATAGCAATAAGTGCGTTAAGGTGGTTTTAAAAGATGCCATTGAAGCGGTAGCGAACGCATATCACAAGAGTGGTCTACTGCATATAGGCTATGTGGCACACCATTTAATTGACCGTCGAGAGAGCCTGTATGTTCCTGAAAAGGATAATATGCCTACACTGGTAATATATTCGTTGGGTAACCGAGTTGTCGATTTGAAAAATATCTATGATGTTGAGACTGAGGAAGTTACTGCACTCAAATCGAATTTGGAATTATCCGAGTAGTATGTAGGCTTCTTACACTGCACATATTCAAATGAGGGATTAAGATATCGCTTATGGTGAAGGGTTTTAATTGACCATCAGAACTATTTGCGCTATAGTGCCTGTAACTATATTTAGTAAAATAGGTGTTACAGTGAGCGAAGGATTTAATCATTTTAACGAGACTCCGCCAGAGTTTGCGGGTCTACCTTATTATTCAGCAGACGAGACGGGCAGGTACATCCACAAAAAAGAACAAGAGGCTTTCACGAAAATTGCCTCACGCCACGGCGGTCACGAGAGCGTTTATGTCTCAAATATTGAGGCACACAGAGAGGCGTACCGAGAGCTTAAGGTCTATGTAACCATCAGAATATCAATCGACAACGAAGAATTTAAAGGACTCAAAACAATTGAGGGTCATATCCAATGCTCAACACTCGCAGAACTCGCAGCAATCTCAGACTTAATATTTGCAGGAACTGCAGTAGTGATAGAAAAAAGCTCGCTAGAGATTTTAGAGACATGTACCTACTGAGATTTATCCGCCTATAATGTCTATAACAAAAACAAAAGGAGTGTGTATTATGTGCGATAATTATGGACAATTCTTTACTAATGACCTTTCCGAGGTCGCGCCATTAACATCAGGAGAGCTGACTCGCTATATTATGCAACAGGAAAAAGAACAGTTCGATAAAATAGCGGTTAGATATGGAGGGACTGATAGTATTTATATTGCAAACATTGATGCACACAGAGAGGTCTTTAAAGAGCTCAAAGTTTATGTTGCTATTCAAGTACCTGTTAAGAATGCTGATTTCAAGGGCTGTCAAATTGTAGAGGGCTTTTTACAGTGTAGTAGCTTGGCGGATTTAGCATCGGTCTCGGGTATGCTACTGACTGGCGTCACAGTTGTAATCGACAAAAGCACTCTTGAAGTTCTAGAGACAGTTTCTTAAACTAGTTTTATTCATTATCAAAAGTTTTTAGTCCTTTAACCTATACGCCAAAAGGCTTAACGCCATAAAAATCGCTAGAACGTATCCTAATGGTATAGAAGGCCGATGGCTATACAAACAATACCCCCAAAGTCCAGTCCCAGACTGGGTTTCTTCACACCTTAATTTTACTCCGATAGAAAAAACCTTAAAATTTTCAACTCATCAACCTAGTTGTATTCAAATCGCTGTAAACTTCATAGCACAGGCGTTTGCTCGCAATAGAGTGATTAAATTCGTAGGGACGGTGATGCAGGTTTCATAACTAGAATGTGATTTGCATAAAATGTGATTTTTTCTCCGATTAGATTTTTCGGTAATCAAAAATATTTTAAGTTGGGTAATGAAAAACTGGAGTCACTTGCCCAAGAACTTCCTACAGCCTTTTGGTTTAAAATGTTTCTCCGCACTTAGCTTTAAAAGAGGCCCTGCCCTTTAGTGAGTATAATCGCAATTTGTGTGTCTACCCTATGATAGGGATAGAGAGGGAGCAGATGCCTGACGCCGCAGAGGTTTTGTAAGCAGTGTACATATTAAGCTAAAAAATGATTAAAGCCGTTAAACCTTGAAATGAAAGGTTTTAACGGCTTTTTATCTGGGTGTGGCGCATCAATGAGTTGATTTAGTCATCGCTATCCTTGCTGTCAAGATACTCAAAAAGTTTGCGCTTAGTGATTTTAACACAACTGTCATTTATGTCAGTTCCAATAATTTTTGTGCAACAACCCGTTTGTAAGCCAGCAAGTAGGCTGGTTCCACTTCCACAACAAGGGTCCAGAAGGACACTGTCACCGTGTTGTATAAAGCGGTTAGCTAGAACTTGAAATATATCAAGTGGTTGCTCCCAATCTATTTCACGTGCTTTATTTGCGGGTTCTGCGGTAATGAAATCACTGTATATTTCACCTTTGTAACTGCTTCCACATGTGAAATGTAGAACCGGTTTGCAAAAGGAGCTGACGCCAATCCAACCAAGGTTTGAAGAACGCCTTGGAAAAAGAGTGGTTATGGTCCAGTTGTATCGAAGTCGGGGGTCTTCTCTAAGCGCGTCAAGAACCTCAGGGAGTGCTATATAGCCAGTCATACATAGTAGACTGGCTATACCGTCCTTTTTAAGCACACGCCCAGCGAGACGGCTAAGTGCAGAATATACAGGTATGTAGTCTCTGCTGTACGGTAAATCAGTTAGTATTAAATCAACGCTGTCATCAGGTATCCAACTCAAATCGTCAACAAGTAAATCAGCGCATCTTATATCAACCTCTGGTACCTTGCCAGAGGTATTTTTGCGTCTATCAGCTTTCTTTTGTCGGTTGATAGCAGCTTGGCAAGCTCGTGGACTCAAAGAACCACGCTCTTGCATTAAGTCTAGGACCCTAGGTGCTTTTAGAGCCCTTAGGCCTCTTGCATCGAGACCTTTTAAAATAGCGTCCTTATTCTCCAAAAAATATGGGTGCGATTGCCATTCTGGGGGTGTGTCCGGAATGGTCAATTGTCCGGATTTTAACAGGCTTTTCTTAACTTTTTCTACAGTCACGTGACTGACTCCCAACTGCTTGGCTACATTTCTTGAGGATAATGCTGGTTCTATTCTAAGTTGTTGAATTATGAGCTTTTGTTTTTTAGATGGTTTAGGCTGCTTTATTTGCACGGTGAGACACTCCTTAGAAATAACGTAACTCAATTATACAACAGTATCAACGGTTTCACCAGATGACGGGAGGCCGATGGTTCTTCTTTGCTTCACTTCGTTTAGCAACTTAAAGGAATTTAGGCATTGCGTAAGTATTAAGTAAATCCGCATAGTGAGTGATGATTTGAATAACTAAAAAAACTTGGTGCGGGATTTAAGCAAGTGGCAGGCATCACTGAATATTTTATATCAGCAAAGGTGAAAGGAGTTGTTGATAAGCAGGAATGTCATAATGCTGTGTGATTTAATTACAGAGAATTTTAAGGAGGAAAACGATTATGACAATGGTTTCATATCGAGAACAAAGAAAGGCGTTCAATTTAAACACTGCAATTGGCGGAATTAAGGATGGAGTACTTAAAGTAGATTTCAAATCGCTAGCAACTATGGCGGTCATATGTGGTTATTACGAGATGTCAACTGCGAAGGAAGCAAGAGAGGTATTTATTGAGGACTTGTGCAGCATTTTAGCAACGAAATCAGTTCCTGAACTTGACTCTATTTGCAAGGTAATTGCCTACGATATAAGTGTATCGGTTCCGTGTGGATGGAGAAGTGCTAGTGCTGTTAGCAAGTGTTTCATAATTGGTGGTAAAGGTTACGTTTATGACTGTACAGTTGCGGACCCACCGGGTTCGAAGCGTCAGTCATACTCCCCTACTTGGTGGGCAGCTAGAGAGATAGGAAAAGGAAAGATTATGTCAAGAGCAAGTGTCATTAAGTAACACAATAGGTAGAGAGTTGCTGATTAAGTTTTGACAAGTACTTTTCATAGTTCTTAAGGGTGAAATTTATTTGGTATATTTCTCAAACTGAAACAGGCATGTCAGAAAAACACCCTGTAACGCAAATCAAATTACAGGGAGGTTTCATTATGAAACAGCAGCAAGGATTTATTGTAAGTGAAGTAGCACAGTCTACGGCAGCAAAGGATGAGTTTTACACACCAGAGTGGGCTATTACGCCGATGCTGGCTTATCTAAAGCCAGAAAGCATTGTATGGTGCCCGTTTGACACGGAGCAGTCACTATATGTAAAGGTACTATTGGAGGCCGGTCACAAGGTTATATGTACTCACCTAGAGAGTGGACAGGACTTTTTCAGTACAGAACCGCCAGCAGAGTGTGACTATGTAATCAGTAATCCGCCATACTCGTGTAAGGGTGAGGTGTTTGAGAGGTTGTTCAAGCTTGGGATACCGTTCGCTATGTTGGTTGGGGTTGTAGGTCTTTTCGAGAGTAGTAAGCGTTTTAATCTGTTTAAGGGGAACAACTTTGAAATGATGTACTTCGACAAGAGAATTAGTTTCTTTCAGGATTACGGAACTCCTGAGAAACTGAGTCTTAACCCGCCGTTCTCGACAGTGTATCTATGCCAAGGTGTGCTACCTCAACAGATTGTTTTTGCAGAGCTTAAAAAGCCGTCTAAGAAAGGCGGTAAGTAATATGTTGGACATAGGAAAGAACACAGGAAAGAATACAGCAAAGAATTACGAGAAATTTACACAGTATTTAGCCGAGTTAGTGGAGAAATATGGTCAAGACGCTTTATTGGAAACTGAAGGTGCAAATGAGTTGGAAGCGCGCTATAGTACAGAGTATGGGAGGTAGATGGTGATGGTAAACAAGTTGAAAGCAGTAGCATATGTTCGTACAGCAACTGAGAGTATGGAAGATGAGTATAAAATCAATGCGCAGTTGGATGCAATTAAGCGTTATGCTGATGTGCACGGCATTGAGATAGTAGCAGAGTATAAAGATTTAGGTCAATCAGGTAACAATACGGTTGGACGCCCCGGGTTTAAAAGTATGTTGGATAACCTTGTTGCAGATACTACTATGGCTGACTATGTTTTAGTCAGTAAATTGTCGAGGTTCGGTAGAAACTCAGCGTGTGTTGTTGACAGCGTAAAGAAATTGCAAAACTGCGGAGTTAACCTGATTTGTACGGAGGATAGGCTGGATACTGGTAATGAAACAGGTAGATTACTTGTTTCTGTTTTATCAGTTATTGCAGGGATTGATTGGGAGAATGAAGATGAGGTAGATGTGTTCAAAGGTAGAAAATTTAGTGGAGGTGAATGGTGATGTCGAATGTGAGACAAAAGGCAGTTGCGTACCTCAGGGTATCAACTGAAATGCAGGTTGATGGTTACAGTATAGCGGCACAGATGGAGTCAATTGAGAGGTACTCAAATGCCTATGGCATTGATATTGTAGGGGTATATAAAGATGAAGGTAAATCGGGTAAAAGCATTGAAGGTCGTGAAGAATTTATTCGTATGCTGAATGACATTGAGACTAAGGCTAAGACTAAGGATTTATCAGTCGATTATGTTCTAGTCTACAAACTCTCGAGATTTGGCAGAAATGCTGCTGATGTGCTGGCTACTTTGCAGAGGTTACAGGATTGGGGTACAAACTTGATTTGTACTGAGGACCGTTTGGATAGTAGTACGGGGTCAGGTAAGCTAATGATTGCCGTGATTAGTGCGGTGGCGGAGATAGAAAGAGTTAACATTTTAGAGCATACAATGGGAGGCAGAAAATCTAAGGCCAGAGACGGCCTATGGAACGGTGGTTTCGCTCCCGTTGGCTACAAGATAGTGGAGGATAAGCTGGAGATAGAAGAAACAGAAGCAGTAGCAATCAGGATTATATATGACAAATATATAAATACTGATATGGGTTATAACGGTATTGCAAAGTATCTGAACCGTCAAGGTATTATCAAGGCAAAAAGGGAACTCACGAAAAAGAAGGTACCTCCTAAGAATGTTACGCTTACACAATGGAGTGCTAAGATGGTAAGAGATGTTCTCGACAATCCCGTTTATAAAGGCACCATTGCTTATGGTAGGAGGATTAAGGAGAAAGTTGAAGGCACTAGGGCTGAGTACAGGCAAGTGAAGAATAATGAGCCTATCTTAGTGCATAATGCACATAAAGGTATCGTGTCAGTTGAGGATTGGGAAGCTGCGAGAGCTAAAAGGGAACAGACAGGTGGTAAAACGCCGTCAACAATTGGACGGGATAGGATACACCTGCTTTCCGGGATACTACGCTGTCCAGAGTGTGGAGGTCCGATGTATACCAATAGGAATTCTTGGACCAAGAAAGACGGGACATATGTAGAACACAATTATTACACTTGTTCTAGGAACCGTCTTGAAGTAGGAAAAGCGTGTAGTTACAAGGCTAGCCTGAGAAAGGATACCATTGAACCAGATGTTTTATCGGCTATCAGGGTGCTAGTTAAGGATGAGGCATTTGCAGCGGATTTGAAGTCTAAAATAGGCAAAGAGATTGACACTGCTGAGATTGATAGGGAGATTAAGCAGTACGAGGAAAGCTTGAAACAGAGGATTATGGTTAAGCTCACTATAGAGCGTGAGAAAGATGAAATGCCATATGATGAGGCACATAGAGACCGTAAGCAACAAGACCTTAAGATACGGCATGATAGAGCTTATGATGAAATCGTTGCTCTTGAGAAAGTGATTGATGATTTGTCGAAAAAGCGTCAGGCAGTCGAGAACAATGTACTAAATCTACAACAGGTATATCAGTTGCTACAGAACTTCGATTTGCTGTATAATAGGCTTACAGAAGAAGAACAGCGTAAACTGGTAGCTTATTTAATAGAGAGCATTGAGATTTACAAAGAGCCTGTGGGTAGGGAGATGAGTCGGCTGAAGTCTATAAGCTTCACTTTTCCAGTCTCATACGGCGGCGCAGTGTCTGACAAAGTTTTGTGGGATAAAGAGACGCAAGTTGAGGCGGTGGTATTGATGTCAAGGGTAAAAGACTAGAGGCGTAGAAGCCCCGTATTCCAGTTACTTGTGTGTTTTTCAGATAAAATCAGAGAGTGGGAAATGTGATTATTTTGCTTCGTGGAAA
>Ga0209105_100266_pt1 | contig 18060 bp, 22 predicted proteins | sample SedPBSmetaG_FD_184158 | JGI IMG/M metagenome (GOLD analysis project Ga0209105, IMG submission 184158) | Freshwater sediment bacterial and archeal communities from Indian Creek, Illinois, USA to study Microbial Dark Matter (Phase II) -... | ecosystem: Environmental > Aquatic > Freshwater > Creek >...
TTGAAAGATTTTTCAGTTGGATAGAATGATTTAGAAAGATATTCATATCTCGGATTAGCACGTCTAGCATGTGTTTTAATAATATGGAGAGTTTTGGGATGACTTCCATATTAAAGCTGATTCAAATAGAAAAATCGTGGATGTATAAAACCATAATTTCCTCTTTTCTTTTTAAAAACTACATGAAAATAAACTGTTTTATGGATAAAATTGAATTTACTGCTATTAAAAACTGATCATCAGTACTTGCAACAGGTAAATTGCTTATGCCTTATAAATTTTTCTAATTGAATCAAGAAGAAAGTTTAATAATATATGGAATCTAAATGAAGTTTCGTATATCAAGACGTACCCAAAAGGATTCTTTATTAAATGGCACAGCCAAATTCTTCTGGGAGGATTGATACTTTAAATCCAAATTGATATACAAAAATTTCTCAGGAGGGAAAAAATGGCAAGATTTGAAGATAAGATCGACTTGTACGACGACAGAGGCAATCTTGTTGAAGAACAAGTTCCAGTAGAAGCCTTAAGTCCATTGAGAAACCCGGCGATCAAGAGTATCGTGCAGGGTATCAAGAGGACCATAGCAGTAAACCTCGAAGGTGTAGAAAGCGCTCTCGAATCCGGAAAGGTCGCTGGAGGAAAAATATTAGGAAGAGAATTAGATCTCGACATAGTTGGAAATGCTGAAGCAATAGCACAGGAAGCAAAAGAAATGATTCTTGTAGAAGAAGGGGACGACACCAAAGTCGAACTTCTCGCAGGTGGAAAAAGAGCATTGGTACAAATACCATCCGCAAGACTCGAAGCAGCCGCTGAATACTCAGCAACATCATTAGTAACTGCTTCCGCATTTATCCAGGCTATAATCAATCAGTTTGATGTCAGCATGTACGATGCAAACATGGTAAAAGCAGCAGTTTTAGGTAGATACCCACAATCTGTTGAATACATGGGTGGAAACATAGCCACTATGCTTGATATACCTCAGAAATTAGAGGGTCCAGGTTATGCACTAAGGAACATCATGGTTAACCACGTTGTTGCAGCAACCCTCAAAAACACAATGCAGGCAGCAGCTCTATCCAGCCTCCTTGAACAAACAGCTATGTTTGAAATGGGAGATGCAGTAGGAAGATTTGAAAGAATGCACTTACTCGGTTTAGCTTACCAGGGAATGAACGCGGACAATATCGTATATGACCTCGTAAAAGCCAATGGTAAAGAAGGAACCGTAGGATCTGTAATACTTGATACTGTAACAAAAGCAGCTGAAGACGGCGTCATAGGCGTTGAAAAAGAATTAGCTGACTTCAAAGTATACGGAACAGATGACTTAGCTAAATGGAACGCATACGCAGCAGCAGGACAAATGGCAGCAACAATGGTCAACCAAGGTGCTGCAAGAGCAGCTCAAGGAGTATCCTCAACATTACTATACTACAACGATATTCTAGAATTCGCTACAGGACTACCTGGTGTAGACTTCGGTAGAGCTGAAGGTGTAGCAGTAGGATTCTCTTTCTTCAGTCACTCCATATATGGTGGAGGTGGACCTGGTATCTTTAACGGTAACCACATCGTTACAAGACACAGTAAAGGATTCGCTATACCATGCGTAGCCGCAGCAATGGCACTAGACGCAGGTACCCAGATGTTCTCCCCAGAAGCAACCTCAGGACTAATTAAAGACGTGTTCAGTCAAGTTCCTGAATTTAGAGAACCATTAAAATACGTAAACGAGGCAGCTGCCGATATCAAAAGCAGTATTTAAGTAATCCTAACTTTGGGGGCATTAAGTCAAATGGACATCGAGATATTTCCACACAGATTATTAAACATCGATACTGCAGAAGGGTTGTTAAACAATCTTGATGGAGTAGACGGTATTAAAAAAATGATTATACAAGGACCAAAACTTTCTCCAGTGAGTGATGAAGACCCAGACCACAGAACAATAGTTGTAAACGGTGAAGAAGTAGTAATCCAAGTTAAACCTGGTAGAATTCTTATAGAAGTTGAATCAGAAGAAGTCATTGATAACATAAGAGAAGTTTGTGAAGAAAAAATACCATTTGGCTATAATATCCATATGGGACGCTTCATAAGGAAACAAAAAACAGTTACAGACCAGATTAAATATGGAGTGGAATTAGAAGAAATTCCTGATGAAATTGTAGGATTAACCGATCAAAACGCTAAGCTCAGTGAAAGAGCACAAATACTCCACAGGAAAAAAGAAGAATGATTGGCAAGGGAACTCACATTGTCGATTGCAGAGAAACAATGGGTATGGGCGAAGGAGGAGGAATTGCCCAAAGAGGAACATTTGCACAAAGTGGAAGTGATGTTTTAACAATTGCAATGTCTCCTGGAAGGAGACACATAACCAAACCTGTTTGCGAAATAACATTTGCACTTAGGGAATCAAACATAATGACAAGTACTCTGGTGTTAAATGCTGGAGCTGGTGTTCCACACGATGCTCCGTCAGCCGGAGGAGGCAGTCTTTTTGGACTAACTCCAAAGGAAATTGAGCAAATCAATTTGCATAAATTGATAGTGGTACATCTTGGCGGTGTGAAGCATCACATCGTATATAAAGCCCGGTTAATATTAAGACACGTGGAGAAACCTTGCGTAGTAATATGCGAGTATCCCGTTGACTTTGAAGATTTTGCAAAAATTGGTGTGAAAACAAAAGCTGTAGTGCCTGAGGAGCCTAAAACCAAAGGTGAGATCGTGGATATAATAAGCGGTGTTATTAGAGGAGAAACAGCCCCCCAAGAAAAGTTGGATGAAATAATTAGAAAAGTTAGGTTAGCACTAGGAGGTGCATGATAATGGCAAAATATTATCCTGGAACAAGTAAAGTTGCCCAAAACAGAAGTAATTTCCAAGACCCGGAATATGAACTTGAAAAACTAAGGGAAGTCTCTGACGAAGATGTTGTAAACATACTCGGACACAGAGCTCCTGGTGAGGAATATCCAAGCGCTCACCCACCACTCGAAGAAATGGATGAACCAGAAGACCCAATTAGGGAACTAGTTGAGCCGCTAGACGGTGCAAAAGCTGGTGACAGAGTAAGATACATCCAGTTTACTGATTCAATGTATAATGCTCCAGCTCAACCATTCTTAAGGTCAAGAGCATACCTATGCAGATACAGAGGAGCAGATGCAGGTACTCTCTCCGGAAGACAAATCATAGAAACCAGAGAAAGAGACCTGGAAAAAGTCTCCAAAGAACTGCTTGAAACTGAATTCTTTGACCCTGCAAGATCAGGTATAAGAGGAAAAACAGTTCACGGACACTCCCTAAGACTCGACGAAGACGGTATGATGTTCGACATGCTCAGAAGATTAGTTCTAAACAAAGACACTGGCGTAGTTGAAGCAGTTAAAAACCAGATTGGTGACGAACTCGACGAACCAGTAGCTTTAGGAGAACCACTCGACGAAGAAACCCTAAAAGCAAAAACCACCATTTACAGAAAAGATGGTGAAGCATACAGAGACGACAAAGACGCAGTCGAAATCTGTCAAAGGATACACGTACTAAGATCTCAAGGTGGGTTCTATCCTGAATAATCAGGAGGTTGATTAATATGGCTGAAAAGAAATTTATAGGCGCTTTAAAGAAAGCATTTAAAGAAGACCCTGAAGAAAAAACAACAGAATACTACAAATTCGGTGGTTGGAAACAATCCGAAAGGAAAACTGAATTCGTTAAAGCTGGTAAAGAAATAGCCGAAAAACGTGGAATACCAATGTACAACCCAGATGTTGGTACACCACTCGGTCAAAGGGTACTCATGCCTTACCAGGTATCAACCACAGACACATTTGTTGAAGGTGACGATTTACACTTTGTAAACAACGCAGCTATCCAGCAAATGTGGGATGATATAAGAAGAACTGTTGTTGTAGGTTTAAACACTGCACACACTGTTATTGAAAAGAGATTAGGTAAAGAAGTTACCCCTGAAACAATTAATCATTACCTAGAAACTGTAAACCACGCTATGCCTGGTGCAGCAGTTGTTCAAGAACACATGGTGGAAACAAACCCATCATTAGTAGCAGACAGTTACGTGAAAATCTTCACTGGTAACGATGAAATAGCAGATGAAATTGACCAAGCGTTTGTCATAGACATTAACAAAATGTTCCCTGACGACCAGGCAGAAGTTTTAAAAGCTGAAGTAGGAGACGCAATGTGGCAAGTTGTAAGAATACCAACCATAGTTTCAAGAACTTGTGACGGTGGTACAACTTCCAGATGGTCCGCTATGCAAATTGGTATGTCCATGATTTCTGCATACAAACAGGCAGCAGGGGAAGCTGCAACTGGTGACTTCGCATACGCTGCAAAACACGCAGAAGTTGTACATATGGGTTCATACCTCCCAGTAAGAAGAGCAAGAGGAGAAAACGAACCTGGTGGAATCGCATTCGGTTTCCTCGGTGACATCGTACAGTCATCAAGAGTAAACACAGATGACCCGGTAAAAGTATCTCTCGACGTTGTAGCTGCTGGTGCAGCACTCTACGACCAAATCTGGCTTGGTTCATACATGTCAGGTGGTGTCGGATTCACACAATACGCAACCGCAGCATACACTGACAACGTACTTGACGACTTCACATACTACGGTCAAGAATATGTAGAAGACAAATTCGGATTAACCGAAGCACCTAACACCATGGAAACAGTCCTTGATGTAGGTTCAGAAGTCACATTCTACGCACTTGAACAGTTCGAAGACTACCCAGCACTACTCGAAACTATATTTGGTGGATCACAGAGAGCATCCATTGTTGCAGCAGCAGCAGGATGTGCAACTGCATTCGCTACTGGAAACGCTCAAACTGGTTTAAGCGCATGGTACTTATCCATGTACTTACACAAAGAACAGCACTCCAGACTTGGATTCTACGGTTACGACTTGCAGGACCAGTGTGGTGCAGCAAACGTATTCGCAATTAGAGGAGACGAAGGATTACCTCTCGAATGTAGAGGAGCAAACTATCCTAACTACGCTATGAACGTAGGTCACCAAGGTGAATACGCAGGTATTTCTCAAGCAGCTCACGCAGCAAGAGGAGACGCCTTTGTATTCAACCCACTAGTCAAAATCGCATTTGCAGATGACAACTTAGTATTCGACTTTACAAAAGTCAGGTCTGAATTTGCAAAAGGCGCATTAAGAGAATTCGAACCAGCAGGAGAAAGAGCTCTTATCTCCCCAGCTAAATAGGTGTAACGCAAACACCTATTTTTTTTATTTTATTAAAATAAGGAGGATAAAAATATGGTAGACCCTATGATTACAGGATTAGGTGTTGTTGCTCTTATGGGGGCTGCTGCAACTATTGCTGGAGCTGCAGAGGATTTAGAGTCCGATGTAGGATCCATGAGTAACCCTAACTCTCAGGTTCAACTTGCCCCACAGATGGGTAATCTTCACAGAATGTTCAACAAAGCTATTTCTGGTGAACCTGTGGCAATGGGTACCTGGGCAGGTATTGCAGGTTCGGTGGCATTTATTTTAATGGCAACATTAAACCTACCTGTTATAATGGCGATAGCTGCAGGTGCAACTATAGCTGCTTTGGTCCACACAGCATTCGCTACAACAGCGCACGTGGGCAGGATTGTAAGTCAATCACAATTCAACCAACCTCTGTTCCTTGATGTTGTAACACAGCACTTAGGACCAATAGCAGGACACGGATTTATTACAACATTTTCAATAGTAGGATTATCATACTTAATGACCTTACCAATCCCAGGATTAGGGCACCCATTCCCATTGCCGCTTCTTGCAGTACTTTGGGGGATAACAATCGGTGCTATAGGTTCATCAACAGGAGACGTTCACTACGGTGCTGAAAGAGAATATCAGCAATATCCATTTGGTGGAGGTATTCCAGTTGCTATTCACGGTGACATAACCAGAAAAGCAGAGCTCGGTGCCAGAAACTCTATGGACGTTGTTTATTTCTGTGCTAAATTTGGTGGGCCTGTTACTGGAATGTGTTTTGGACTCATAGTATTCCTAAGCTTTTGGATAACTATAGTATTTGGATTAGTGGGAGGGGTTATTGCAGGTTTAGTGATACTCATACTTTTGATAATCATAAACAACAGAATAGAAGTATTTGCCAGGACAAAATATGGGCCATACTTAAAGGATTAAGGAGGAAATATAATGGATCCATTATTATTAATCGGTGCTGTAACTGTTGGAGGAGTTCTGATCGGTGGGGGTGTACACTTCATACCAGTAGGAGGAGCTCCAGCAGCTATAGCAACAGCAACAGGTGTGGGAACAGGTACCGCTATGCTTGCAGCAGGTGGTGGTATGACAGGACTCATCACAGCAGCAGCAATGACTGGTCAACCTCTCTGGTTGGTCTTAGCAGCAGGTGCCATCGGTTCAGGTTTAATGCTTGGTATAACTATGCTCGTAGGTAACTGGGTTTACGTATTCGGTGTAGGATGTGTACCAGCATCAGCTAAAGTCGATACTGACCCGATAACCAAAATGAATCAAGATAAATATGTTACACCCGGTACTGAAGGTCATGGAATACCAACAGTTTGTTTTGTAAGTGGAATTATAGGCGGACTTTTAGGTGGAATTGGTGGAGGATTAATTTACTATTTCCTCTATGATGCACTTGTTCAGCTTCCCGCTTATGCAGCAATAGGTGGTGCAGTATCAATTGGTGCAGCAACACTTGCAGGAATATTCGCTTTAGGAGTATTCTTTATAAACGCAGTTGTAGCTTCATACAACATTGGTGGTACCATAGAAGGTTTCCACGACCCTAAATTCAAGAGACTCCCAAGAGGAATATTAGCATGTTTAATTGTATCACTGGTAGTGGGAATTGTAGGATTATTACTTGTTGGAGGTATCTAAAATGTCAGTAGCAGCAGGAGGACCCGCAGGCGTTGCAGTACCAGCTTCACAGACCATAGCACTTGGAATTGTAGGCGGACTTGTAGGTATATATTTATTACCATTTGCAGGCCCTGTCTTAGGACCACTGTTTGCAGCTCTTGGAGCAGTCGCAGCCATAATATGGGGTGCTGACGCTATAAGAAGAGTAGCAAGCTATGGTTTAGGTACAGGTGTACCTTCCATAGGCTACATGTCTCTTGCTATAGGTATTGTAGGTGGCTTAGCAGGAATTGCAGGAGCTTTATTGTTCGGAGCTAACTTAACCCTACTTGGCCCTATAATGGGGTTAGTTATAGCTATGATAGTAGGTACAATAGTTGCTCTTGTAGGTAAACAGGTAATAAAAATGAAAATACCAGTACTGGTACAGTGCACAGCAGAATTATCAGGTGCAGCAGCATTATCTGTACTTGGATTTTCAGCAGCTATAGCTGGAAGCTTTGCAATGCCAGCTATACAACAAACAGTTATTTCAACTGGATTTATAGCATTACTGTTTATCTTGAACACAATGGCCATACAACACCCATTCAACGCATGTTTAGGTCCAAATGAAAATCAAACCAGAACTCTTAAACTTGCTGTATCCACTGGATTCATGGCCATGGCAATTGTAGGTTTAATTGGAATAGGAATCTCCGATGCATGGTGGTTAATCGCTGTAATTGGTGCATTAGCGTGGTTTGCATCCATCAGATCATTCCTTAAAGCATCAGAAGAGGATGCAGCATCAGTTAAATGGACAGGAATGTGGCCTAAAGAAGAGGAGCACTAAGGAGGAATTAAAATGGCTGAAATGTTACCTTTAATAAAAATAGCTCCTGAATCAAATTTAACTCTTGACCCTTCTACAGGGATGATAGGGGCTGCATTAGGTAGAGAAGTCGTAATAGTGTCCATGGACACAATAAATAAACAATTAGATGAATTAGAGGTTGCAGTAGAAGATATTTACACATGCCTTGATCCAACCACAGTTTCTCCAGGGTCATATCCTGGAAGGGAAGGCGTTTACATGAACGCCGGTAAACTAACCAATATGGTGTATGGATTTATAGTAGGGCTAATTCTACTGGTTGCTCTATTTATGTAGGGGGTGTATTAAATGGCTGAAAAGAAATCACCAGCAGAAGGATGGCCGGTTATTAACGGAGATTATGTGGTCGGCGACCCTGAAAGTCCTGTAGCAGCAGCTACACTGGCAAGTCACATTGAACAGATTCCAGTGGATGCAGGCGCTGCAATAGCTGGACCATGTAAAACTGAAAACCTCGGAATTGAAAAAATGCTCGCTAACCTGATATCTAATCCCAACATACGATTCCTTGTTTTATGTGGATCAGAAGTACAGGGACACATAACAGGGCAGAGTATTGAAGCATTACACGCAAACGGTGTGGATGAGAAAAGAAAAATCGTGGATGCTTCAGGTGCTATACCATACATTGAAAACATACCAGATGAAGGTATTGAAAGATTCCAGCAGCAAATGGAGATTGTAAGCCTGATCGACGTTGAAGACGCAGGTCAAATCCAGGCAAAAATAAAAGAGTGCATCGAAAAAGACCCTGGAGCCTTCGAAGAAGAAGCAATGATCATAAAAGTAGAAGAGGGCGATGGAGAAGAAGAAGAAGGTGAAGAAATACCACCTGTAACTCCAGAGACAGCACTAATCGAGGCAAGAATGAGAAACATTCAAATCCAGGTTAAATCTATCGGTGGATTACAGAGAATGTTTGCAGGTATGTACTCTGGTAAAGTTCAGGGAATAATGATTGGTTTGGTCTTCACACTGGTTATTGGAACCATACTATTCTTGAAATAACGGGGGTTTTTAGATGTTAATATCAAATAAACCTAATATTAGAGGAATAAGAAAAGTAGCAGAAGATGTTAAATACAGGACAAGTTTAATTGGAAGAGATCAGAGATTATTTGCAGGTCTAATGGCCACAAGAATCTATGGTATGGCAATGGGATTCATACTTGCAATTCTCCTCGTAGGTCTTCCAGTACTCTGGACACTAATGTAAGGGGGCATAAATTATGGCAGAAGAAGAAAAAAATGTTATACCTCGCCCTATTGTCCCTTCAGATGATTTCAATAAAGCAAATGAGAGATTAGACGACATGGAAGAAAAAGTAGAGTTTACATGGGGTGAAATCTCTCAGAGAATGGGTCAACAAATAGGTAGAGATATTGGTATTTTATATGGAATTATAATAGGACTCATAATCCTGTTCGTGGCATTTGGAGTTATAAAGGTTGGAGCACTCATACAAGCTTTAGGTATGTAATTTAGGAGGTTTATGAATGTTTAGATTTGATAAAGAACAAGTTGTTTTAGATATTGCAGGGGTTAAATGTGGTGGACAACCAGGTGAATATCCAACTGTTTTAGCAGGTACCATATTTTATGGTGGACACAAAATTATAGAAGATGAAAAAGAAGGAGTATTCGACAAAGAAGCAGCAGAAGGATTATTAAAAGTACAGGAAGAAATGTCTGATACAACTGGTAACCCACACTGGGTACACACCTTCGGTCAAACCCCAAAAGCCATAATTAAATACCTGGAGTTTGTGGGAGAAGTTTCAGACTATCCATTTCTTATAGATTCAACATCAGCTGAAGCAAGAATCGCCGGTGCAAACTATGTAACAGAAGTTGGACTAGCAGACAGAGCAATCTACAACTCCATAAACATGGCGGCAGATATGGAGGAAATTGTAGCTGTTGGAAAAACAGATCTAACAGCATCCATAGTTCTTGGTTTCAACGCTATGGACATGTCAGCTCAAGGTAAAATAGATATCTGGGACAATGGTGGAAGCGTTCTAGAAAAAGGACTGCTGGAAATGGCTGCAGACTCAGGTATTGACAAGCCACTTATGGATGTGGCAGTTACACCGCTAGGTCAAGGAGCAGGTCCTGCAGTTAGAACATCTTTTATGCAGAAAAGCAAATGGGGATACCCATCAGGAGCAGGTATACACAATGTACCATCAGCATGGGACTGGATGAGAACATATAAAAAAGAACATCATCCAGAAGCATGGCCAGTTGCAGATGTTGGTTCCAACCTGATCATGCAAATGGCAGGAGGAGATTTCGTTCTCATAGGGCCTATTGAAAACGTTACAATGGCTTTCCCTGCATGTGCTATGTGTGACATATTCATTGCAGAAGCAGCTAAAGACATAGGAACAGAAGCAGTTGAAGAGCACCCTTTCTTCAAATTGCTCTAAAAAAATGCGATTATTCGCTTAAATTTCTTTATTTTTTGAGTTAATTTTTAATTTTACACTGAATATTTTCCAAATGTTTATATATTGAGAAAAGTAAAGTTTCCGTGTAATCATGATTCAATTAACGGGACTATTAGGAATCATAGTGATTTCATTATTAATAGTTATAAAAGCTGCAGATTTATTCGTTGATAATTTAGTGGATATAGGAGAATCTCTTGGAATCTCAGAGATAATATTGAGTGTCACAGCATCGGCTATTGGAACTTCACTTCCCGAATTTGGTTCTGCAATGATCGCTACTTTAACAGGTAGTAGTGATATTGGTGTAGGTGTTGTCATAGGCTCAAATATATGGAATATTGCAGGGATATTAGGTATTTCAGCTTTTGTAGCGGGATAATCCAGATTGATCGCCAAGAAATAATGCGTGATGGAGATGACCCTCTTAATGGTATTAATAATTATGGGGCTTTTACTTTTTGTTAATGAAATTACAAGGGGAATTGTACTTATATCTGTTTATGTTGTATACTTGTGGATATTAATAAGAGCTCAAAAGGAAAACTCTAAAAATAATTCTAAAAACAGAAAAAATTCAGAAAAATAATTATAGGGCTTATAGGCTTAATAATTGGAACAGTACTTGGTAGTAATGTATTCAATATAATGATAGGAGTAGGAATACCAGTGCTTTTTATGAATATTCCTATAGAACTTCTTTCAATTACATTTAACGCACCATTAATGATTTTTGTTACAGCATTACTCCTTTTATTTGCAGGATGGAAAAAGAATCTTACAGGATATACGGGATTAACTTTGGTCATTATATACGCATGTTAGGATAGTAATAAGGATATATATCACTGTATAAATAGATCATAGTGGTGTAGTAGATATCTACAAGAAAATACTGTCAAAAGTAGAGAACATTTAGAAGATATTAAACATACCTGATTTAGAAGGTGGAAGATCAATGAATTTAATAAGAGTAACTACAATCAGACCAATACTTGTTGAAGGGACTACAGAAGAAGTTATTAAAATCATTTAGGATGTAGATTTATAATCAGATGGTTTACAGGAAAGTAAAATAGCTAAGCATTTACTCTGGAGTGTTTCAGAAAAAGTTGCACGTTTTACTCCCTGTACTACTACTTTATAAGATTCATTTTTTAAAATATGTTATATTGAATAAGTTATATCTCCTTTTTTGACAAAGGGTTTGGTTTAATATGGAGGGGTATTCATTGTCACTAATGGGAAAAATATTTAATAGAGGTCCAAAGCCAGTAATTGCAAAAAGCAGATACGTATCTTTTGCAGATATAAAATCAACGACATATCTCCGAAAAAGGGCAGGCGCAGGAATTTCAATGAAACCTGAAACATACTACATTGTAGCTTCGGTTGAACTTGGAAATACAACCACAAAATGCATTCTTACTGCCACAAATTTAAACACCAGCAGGACATATCTTCTGGATAAGACTGTAAAAATGACCAGAAACATCAGGCCCCCGAGAAAAGGTGAGAAGGTCTTTGGCGAAACTGTTTGGGAAGTAGAACTTACAAAGGAATCTGTTTCTGAGATGGTCAAAGATACAATTTTAGAGTCAGTGAAAAGAGCTAAAATAGATATAGAAAAAGATCTTGATTTTGTTGTGCGTTCTACAGGGGTTACTGCTGGATTTGCATCACCTAAAGAGGTTGGAGAGCTCATAATTGCTCTTGCAGATGGCTGTCTTGATTCCGGAATTCCTCCAAGGAAGATGTCTCCTGCAATTTCAATAGAAGGTCTTCCTGTAAAATTAAGGGATTTTTCACTGCTGGATAAGGTAATGTTTGATGGCGCCGTAGTAAGCGTACTTCCGCCAACAGGAAGGGCTGTTGTTGCAAATGAAATGGAAGGAGAGCTTGTAACAGCAGGTATTAAGGTGGGTGCTAAATGGACTGATGTTGATTTCCGCAACCCCTGTGTTTCTATGGACTTTGGAACCACACTTGCTGGGAGGATTACAAATGGCCAGGAACCATATGCAAAAACAGTAGGTAATTTCTGTGGTCTCGCGGGTGCGGTATCTGATGCCATAGTACGTGGAACTGAAAATGTAGACAAACGTGGAGGAGCAGCTCTGGACCTTTATACTAAAGATATACTTAAAAAGGCTGATTGGAAGGCTGCTGAAGAGTATGCTGAGCAGGTTCAGGATTATTTAGATATAGGACGTGTTCCAGAAAACAGGGATAGGTTTGGAACAGTACCAGTAGACCCTAAGGCCGCCTATGATGCTGGAACAACTCTTATAGGGTGTGATGTAGGAAAAAATGGGGATAAAATTCCTAAGTTAACTGATACTGGTCACGAAATATGCGCTGAAAGTGATATTCACACTTTATTTGCAACTCTTGATTATGTAAGTGCAAAGATTGTGCAGAGGTTAAGTGATGAAGCATTTGAAGAAGGTGTTATTGAGGAGGGGTCCATGCTTGGTATAACTGGTAGATCTGGAATAACTGGAAGAAAACCTGAATTTATTCTAAATCATTCAAAAGACCGTTATAAAAACACAATTTTTGTATCTGATGCTCTTGCAATGGGCGCTGCTGTAATGGCACGCTGCATGAATTCCATTGGAACACCACACATCCCAATTGGAGGAAAACAGGGTGGGGCGTGTATTTTAGGGGAAAGGATGAATCTTCAAAAAAAGGGATGAACAAGATGATTCATTACATTAATCCAGATAGTCAATTAATTTTGAAAGCCAGTCTACCCCTTCATCATAGGATATATTGGGGTAAGACATGTCTGCACTTGGATGCATAAAACAGCACAAAGTAAGTGTTTTTATATGAGGGGCAAAGTTTTTTAGGGTAGAAAGCACCTGTGAGCCCAAATAATAAGGAACACCTATAAACAGTACCAAATCATAGTTCCCATTACCATCAAAACCTTTCCAATCCGGATTTTTAAGATTGTTTATTATTTCCACTGCACCCATGGTATAATCAGGTTTGAATTCAAATTTATCCAGAGCTAAATTGGACCCCCCTGTTGCAACAACAGTTACATTAATTTTTTTTGCAACTTTTATGGATTTTTCAGTTATTTTTTCAGGTATAATATTTAACATTGACCCCATGATAAAAATAGGTCTTTTTGACCGCTTTATAGTCAAAGCAGCCTTTTTTGGAGGCCAGATCCTGACCTGATTAACATTTATTAAGGCTGGATTCCATGCTGACATAATATCACCAATAACTTTATAAATGATGTGCGAATACTATTTATATAATAATGATTAATCATGATAGTATATAAAGGTGATGTTTTGTCCAAAACCAAACCCAAGAGAGAAAATAATTCAGTGATAACTAAAGGATTAGCCTCAGATTTCAAAGAAATAGATGTTTATTTAAAAGAAACCCCAAAAGTAAATGTAAGTTTAAATTACCCTGGGCTTTCAGTGATAATTGAAGAATTGGCCATAGATTTCAAAGAAATAGATGTTTATTTAAAAGAAAACCCAAAAGTAAGTTTAAATTACCCTGGGCTTCGAGAATGGGATTTAAATCTGCTTTCATATTTCAAACCTTTTTACGCTCCTCTTTGTGATATGTGCTGCATGTGTACATACGGTAAATGCAATCTATCAAACAATAAGAAAGGGGCATGTGGAATAAACCTGGAAAAGCAGCAGTCCAGAAAAGCACTTTTGACCTCATGTATTGGTGCTTCAACACATGCGGCTCATGCTAGAGACTTGACAGATAGATTACTTGAAGAAAACCCTGATTTAGAGCTAAAATACAGTGCTTCAATCGATTTAACATCACCTATCACCACCACCCTAACAGGGATAACGCCCAGAACAGCTGATGAACTGGATAACGTCATGAGCTGTGTTGAAGAAGAACTTCTCAACCTTATGGCTTCTACTCATACTGGCCAGGAAGGCGCTCATTTAGATTTTGAATCAAAAGCACTTCATGCAGGTATAATAAGTCATTTAGCTATGGAAGTGGCTGAAATGGCCCAAATAAATCTTTATGATTTGAGCAAAGGAGAAGCAGACACTCCTCTTATAGAAATTGGGATGGGGGTTGTTGACAGTGAAAAGCCAGTTATATTATGTATAGGACATAATATAGCTCCAAGTAGCAAGATAATAGATTATGCAGATAAAATAGATTTATTAGAAAACCTTGAGATCTGTGGAATAGGCTGTGCAGCAATGGAACAGGGAAGGTATTCACCAATAACAAAAATAGTAGGGCCCATATCCAGACAGTTAATGTTTATAAAAACTGGAATACCAGATGTGGTTGTTCTTGATGAGCAGTGCATACGGGCCGATATACTTGAACTATGTGCTCTAAAAAACATTCCTGTCATAGCCACAAGTGACAAGTGCTCATTGGGCCTACCTGACAGAACCGAAGAAGCCCCCCAAAAAATTATCAGTGAAATCATGAATAAGGATAGTCCGGGGGTTTTAATAAGAGACTTGGACAAGGTAGGGAAAATAGCCGTGATTTTGGCTCCTAAGGTTAAATCCAGAAATTTAACAGACGACGAAAAATCCTTACAAGAAGAAAAGATTGCATCTGAAAAGTACCTGATACGCTCTGGCAGAGGACCTGTACAGGATGTTGAGATAGGTAAAGTAAGTGCATCCATAGTTTTTGGAGACATACCGGGTGTCATTGTCTTTGCAGCATGTTCTAATTATGATACTGGAGAAGAAGAAGTAGCCCTTATTGCAGAAGAATACCTTAAAAGAGGATACATTGTAGTAGCTGCAGGATGTGCAGCAATGGACATAGCTTTATACAAAGACGGAGAAGGTAAAACACTTTATGAAAAATATCCTGGCGACTTTGGTAGGGGGGGTCTTCTCAATTTAGGCTCATGTGTTTCAAATTCTCATGCTATAGGCAGCGCTATTAAAATAGCAAATATATTTGCTAAAGTCCCACTTGAAAACAACTTCACCGAAGTAGCAGATTATATTATAAACAATATTGGAGTTTGTGTAATTGCAGGGGGTGCCACGTCACAAAGTGCTTTTGCTATAGTAACCGGTGCTAACCGCTGGGGAATTCCTGCTATTATCGGACCCCAGGCATCAAAATACGGCAGACTATATCTTGGAAATGACCTTGAAACACGCGAATCCGCCCCGCTTCACCTGGCTTATTGTGCTGAAAGCATAAATGAATGTATGACTATGGCAGCAAAGCTATGTATAAGACCCAATGATACACCAGAGGGGAGAATAATTAAGTTATCAAACTATATAGATCTCTACAAAAAATACTATGGTACATTACCCTCTGATTTACACCTATATATCAGAAATGAGAAAGAAATTCCATTTAAAGAGAAAGATGAAATCTTGAAAAAACTCAAAGAAATGAATTGGAAACCCAGAAAAAGCCTCCAGGAACCTTCAATATGTATGAGGTAATATCATTATAGAAAAAATCATTATAGAAAAAGCCTCCAGAACCAGTATGTGGCTGGGGTGATCCCTGGATCACCTCTTCCAATTCATGAACTCATATTTGTTTTATGAATAGATTTTAAGTAAATTGGTGATAATAATGAATCCATATATTACTCTTACCTTGAAATTTGTCCAGATAAAGTACTGACAGAATGAAAATGATTAGAAGATTCTTAACTCTTCTAATCTTTTAATTCTCTCATCCATTGGGGGATGAGTTGAAAATAAATTTAATAATGTTTTTCCTTTTGCGCCGAATGGATTAACTATGAACATATGGGCTGTTGCTGGATTTGTATCCATTGGTCTTGCATTAACTCCCATTTGAAGTTTGCCTAAAGCACTTGCAAGTGCCCATGGTTTTCCAGAGATTTGTGCACCACTTTCATCGGCTTTGTACTCTCTTGTTCTACTTATTGCAAGCTGAACCATCATAGCAGCTATTGGGGCAATTATTGACATTGCAAGTATTCCGATTAATCCGCCGCCATCATCGTCTCCACCACCAAAGATTGCAAAGAACCTTGCATAATTTGCGACTATAAATATAGCTCCAGCTATCGTAGCTGCTATCGTACCTATTAGGATATCTCTATTTTTAACATGCCCAAGTTCATGGGCTATGACTCCTTCAAGCTCATCTCTACTTAATAAACCTAATATACCTGTAGTTACAGCTACAACAGCCTTTTCAGGATTTCTACCTGTTGCAAAAGCATTTGGAGTGCTACTTTCAACTATTGCAACTTTAGGTTTTGGAATCCCTGCTTTAACTACAAGTTCATCCACGATGGAGTGCAGTTCTGGAGCCTCATGTTCTGATACTTCCCTTGCACCATACATTTTAAGCATGATTTTATCTGAGTAGAAATATGAAACAAAGTTCATAGCAATAGCTATTAAAAAGAATAAAGCTACACCTAAAAATCTTTCTTCAAAGAATGAGCCTACTAAATAGCCTATACCTATAAGTAAAAAGGTCAATACATTAAATAAGAGTAATGTTTTAATTTTTGAAAACATCTACTTATCACCACAGTTTTTAATATATTTTTTTAATATATTATAATTATAAGGACTGAGTATATAAATTTTGTGGTAAGCGGTACTATATTTAAGGGAGTCAACTAAATGGTAATAGCTTTGATAATGGCAGGCGGAAAAGGAACAAGAATGAAATTTAAAGAAGAAAAGTCACTTATCAAAATAAAAGGAAAACCAATGATTCAGTATGTAATTGATGCGCTTAATAATTCTAAAAAAGTAGAAGAAATAATTGCAGCTACAAGTAAAAACACGCCTGAAACTGATGAATTTTTAAATAAAATTGGGATTAAAACAATTATGACTCCGGGCAAAGATTATATACATGATCTTGGATTAATTCTTTCTAATTTTGATGAAAATGATATTTTACTTACAGTAACTGCAGACTTACCTCTTATAACTGGAGAAATTATTGATGAAGTGTTGAAGGAATATGAAAACTCTTCAAAACAAGCAATGAGTGTTTTAGTTCCACTTGAAATTTTCCAGAAATACTCAATCAAACCCACCACAGTATTTGATAATCTGGTGCCATCGGGATTAAATATATTAAGAGGTATTAACAAGACTCAAGATGAGGAAGTTTTAATTGTAGAAAAAATAGAACTTGCCCTAAACATTAATACCTGTAAAGACATAAAAACTTTTCAGGAAACTTGTAGGTGATTAGATGAACGAAGAGAGAAAACTTATTAAAAGGGAAGAAAAAGTCTGGAGTGAAATCAAAGGATATCAGATTGCAACAAACAATGCAAGAATATTGGGTGAACTTGATGAACTTATAATAAATGGTAAAACTGGAAAAATTACTGATGTTGTTATAAAAGTAGAAAAAGGCAGAAATATAAATGTTAAAGGCGCAAAGAAAAAAGGGGATCACCTGCTAGTTCCATTTGGAAAAGTTGAAAAAGTGGGTGAATTTATAATAATTTCAGAAGCTTAATTTTCAAGAAATTGAGTTACGGAATAATCACTTTTTCGTATTTGTTTAGCTCTCTATCTTTTTGATGATTTTTTTATTTTTTTGGTTAGTTCAGGCTGTCCAATAATTAGATATTTTGTGAAATAGGATACTTATTTGTTAATATAGAGCCCTATTTGGGCTTATTTTTATTAGAATTTTGATTTATGAGACAGCCTCTAGTTATGTGGTTATTGATGTTGTTGGATTTTTGTTTGATGGGGATTTTTTGCAGTTGATCTGGTGAAATCATCTGTAACGTGATAATTATTTGTTATAGGAGGATTTAAACCAAAAAATTTAGATA
>Ga0209105_100268_pt1 | contig 18048 bp, 19 predicted proteins | sample SedPBSmetaG_FD_184158 | JGI IMG/M metagenome (GOLD analysis project Ga0209105, IMG submission 184158) | Freshwater sediment bacterial and archeal communities from Indian Creek, Illinois, USA to study Microbial Dark Matter (Phase II) -... | ecosystem: Environmental > Aquatic > Freshwater > Creek >...
ATAATGTATCCATGCGTTGCCTCCTTATTGATTGCGGTTTACAAAACAATTATAAGTTCTTGGCAACGCTGTTGTCTATATTTCGGTCGCTTTTATATTATTGGGTTGTGGGCGAAGCCCACTTTGGAATAATGGCTTCAAACAGGCAATCAAATCATCCTTGGAACAGTATGAATAATGAAGAGCTTTTAAGGAGTGCAGGACTCATTCAAAAAGACTTCAAATCAGGTACAGATGGTCCCACACTTGCTTGTTTACTGCTCTTTGGAAAGGATGAAACCATTATCTCTGTCTTGCCTTACCATAAGACAGATGCAATTATGCGTAGAAAAAACCTCGATCGATACGATGATCGGGATGATATTCGATGCAATCTGATTGAGAGCTATGACAGGCTGATGCATTTTGTTGAAAAGCATCTTGACGATCCATTTTATCTTGAAGGGAATGTAAGGATCAGTGTGAGAGACAAGCTGTTTCGTGAAATCGTGGCAAACATTTTGATTCACAGGGAGTATTCCAATCCATATCCTGCAAAGTTCATTATAGAAAGGGAAAGGGTTATCACGGAAAATGGGAATAAGGCGCATGGGTTTGGCCAAATTGACATTGATAATTTTGTGCCTTATCCTAAAAATCCAGTGATTGCGAGAGTTTTTAAAGAAATTGGCTGGGCTGAAGAGCTGGGGTCAGGAATCAGGAACATGAAAAAGTATTGCAAAATCTATTCGGACAGTAAGCCGGTATTTATTGAAGGGGATGTATTCAAGACGTTTATTAGTATTAAGGAAGTCGATAGAATACACTCAGATAACAAAAAAGTTGCCGATAAAGTTACCGATAAAGTTGCCGATAAGCTGACTCCCGGCGAAAAGGCGTTCTTGAAATCGCTATTACCGTGTTTTAATGAACATGAATGGATTACGAATGCCGAGGTAAGGGAGTATACGGGCAATTCAGAAGGAAGCGTGAAACGTTTCTTACGCAACTTGAGTGAAAAGAAGGTGCTTGAGGCGTGTGGTGAAAGGAAAACCAGGCAGTATCGTCTGATGAGCGAAAAAGAAATATGAATGTAGCGAACATACAAGACATGTACTATACAGCGGCATACAGAGGAAGCCAGGTATGTACGGCATTGAACGGCCTGTACGACTTAGGATTGGACAAGAAATATTATCAACCAAAAGAGCTAAATAAAAAAATTAAAAAAATTTTATAAGAACTTGTACCATACAACATTTTTACATGCCAACGAACAGGAGCGAAGCCGCTATTTAAGCTAGTTTCGCTCTTTTATTTATACTTCAACTGTCGAAGACGGGATTGTAATTAACTAATATAAGTGTGTCAATAAAATTCCTGCGTGAATCTGATGAAAAAATGCCTGATTGTATGTTGCCACATACATGACGGCGACCTATGCGAAGGGATCATGATACCTGCACACAGTCGAGGTTAAGTTTCATAGTGTGTTCCGATCGTTGATGTCGAGATGCATAAAAACGCATCCCTCCTTCTGCCGAATAAAAAGACACACCACAAAGTAACATGCGGACAGGCAACAACAAGATTTTTAAGAATATTACTGTAATAACAGCTGCTATGAATGGAAGTGAGCAGAATGGTAAATAAGGTTATAAGGCTTGTTGTAAATGAAAATCGGGTTGAAATTAATATGGATTCTCAGACTGAGTTTCTATTGCAATATCAAAAAGCTGTTCTGCTTGCCTTATCAGAAAAGGGGATAATTGACGACATACAGTGCCAGAAGTGTATTGATAAGTTGTCTGAACAATTTAAAAAATATCGATGCAGAAAAAACATATAGAAATAGAATACTCTTTTGTTTGTAAAGAAAAAAGTTAGTGAGTTCGCACATTCGCAATACATGATCAACATTGGAAAAAAACCAAGAAAGGAGAGGATGCGCTATGATGAAGGTCGCAGTATACTGCCGTGTTTCCACCGACAAGGAAGATCAGTCAAATTCATTTGAAAGCCAGCAGCGGTATTTTAAGGAATACGTAAATCGTAAGCCTGAATGGGAATTGTTTGATATCTATGCCGATGAGGGTATTTCAGGAACGTCCACCAGAAAACGAGCGGCTTTTAACCGTATGATAAACGATGCTAATCTTGGCCGTTTTAATATGATTATCACAAAAGAGGTCAGTCGATTTTCGAGAAATATACTTGATACAATATCCTATACAAGAGATTTACGTCGCAATGGCGTTGGAGTTCTATTCTTAAATGACGGTATCAACACATTTGAACCTGATTCGGAGCTTCGACTGTCCATTATGGGCAGTATTGCACAGGAGGAGAGCCGGAAAACTAGCAGCCGTGTGAAATGGGGACAGATGAGACAAATGGAGAAGGGCGTGGTGTTCGGGAGAAGCATGCTCGGTTATGATGTGAGAAACGGCGTGATGGCCGTCAATTCCGATGGCGCTGAAATTGTTAAACTGATTTTTCATAAGTATGTAAATGAACGGAAAGGAACCTCGGTAATTGCACGAGAACTGCGGGAAGCAGGATATAAAACCCTGAACGGGAACGTGTTTTGGACAAATACCTCAATACTCAAGATCATCCGGAACGAAAAATATTGCGGTGACCTTTGTCAGAAAAAGACTTATACCCCCGATTATCTATCCCATGATAAAAAGTATAATCATGGTGCGGAAGAAAAGGTTTACATCTTTGACCACCATGAACCGATTATTGACCGTGAACTGTGGGACAAAGCGCAAAAGGAACTTAAACGCCGTGATGTTGACAGCAATGTAAAAGAAGGACATGGAAACCGCTACCCGCTGTCGGGGAAAATAAAGTGTGCAGATTGTGGCGCTGTCTTTATTGCACGCAGCAAAAAGCGTATGGACGGCGATAAATATAAATACTGGCGCTGCGGTACGGCAGCTACCCACGGGAGAAAGAAAAAAGACGGGGCAGGAAATGAAGTCGGCTGCGATATCGGCAGGCAAATCAGGGATGAAATGTGTATGAGCGTTTTAAAGCAGAGTGTTTTATCGCTATTTGTTGACAACAAAGCAGTTATTGAAAATATCACATGTATTGTTGCCGAAGTTACTCGCAACAGTGAGAGCAGTAAACAGTCAAATCTCGGGAAACTTCAGAAACAAATGCAGGATCTGACAGAGAAGAAGAAAAGCGTGCTTGACGCTTTCTTTTCGCAGAATATAACCAAAGAAGATATGAGAATGATGAATGAAAAATATGATGCCGACATTTTGCTCACTGTGGATAAAATAAGTGTCGCAAAGAAAACACAAAGCATTTCCTATTCGTACTCGGATATAAAGGCAGACGTTAGAAAAACAGTAGAAAGTATTATTAATGGCACGGAGAAACAGGATTACTTTTATAGCAGTTTGCTTGACAAAATGGTCGTGTATGGTGATAACCGGATTGAGGTGTCGTTAAATCTGCTGCCGACAAAGTGGGTGTATGTGATTGAGAGATAAAAGGAGTGGCACATTGTGACCCCTCAGTGCCTATATCGTTTAATATGGCCTTTGCTTCGGGAATAGGCATATGATATCTCTGAGAGAGATATCTTAGCGATGCCGCTAATTCGCCATCCGGTCCCCCATACTGAGTGATAACACATTTAGCCATTCTGGCATCAGGCTTTTTTATCCTTACAGGATACTGCAACTTCTTCTCATAAATCCACATACAATGTCTCCCTTCAACAGGATTCCCATGGCCATGGTCTGTCAATCCATCGCCAATGGTGCAAACTGTACGAATACCCGAAATTAGTCAAAGGTCCGAATTGTTGCTCGAACTGGTACTTGAGTTCATGGAGTTGACGGGTGTAGTCATTGTATTCATTAAGAGCCCTGTGATCATGCGGATTAATATCTAAAAAAAGATTCAATTCAACTGCCATAAATTCAATCGCCCTTATATCATCAAGCATTTTACATCGCAAATCCATCATACCGCACACCCTCCTCACACTTTACTTTTATGATACGGCCGTACCAGCTCAGGAAACATCGTACCCATCCTAAGCGCTTCCTTAGGCGGGAAGCTTGTTACATAGCGTTGAAAAGGGATATAAGCCTGAGCAAGCTCATGCTCTCCCCCTTTTGCCGAATAAAAATCCATATTCATCTGCTGAGATGCATATTGTCCTCTATATCCAAATTCCATTGTAAATACTCCTCTCAAGTATATAGATTTGGATTTGTCTATAGATATACTATTCTTTATCTATTGAAAGTGTTACTCTTAGTTTAGACCCAGCATTTTCTCAACAGTCGTTTTCATGTCCGATTTTGTGCAGCGTGTTGTGTGTATGATCTTTTTTCCTTTAAGTTGTACTAAAGCAGCAGGAACATTCATACCCGAAACTTCGCTTAATAGGTCAAGTCTGTCAAATTTATCTAAAACCTCAGTCGTATCTCCGTAATTCAATGCTTTTAGAACATCATCTGCAAACTTAAAGGGACTGGCAGTTGACACAAGCAAGCACTTACGGTAATCTCCCATTTGGTTTCTGTACTCATCAAGCACCCATTTAGCCACGGCTGTATGTGGGTCAAGCACGTAATTTAAGGTTTTATGCGTTGAATTTATAGCCATCTTTGTTTGGCTTTCATCCGCCCATCCTCCCCAAAACATACTTTCAAGGCGATTTAAAGCTTCCTTTTCTATATCAAATCTTTGATTCTCTTTGAGATCCGTCATCCATGATCTGACTTTAGCATCGTCTCTGTTGGCTAATTCAAATAAAAGCCGCTCAAGATTGCTTGATATGAGGATATCCATCGAAGGCGAAACAGTATTGAAAAACTTTCTTCTCGCATCGTAGACGCCTGTATTTAAAAAATCTGCAAGAACATTATTGCTGTTTGACGCACATATCAATTTATGTATCGGCAATCCTGACGCTTTTGCGTAATATGCCGCAAGTATGTTTCCGAAATTGCCCGTTGGAACTGCAACATTAAAGCTTTCACCTTTTTCCAGCCATTTGTTTTCTATCATATCGATATAAGCCGAAATATAATACACGATCTGAGGAACAAGCCTCCCCCAGTTTATTGAGTTCGCCGATGAAAAACGAAGATTAGCATTGGCCATCCGGATTTTTAGCTCCTCATCCGCAAAAATAGACTTGACCGCTGTCTGCGCATCGTCAAAATTTCCTTCAATCGCAGCTACATGAACGTTGGTACCTTCCTGTGATACCATTTGAAGCCATTGCATATCGCTAACCCCATTCTCCGGATAAAAAACAATTATGCTCGTTTGATCAACGTCTTTAAAACCTTCAAGCGCAGCTTTTCCCGTATCGCCTGACGTAGCTACAAGTATGGCAATTTTTGCATTCTCTTGGGTATTCTTTAAAGCTTTCGTCATAAGCTTCGGTAAAACCTGGAGAGCAATATCCTTAAATGCGCAAGTTGGACCATGCCATAATTCCAAAGAAAACAGATCTTCACTAAGTTTTACCACAGGTGCGATTGAAGGAGAGTCAAATGTTTTTTCATTATAAGCTCCCTTTGTACTCTCATCTATATCTTCTCGTGAATATTCCGGCAGAAATTGCGCAAGCAGTGCTGCCGCCCTGCCCGCATAGTCGGATTTTGCCATCAAATTGAGTAAATCATCCGTCAACGAAGGTATCTTAATCGGAACAAATAATCCGCCTTCCTGCGAAATGCCATATTTTATTGCTTCCATTGAGGATACCTTGAGCGTTTTATTACGAGTGCTTACGTATTGCATTAAACTGACCTCCCGAAGAAAATTATGACTTTGGTCATGCGACAATAATAGCCCTCATAGCTTATAAAATCAATATTGACATGTTAAAAATGTTTGCACGCTTTTTATGGTAGTAAATTTACCATTGTGATATAATAAGTTTAGTTGGATCACCAAATTCAATATCGGGAGGTTACAGCCATGATTAAGCTATTTATGGGCAAAAAAGGAACCGGTAAGACCAGAAAAATGATAGACATGGCAAATAAAAGCGCCGGCGAAGCTAAAGGAAATATCGTTTTCGTAGGTGAGGGACGCAGATACATAATGGAACTAAAACACGAGGTACGCTTCATTGATGTCAAAGAATTCGACTTAAGCGAGCTAAACGTGTTTTATGGCTTTTTAGGGGGCATAGTCGCCACGAACTACGACATCGAGCAAATCTATATAGATGGGTTGATGGAGATATTTGGACGTAACATGTCCGGAATTGAATCCTTTATATCAAACATCAATAAATTATCAAAAAAATTCAGCATAAACTTTATAATGAGCATGGATGGCGATCCCGAGTCTGTACCCACTTTCCTAAAAGAGTTTGTCGCTTAAACGAAAAGGATATGTGACAGGGGTGTGACAGGGGTGTGACAGGGGGACGGGGTTTGTGTCATGCGGGCGTGACACAAACCCCGTCCCCCTGTCACATATTATTGAGTTTACATCGATCTGCTCAAGAGATATAATACATTAATGCGTTAAAGTGCCAAACAGATAAAAACTCTTGGAATCTATTCTTTAATTGTCCCGCACATCTTTGATTAACGCATTAAATTATGCTAAGGAGTGATTTTCATTGTCGGAAATAAAGTTTTACTACGGGGAAAACGTGCCGCTTGAAATGCACAAGGTACGCGTTGTGCAAAAACTCAATCTGGTTCCGGTCGACCGCAGGCTGGAAGCTATTACCGAAGCCGGAAACAATACTTTCTTACTTAAAAATCGTGATGTATACCTTGATATGCTTACTGACAGCGGTGTTAATGCTATGAGCGACAAGCAGATGGCTGCCATGATGGAAGCTGACGACAGTTATGCGGGCTCTGAAACTTTCACAAAGCTCGAAAATAAACTTCAGCAGATTTTTAATATGAAATATTTTTTGCCTACTCACCAAGGCAGAGCATGTGAACATATTTTAGCCAAGGTTTTTGTGAAGCCGGGATCTGTTGTGCCTATGAATTACCATTTTACAACCACTAAGGCGCACATTACCTTATGCGGCGGAATAGTTGAAGAAATTTTTATCGATGAAGCATTGAAAGTAGATAGCACACATCTTTTCAAGGGCGATATTGATATATATAAACTCAATGCGCTAATCGAAAAGCATGGCGCTGACAATATAGCTTTTGTAAGAATTGAAGCAGGGACAAATCTTATCGGAGGTCAACCTGTTTCATTGAAAAACATGCAGGAAGTCCGCAAAATATGCGATACATACGGCATAATGCTTGTGTATGACGCCAGTCTGTTGGCAGATAATCTTTATTTCAATAAAAAGAGAGAAGATCAATGCAAGGATATGTCCATAAGAGAAATAACCGAGAGCATTGCCGGACTTTGCGATATAATCTACTTTTCCGCACGTAAATTAGGATGCGTACGCGGCGGAGGAATTTGCACTGACCGAAATGATGTATATATGAAACTGAGGGAGCTAATCCCTCTTTATGAAGGATTTCTTACATACGGCGGAATGTCCGTCCGCGAGATGGAGGCTTTGACAGTCGGGCTTGAAGAAACTATGGATGAAAATATGATTAACCAGGGACCTCTTTTCATCGAGTACATGGTATCGGAACTTCAAAAGAAGGGTGTTCCTGTTGTGACTCCCGCCGGAGGCTTAGGCTGTCACATCGATGCAATGCGGTTTTTAAGCCACATCCCACAATCGGAGTATCCGGCCGGAGCTCTGGCATCAGCTCTTTACATTATAAGCGGAATAAGAGGTATGGAAAGAGGTACGCTGTCAGAGCAAAGAAATTCCGACGGAAGCGAAACATACGCTCATATGGAACTGCTAAGATTAGCGCTGCCGAGACGTGTTTTCACTTTATCTCAGGTAAAATTTGCAATAGACAGGATATCTTGGCTTTATGAAAACCGTGAAATTGTAAAAGGGCTCAACTTTATCGAAGAGCCAAAAATACTTCGCTTCTTCTTCGGCAAGCTTAAGCCGATAGGAGAATGGCAGACAAAGCTTATGGCGAAATTTAAACAGGATTTTGGCAACAGCCTGTAACAGAAGGAGCGCCGGAAGTAACATCGGCGCTCTTGTGACGGAGTGTGACAGGGGGACGGGGTTAGTGTCACACTCGTGTGACACTAACCCCGTCCCCCTGTCACAAAAGCATTTATGCTATAATAAAGCACAGAAACAGAAGAGCGTGATAATATTGTGGATAAAGCACTTTTCCCTTCAAACTCCATCGAAATGAGATAGAAAAATTAGATTTTGGTGTATAATTGAATTAAAAAAAACTTACAATGCTGCTGATTGAGGTGAAGCGCATGATTTATTCCATAGACGAATTGAGAAAAGGATAGTGCCGGTGGCAGAAAAATATGACCTGCGCGCCGTATATCTCTTTGGCTCTTACGCCCGAAACGAGGCGACTGAAAGCAGCGACATTCTGATCGACAGGACGGGCTCCAATGTAAAAAGCCTTTTTGATCTGGGCGGCCTATATAATGATTTGTGCGCCAGCGTTGGCAATGAAGTCGATCTGATCACTACCTACGCACTAACGCAAGATGGTAAGAATGACAAAACCCCATTTTTCACCGAGAATATTATCAGGGAGCGTGTTTCGATCTATGAACAAAAGTGATTCACAACGCATTAAGCACATGAAACGTTATTGTGATGATGTGGCAAAAACCATTCAGCGCTTTGGCTCGAATTACGATATATTTTTAAATGACACGGATTATCTTAATTCCATTTCTATGTCGATCATGCAAATTGGATAGCTGAGCATAGGCTTGACCGACGAATTTAAGCGCAAAACCAGCGAACAAATTCAGTGGGGATTAATACGGGATATACGGGATATACGGAATATGTATGCGCACACATACGCTAAGATGGACAAATTATCTATTTGGGAAACAGCGATAAATGACATACCGGGGCTTTTGCACTTTTGTGAGAAGGTGATTACACAGGAGCACGGCGGTGACAATGTCGAGTAAGCGGAGCACGGAATATACTTACGTTGTAAATTGAAAGACGATAGTTTATATTACGAATAAATACTCGGTATTTCTTGCCGGATTATAGCATTTATGCTACAATAAAACACAAAAGCAGAAGAGTGTGATGATATTGTGGATAAGGAAAAGATCATTGAAAAGCTAAAAGATCATTATGAGCGCAATTGTGCAGCGGCTTTTGTCTACCTGTTCGGCTCATATGCAAAAGAAAAATACAACCGGGACAGTGATATTGATATTGCTGTCTATCTTTGCGATCTTGCATCCGCAGAGTCATTTGAATACAAAATTGAAGAAACCCTCCGACTTCAGGATTTGCTTAATAAGAGCGTGGATATTGTCATTCTTAATCACGCATCACCTATATTGGCAAATCAGGTTTTCAGGCATGGGGTACTGATTAAGGGATTTGAAAACAGACTTTTGTCCAAATTCAGAGTTGAGAATTTTTACAAGTATCTTGACCAAGTACGTCTATCGAATATGATTTTTCAAAGAAATAAACAACGTATAAAGGAAGCTGTGAAAAATGGTTGACTATAATATCATTGTGAAAAAGATAAATTCCATAAATCATAATATGGTAAGAATTGTTAAGTATGAAAGCGTTCCGCTGGAAGACTTCCTTCAAAATGAGGATGGAAAGGATATTGTAACGCATAATCTTTTTATCATGCTGCAACATATTATTGATATAGGAACCCATATAATAGCTGATGAAAATATGAAAGAACCGGTGTTTGTTTCAGATATTGCAGATATACTGGCAGAAGAAGGAGTATTGGATAAAAGCCTGATCAAACCTTTAAAGTCAATGATTGGATTAAGAAACATAATTACTCATGAGTATGGAGATATCGATTTTAAAATAATCCATAAGATAGTTACTTCGAATATCCGTGATGTTCATTCAATTCTAGAAAATATAATTAAATATGTCGGCTTGTGATCTTGTGACAGGGGTGTGACAGGGGGACGGGGTTAGTGTCACGCTCGTGTGACACTAACCCCGTCCCCCTGTCACACCCCTGTCATGCAGTAAGGGGATGGGTATTGTGAAAAAGCTTACAGTAGCTTTTCTGGCGGTGTTTTTGTTCGCTTCTCAGTCTGTGTTTTTTCAACCTAATCGACGAGCAGAAGCCGTCACGCCGGATATTTCTGTTTTACTCGATAATCTTCCCATACGCTTTGACGTACCGCCTCAAATAATAGACGGGCGTGCGCTTGTTCCGTTTCGATTGATCGCTCAAGCGCTTAACATAAGCGTAGACTGGGACCCCAATAACAGAACCATTTTCGCAAGCGACGGGACAACTATGGTTATGCTTCAAATAAACAACAAAATCGCTCAAGTAAATGACATGCCTTTTACGCTTGATTCACCTCCTATAATCATAAATGGCCGAACACTCATTCCGCTAAGGTTTTTTAGCGAAGCGTTCGGCTGTCAAGTCGATTGGATTGCGAAAACCCGGACCATAACAATTATCTCCCCACCCCGCGCAATGAACGTTATCGGCTTCTATGCTTTAGGCGCGGGAGAAGCAAGCAGTTGGCTTGACCTTTTCGGCGCACCATACCCTGATATAACGGAAGGAAATACTGATATTGTAAGAGAGCTGGCCTTAGGCTGGTATACAATTAACGAGCAGGGAAATCTTTTGGTCCGCAATACCAGAAATGCGTGGCAAAGGCCTTTCGGTTGGGAAATAGTACTTGCGAGGGCTAAAGAATTCGGTCTGAAAACCGAAATGGTCGTGCACGAGACCAACCGAGACGGTTTGCTTACCGCACTTCTTGATAACGAGCAGGCAAAACTAAAGGCGGTTAATTCCATTGTTCAAGAGTCCGCCCTTTACGGAGGAGTGAATCTTAATCTGGAAGGACTTGGGCTCTACGCCACAGGAGAAACTCAGATACGGATCCGCGAAAGCTTTACGCGCTTTATTTCCATGTTATCACAACCGCTCAGAGACGTTGGCAAAACACTGACGCTTACAATTCATCCCCCGAACAGCTCATATCGGGGGTATGACTATCAAGCGCTTGGCAAGCTTGCCGACCGAATCATTATCATGGCGCACGACTACGGCCCAACACCGGAACCGCTTAACCGGGTGGTACAGGCCGTTGAAATGGCTCTGGCCGTTGTTCCATCCGAAAAGCTTGTTTTGGGCATCTCAGCTCCCAGCGAAACAGCCGAGAGCATCATCGAAAAAATAGGTGTGGCAAAACGCTACCGTCTGCAGGGAATATCTCTCTGGCGTCTGGGCTTGCTGTCAGAGAATATGTGGGGCGCTGTAAGAAAGACAATTTCAAAAAGAGCACAATGACAAATCGCAATACCTTGCTTAGAAATGGAAAATAAGCTGAAATCTGTCCCATTGATAGAGGAACGAAATCGCTTCGCGATGACTTTTACCTAACAATTGAACACCGCACGTGGTGTTAAAGTCAATTTTAACCATAAGACAAACTCCAAATTCGTACAACATACGCTCGTTTTTTATATCCTAAAACCGGCTGTGAAACAGAATGATATTGTTTATACAGTTTCCCCGTTTTTGCGGCCGGACGCCATTGCCTTCGCCGCTTCGTATGCCGCCACCTTTTTGTAATCATTATTCCAGCGGTTGATGCCAATGTAATCGAATATGACCGCACCGGTATGACGGCAAAAGCGATCCATCTGCTCCAAACAAGTGAGCAATCCGTTCCCACTACCGCCCGGTGAGGCGACCAAAAGTATCTGTTTGCCTGACAATGCACCGTTCTGACCAAACTCGCAGCGGCGCAGCCGGTCAAAAAAGCATTTCATCCCTTCGGCAATCTCACCCCAATAAACCGGAGTTATCAGGCAAAAGGCGTCGGCGTCCTTCACTTTCTCCTGCGCGGCATCAAAGCCGTCGCCGCCAAAGGCGCAGCGGTTCTGTTCGAGACAGGTTCCCCAACCGTCGCCGCAGACGCAGCATCGATCCAGTTTCTCCACGGTTAGTATATCGACGTCCGCTCCGCCATCAACCACGCCCCGTCTGATCGCTTCGGTGACGTCATGACAAAGACCATCGTGCTTCGGATTCCCCGTAATAATTAAGAATTTCATACCCTGTAAACCCCCATAAAATATTTTAATGTGTTCAGCGCATCGGAACATTCCTGTATCTCATCAAAAATAATAAGCGTTTCCCCGGTATAATCTTTCGCCCTTTGAGAAGCCCAAGAAGCTCGACGATCCTTTGCGGGTTTTCACATGTCTTGCCGACTTGTCTCGCACCCTTTAAAATCAAATGCTTCTAGTTAGGGTCGTTCTTGCTTGCGACAAGCTTTGTAAAAACAGTATGACACATTTTAGACTGTTTTTAAAGATGTATTTAACATAGCGTGACAGGGGGACGGGGTTAGTGTCACACTCGTGTGACACTAACCCCGTCCCCCTGTCACGAACTAGAATTGGTTATTGCAAAAAATTCCTTTTCGAATTATTATATATGTATGTCGTAAGCAAGCTTTGCATGGTGAAACCATTTTTAAAGCAAAACGGAGACTTTTATGTATAATGAAACACCAAAAAACGGCATAGACCCAAACGCTTTGAAAGCCTGGCGAATCAGTGGAATTATTTGGTCTTTTTTAATAATACTCTTATCTCCGGCTTTTTTTGTGATCTCACACTTTTGGGGTCCCTTTCCCCATATAATAGGCTGGCTGCTGCTTGCTTTGTCAATTCTTAGCGCTTATCCGCTAGTATTTGTCGTGCCCAAAGTCAGGTTTGCACGCTGGCGTTATGAAATCAGAGAGCACGACATAGATATTCAACGCGGTTTGATAGTACTAAGAAGGACTTTGATCCCGATAATAAGGGTGCAGCATATCGAAACCTCCCAAGGACCAATCCTAAAGCGATTCGACTTAACTTCATTATCAGTATCTACGGCTGCCGGTATACATGTGATTCCCGCATTAAAAACCGATATCGCCGCACAATTGAAGCTTCAGCTTTCCGAGCTGGCAAGGCTTAACGAAGAAGATGTTTGAAAAAAAGCGTCAACATCCGATCGTAATATTTACTGACTCAATTATTATGATAAAAAATGTAATAATTCCCATGTTGTTGCCCTTTATATTCCGAGGTGGTAGTATAGACGATTTTTGGCCTGATCGACTCGTTTTGTATGCGATGGCGGGTATACCCGTTTTAATACTGATTCATAGCTATTTGCGATGGCGTTTCTTTTCATATTCATATACAGATGGGGTCCTCCAGGTTTATTACGGCATTCTGGTTAAAAAACACAAGCAGATAAAAAAAGAGCGGATTCAGACTGTTTCGGTTAAAGCAGGTTTAATTTTTAGGCTGTTTAGTCTGGTTTGCCTGTCAATTGAAACCGCAGGAGGCAAAGCTGAGCCTGAATTCAAGATAAACGCCCTATCGCGTGATGAGGCTGAATCGCTTAAGCAAATGCTGAAAGATAACGATCGCAACATATCCGCAAATTCTGATATTCCCGCTGCTGCCAAAACCATCAATCCAAGCTACGATATCACATTCCCCGAGCTTTTTGTCGCAGCTCTGACTTCAGGACAAATTTGGTCTATATTTGTTTTGCTGTCAGTTTTGTATTCGGAAGCAAGCGCCTTTATACCATATGAATCGATTGAAGTTATAGCTGAGGATGTATTAGACATATTTATAGCCGCTGACGTGATTTTAATCGTTATTGGCGTTTTTGCGGTATTGATTTTAACCGTAATGATATCGACAATAAAGTATATCCTTTCTTACGCCAATTTCACAGTCGAGCGAGACGGGGACGAAGTGATCATTAAAAGAGGGTTATTCGAGAAAAAGCAGATTGCTTTTAAGCTTCATCGCATACAGGCTGTTACTGTTGTCGAAGGCTTGTTAAGGCAGCCATTTGGCTATTCGGAAGTGCGTGTAAACGTAGTCGGGGATATCAGCTCACAACAAAACGTCACTCCGATAATCCACCCATTGATAAAAACAAAAGAGCTTCAGAGTTTTTTTGACGCAGTACTGCCCGGATATATACTCCGACAAGAGCTTATTAAGGTTCCTAAGCGCTCTTTAAGACGATATCTCTTTCGCGGGGTTATCCCTTTTGTGCTTCTTGCGCCCGCTTTCTTTTTCATTCCTTACGGGTTTTTGGGAATACTCAAATATGCACCGCTAATACTATTCGCGGTCATGCGGTACTGCGACGCCGGCTATCTCATAGAAGACAGTTTTATTACATTAAGATTCAGGCGAATATCAAGAACCACTGCTTTAGTAAGTAAATATCATATCCAAAGTATCGAGCTTCGCACCAATTATCTTCAAAAAATTAAAGAACTCAAAACTATTGTAGTAATGGTACTTTCCGCTCCCGCTCCTTCGGCATTCACCGTAAAAGATATATCCGCAGATTGCGGTAAAAATATATGGAACTGGGTTACGTGGAAAGGTCACATTTCTCAGAAATAATATGTGACAGGGTTCTACTTACAGAACTTTTTGCCATCTGCGAGTATTTTAAAATTATCCCGGCTGAATTTTTTGATGATTAAGTTGCTAATCCTGAGTTGATTCAATCAGAGATCAATTTTTCCTTTCAGCTCGCGTATTTCATCCGGCATATCTTCCGGTTTCATGCTTTTAGGCACAGATGTGGTCCCAGCATCCACTGCGGTATCATAAAACCAACACTTATATTTGATTGTATCCAGTGTTTTCTTCAGCGATTCAATCTGTTCCTCAACAATCTTTTTTCTTTCATAGAACATATCGCGGCGCAGTTTTAGAGTAGAGTTCCCCTCCATATACCAGTCGATGAACTGTTTGATCTCTTTGATCGGCATACCTGCGGCTTTCATACATTCAATCAGCTGAATCCACTCAAAATCCTTTTCCTTAAACATGCGTATACCACCCGCACTGCGTTCCACAAAGGGAATCAATCCTTCTCTGTCGTAGTACCGTAAGGTATAAGAGGTTAATTGCATTTTCACCGCTGCTTCACTAATCGTATAGAGCATAAATCCACTCCTGCAAATTTTTTTATAAAACTATTGACTTACAGTTAACTGTAAATTGTAAACTAACGCTATCACCACTTTCTTATTTTGTCAAGATGAGAGAAAAGCAAGGGTGTAGATTAAAAAATAATGTATTACCAAATACTGCAAGATGTAGTATTCTATCTTTAGTACTTTGTAGTTTTGAAACTGCAATAAAGAACAAGCTGTTTTGGGTTGTGGGCGAAGCCCACTTAAAGACAATCAAGCCCAAATATTATCCTGTGAAATATTTATCCTCCTGCCATTTGGCAGGGTTGTTAATAATGTATTCTCTGATTTTCTGCAATTCTTGTTCATTTCTTATGATATGCTCATGGTATCCACGCTGCCAGATACGTTTATTAAATAGCGCATATATATTATTTTTCACACCATGGATATATTCAATGGTCGTGTACCTTTTAAACGATTGTATGATTGTCGACAAATTCGCTGTAGTAGGGGCGGATTCCATATGCGCCCGGGATTCCATATCCGCCCCTTGTATTTGAATAATCCCATGGAAATGATTTGGCATGAAGATATATTCATGGAACACTACATTTTCAAATTCATTTTGCATATTGCAATAAATCTTTTCTACCATCATGCCGGCATTACTTAATATTGTCTCAGACTGGGCGGATATGGAATCCGCCCCTACAATCTGACCAAATATTTTTTCTCTGTTCTGTGTACATATCGTCACAAAATAATACCCTGTCTGTGAATAATCGTAATCCTTTAATCGAATTGTTTTCCTCCGTGGTAAATCAATTGCCACTATATCACCTATTCTGTAGGGCGGTATAGATTGGGCGGATATGGAATCCGCCCGATCTCGCACACGTAAACCCTAGTTTTACATCCAAAAAATATCTACACCCGAAAAGCAAGGAGTAAAGGCCAAAATAACGACTTGTCAAGATGACCGGCAATCAGAAATCAATCAAATCCCTGTTTTAATAATCGAAACAACCGGCAAAGCTAAAAAATATTCATTGATTGTTTTTACTGAAAAAAGCGGAAACAAATACAGCAGGTGAATTCCAGTAAGTCGTGACTTCATTAGTAGACCAGCTGCCTTCGTGGTCAACAAAAGCACGCGCCGGAGGCATTCCTACAGTGAGCATTTGCTGAGCGGTAGGATCCTGTAATCTGCTGTTGGGACCTCCTGCTACCATCCCAGGCACAGGATCTTTAACTGTGTCTGCTCCCGAAGGTCTGTGATGAGGATTCATGATCGGATTTCCTCCAAATCCGGTTACAAAGGATTGGCTGAGTGCATTTCGTCCTAAAAGATAATGCAGATGATCATGTGCGGTTTGAGCAAATTCATCATTTGGCTTTAATAAATAAGCTACAATAAGGTGTATAGCACGATTCATAACAAGCATATTACTTCCCCAAAAATAATCATCTTGTGATAATGATATTCTGTAACCGTTAAAACCGCTCATTCTTACAAAGTGCTCTGCATCGAGAATGAGTTCGTTTTTAAGCTGAAGGGATAACCCTTCATTCTGCTTGGTATCGTCCATAAAAAGGTATGAAATCGACCCAAAACCAGCAACCGACTGCCAACCTAATTCGAATTTCTCGAAATTGCCAGTGTTGTGATTTGCAAGAACAAATTCGTGATACTTAGACTCCCCTGTTGTTCTGTAAAGCTCAACAGCTGCCCAATAACGCTCATCAGCATTATTCCAGTCACCGTATTCTCCGGTATTAACACCGGGAGGATTTACATAGTTTGGAGCATCAGGATTAGAAACTAGCCATTGCCATGCTGATTCTGCTGCTTTCAAGGCTTCTTTTGCGAATTCATTATCTATATCAGCGTATATTCTTGAAGCCAGTGCCATAATTGCTGCAAATGTGCCCGTAGCGGTAGGTGATACCGGTGTTATGTATCTTCTTGCATGATCCGCATGAGGCATAATGAAACCCGGAAAATTCTTTGTCGATAATTTATGGTGCACTCCTCCTGTTTGTTCATCCTGCATTTTTAGTAACCAATCAAGAGCAAACATCGATTCATCAAGTATGTCAGGTATATTGTTGCCGCTTTCAGGTATATTGAGATCATGTTCGAAAGCACTCGGGAAAAATTCATAAGCCATAAGCAAACCTGCTAACGTAACTGCTTTCGGAACAGTATATTTGCCAAAATCGCCGGCATCATGCCACCCTCCAATTGTTTCTTTGAAGTATTCCGTCTCTGCTAAAACATAGCCATCGTTGAGATGACAAGCTTGGCGTGCCCAAGCACCGGCATGAGTCGGCAAAAGCTCCACGCCACAACGCTGAAAATACATAAACTTAAGCAACGCATCCGTCAAATCTCTGTAAACATAGGTGTCTATCAAAAAGTCATGCGAACGTCCTACTCCTTCGACAGACAAGAAATATCGACCCTGTTCCTGAAATTCAGAAAAATCTGCAAAAAATACTGTGTCACCAGTCGATGCATCGTTAATAGCTTCAGTTGATGTGTTGCCTTCAAAAACAATTTCCCCATCTGAATACCTAATCAATTGAAAAGATCCGCTGTGTCCGTTTATTGCAGCTATTTTACGATCTGATGGCCTGTAGCCTATTTGATTAACATGGATCAATTCACTTACCTCCGTTTCATTAGCTGGATCATATTCAATAGGTTTAACTACATCGTTAACATCTTTGTCAGCATTTTCGACTGGGACAGGAGCGCAGCCGGTTAGAAGCAACGAGATTGCCAATGTGATGCTGAGTGCGATTTTTACTGAAAGCATAATTTACCTCCCGGGCTTTTAAAATCAATATACCTATTTTTATGCAAATCCCCATTTACATCAAAAAAAATGCAATCCCCTTTTGTATAAGCCTTAATCCCAATATAAAGATTAGCGCGGCGCAAACATAGCGAATCCATACCCGATTTAGTTTAAACCGGCTCTCAAAGTAATTTGCGAGAAGACTTGC
>Ga0209105_100269_pt1 | contig 17942 bp, 15 predicted proteins | sample SedPBSmetaG_FD_184158 | JGI IMG/M metagenome (GOLD analysis project Ga0209105, IMG submission 184158) | Freshwater sediment bacterial and archeal communities from Indian Creek, Illinois, USA to study Microbial Dark Matter (Phase II) -... | ecosystem: Environmental > Aquatic > Freshwater > Creek >...
CCGATCGTTCTCAAAAAAATGTTTAATTCTTCAACTCTATCCACTTTCCAAGGTCCACTGCCTCTTCCCAGAGGCGACTTTTCCTATTCTAGCAGCATCACTTTATCCTGTCAACTCTTTTTTTAAATTTTTTCGATATTTTTTTCAAAACCAAAAAAACGCTAGGAAATCAGGCTTTTATCTCAAATTGATCAAAGCCGATTCTCCTAACACGAGAAAAACGGAAAAGACGGGCACAAATGTTTCTGTAGTGCTAAAGCAGAAACTTCATATAACAGAATGATAAGAGATGCTTCATAAAGCTTAACTGCCACTCATGAACTCTCTTGCGGCTTTCCCGGTCATATGTTCAACACTTACTTCCACCAGGCAGACTCTCTCCCAATGCTTTTCTATTTCATTTTGACCTTCCGGAACATAGTCTGGCGAATATTTCCTAATCAAACTCTCAAGAGCTTCCATACGATCTTTATCATCAGATAGAATCTTTGCTCTACCGAAGGCAATCACGCTTCTGTAATAAGTATTGAAAGCTTCCGGAACAACTTCATCTTTGTCGATAACGCAAAACGATACCTTATCATTACTCTTTATAGCATCAATCTTGTGTCCTTCATTTGCGCAATGAAAATAAATCTTGCCATTTTCATAGGCAAAACTAAGCGGAACTGCGTACGGATATCCCTCGTCGCCGGTCAAAGCAAGAACACCCGAGGAGGCTGTCATCATAATACGGTTTGTCTCTTCTTCCGATAAGTTTTGGTTTATTCGTCTCATTTCTCTGAACATTTTGACACCTCATCATTCCTAATCCTCCATGATTTCTTCTAGACACTCATCAATTACATACCTGGTTTTAGGTAAAATATGCTCAGCTTTAAAAGCAGCATCTATCACTTGATTTGCCTTTTCAACTGTATCTATCTTCAAGAGCTTCATAAGAAATATGATATCCTTTTTATCAGTTTCAGAATCCATCCTGGATGACATAAGCTTCATCGCCAGTAAATACTCCGGCATTACCGAAAAAATCTTAAGGTTAGAGAAGGTTTTAAGCGACATTTTCTTTTCATAGGCCTTTTCATTCATAAACCCTTTCACACTGTCATTAAGCCACGATTCCGGCATATCCTTCTGTAATGCAATTCTGGCAGCTATCTCATTGATGAATGACTTCGGCTCATAGATAGCATCAATGTCTTTCGTGGCTAACCTGGCGGAAAATGCCAAGCACATGGAAGCACCCCCAGCGATGAGGATTTCTCCATGCATATCAATCAATCTTAATTCTTCGTTTACAAGCTCAAGATTCTTCAGTATTTCTTCCTTACTAAGATAAAATTGTTTCATTTTCTCCCTCCCTTAAACACGCATTAAAATATTCTCGTCAACAAACAATCCCCGATGTTTAAATTCCGCAGGAGAATAGAGCATATTATACATTCGAAGTTTACCTTTACGTATGCTGCCAAAATACATATCCTTCATGTAATATTTGTTTTTCCAAACCCAGGATGGAACCTTAATGCCAAAATCATTTGCCAGCTTATTTGCAGTAGCCGCACACATGGCATACTGATAATCAGGAACACTCTTGTGGTTTTTCGGCTCCCGCTTAATCAAAGCAAACATTTTCTCCTTATCATCCTTGCAGGTATAAAATATATCTAAAAATCCCCGTAGCGATAGACTGAAATCATTACCCTTAGCACTTTCCGCTATCACCGTCATAAGTTCGTTACTACTTTCTTCGATTCCTACTTTATTATAAATTTTCCAATCCAATTGCAATTCCTTAAGCAGTTTTTCGTAAGTCTTGCGTTTTTCGACAAGCTTTATAAGTTCTTCCGCTTTCACTGAGTCATCGCCGATATACTTGTTTACAACCTTCATGTTTTCCCTGTAGGCAAGGTAGTAATAGGTTTTATCCTTTATTCTTCTTTTTTTTACAGTTCCCTTCGGTAGATCACTAATGTAACTTTTCAGTTCTCTTTGAAGCAATAAATTCTTTTTACTTTCTTCAACAAGCACTGCTAATACCATCTTTACAACATCTCCTTATCACTATTATACACAACATTATTGAATTTTTCAAACAGTGTAGTGTATAATTTCTATGATTAGATTTCTGATGATCTCCATTAGCAGCAAAAAAGACGATTACCATTTGAGCAAGTCAAAGGAACCGTCTTTAGAAAACCTGTAATATTTATTAAACTTAAACTATAACCTTCTTAAGCTTAGCGAACCTTGGCAGTCCGTTCTCAAAAGGCGGGGCTGATTCCCCTTGCACGAGCGGCAGCGCGTACTCGATAAACTGTTCGTTTAAACCGTTACCCTCTTTGTTTATCCACTCAAACGGAATCTTTTTTTCAGCATTTGCCACTTTGTCAAGATTCACAAGCTTAATCGCGCATTTGTACTCTTTTGAGTCTTCCCGCTCGAACGCCACCATGTAATCGGTTTTCCCTTCAACGGCATATCTTACCGCCATCTGTCCAGCCATGTACGCTTCGTTTACATCAGTCAATGATCCAAGGTGAGCGGCGCACCTTTGAAGCAGGCTGAACTCTATTCCTCTTACTTTAGCCCCGGTTTTCTGCTTCACCAAAGACGCCAAAGTCGCCGCGAGCCCGCCCATCTGCGCATGTCCAAAGGCATCCTTTGTCTTTGCCATGTCAGTGCCATATTCGGATATGTATTTACCTGAAGAATCCTTTATACCTTCTGATACGGCAACTATCACCTTACCGGTTTTTTTATAAATTGCCGCCACTTCGTCAAAAAATTTATCCATCTCAAACGGTGTTTCCGGTAGATAAATAAGATCCGGCCCGTTGCCCTTATAGGCCGCAAGAGCGGTTGCCGCCGTAAGCCATCCGGCGTTTCTTCCCATCACCTCAAGCACGGTTATCATGCCGGTATCGTAAACCCTCGCGTCATGATAAACTTCCATCGTTGAGGTGGCGACATACTTGGCGGCGCTACCGTATCCCGGGCAATGATCGGTCATAGCGAGATCGTTGTCTATAGTTTTCGGCACGCCCATAACGCGGCACTCATATCCTACCTTGTGCATATATTTGCTTATTTTGTTGCATGTGTCCATGGAGTCGTTACCACCGTTGTAGAAAAAGTACTTTACATCGTTTTTACGGAAAACATCCAGAAGTTTTGCATAGTCTTTTTCATCCTCATCAAAATGCTTAAGCTTATAACGGACCGATCCTAATGCCGATGACGGCGTGGTTCTTAAAAGTTCAAGCTCTCTTTTGTCCTCCTTAGACATGTCATAAAAAGTACCTGAAAGCGCTCCCTTAATTCCATTTGCCATGCCGTACACGCCGGTTATGCACTCTTGCTTCAACGCTTCCTCAATAACCCCTGCCGCACTTGCGTTTATCACGGAAGTGGGACCGCCTGACTGACCAAACAGAGCAACACCTTTCAAACTGCTCATATGTAAATCCTCCTTAAAATAGCATGACCAAATAATAATTACTTGGTCAAAAAATCACAACCAGAATAAAACATATCATAATAGAGCTTTTTATGCAACTTCGCAATATCGGGGACGGTTCTATCGATGGGACAGATCTCAGTCGTCAGATACAAAAGCTCAAACAATGTTCAATTAAAAAGACTTATAACGATCGAAAATTTCTTGCTTCCAACTTCAGACTTCCAACCGTTCATTTCACTACATTTACTAACTATGCCCCGCTGAAAAATCTGACCACATTTTTCGCGCAAGCCACGCTCACCGCATTTATAGCCTCAATCGAATGCGACGCCATGTGCGGAACTATTGTTACATTATCCAGATCCAAAAGAGGGCTTCCGACAGGCGGTTCGTTTTCAGTCACATCAAGTCCTGCTCCTCTGATATGACCGCTTATGAGGTTTTCATAAAGCGCCTGCTCATCGAGCACCCCGCCTCTTGCCGCATTTATTATGAAGCTTCCCTTCTTCATCATGGCCATCTCTTTATAACTTATAAGATTTTTGGTTTTGTTGTTTAAAGGCACGTGAAGAGACAAAAAGTCGCATTGTTTAAGTACTTCCTCAAAGGGCAACATCTCTATCGGCAAACCATCCGGCGCGTTTTCAACCATTGGATCAAACGCAACAACTCTCATATCAAAACCAAATGCTCTTTTCGCTACCCTTTTTCCTATAGCCCCTAAACCGATAAGCCCAAGGCTTTTGAAACACAAGTCAACTCCCGTAACCTTTGCCCACTTGCCCTGCTTTACAGTTTCCACGGCAAATGAAATCCTTCTTGCGACATCAAGCATAAGCCCGAATGTAAGATCCGCCACAGCATCGGCGTTCGTCGCAGGCACGTTGGTTACAGTAACATTATTAGTCTGTGCTGCCTTAATATCTATATTGTCCAACCCCGTGCCATGCTTGCAAATAATCGCTAGATCCGGCGAGTGTGCCAAAACTTTCGCGGTAATTTTATCATTACCAACGATTAACGCCTTAAATCCGGAGAGCGCCTTTATGAATTCATCCTCACTTAGCAAAGCTGGACCTTTGGTAAAATGCGCTTCAATGCCGTGTTGTCTTAAAATCTCCATGGGCTCTTTTCCGACCGACCCAAACGACCTTGAAGTAATGAGTACTTTTTTATCCAATTGACAAAACCCCTTTCAGTAGATTAAATCTAAATTCCACTGCAATAAGTCAATCTGCTGCAGAATCAATCATTCATTGAATACCCAGATCTGTCCCCTCAACAGAACCGTCCCCAATATTTGGTCACCAATATTTGATGGTTCAGTCGATTAAATCATCTATCGCAGCGCCGGGCGGTACGATAGGAAAAACTTTTTCATCGGAATTTATTTCACACTCAATGACAATAGGCTCAAGTTTAGAGAGGGCGTCTTTTAATGTTTGCTCCACCTGATCATTGTCGGTAATTCTTACTCCCTTGATCCCATATGCCGCAGCAAGCTTCACAAAGTCCACTTCATCCCCTAGAGTGGTCTGAGAATACCTGCCTTTGAAAAATAGAGTCTGCCATTGACGCACCATACCGAGCGCATGATTATTCAACACAAGCTGGATTATAGGCAGTTTGTATCTTGAAATAGTCGCAAGTTCGGTCGAATTCATCTTAAAACTTCCATCCCCGGCAATATTTACGACTCGTTTCTCGCTCCCTCTTCCGATGCAAGCGCCAATCGCCGCTCCTAAGCCAAATCCCATCGTTCCCAAGCCACCCGAGGAGATAAAAGTTTTCGGATGGTCATATTTATAGAATTGGGCAGCCCAAATCTGGTGCTGGCCTACCTCTGTGGTTATTATCGCATTTCCGCCGCTTATTTCGTACAATTTTTCTATAACAAACTGAGGGCTTAACGCCCCCTCTGGCTTGTATTTCAATGGATGCAGGCTCTGCCATTGTTTAATCTGCTGATTCCAACCATTCGGCTTCTTTTCTTTAACGCGCCCGCAAAGTGCTTCGATTGATTTTTTAACGTCACCGCAGATGGGAATATGTGCTTTTACATTTTTGCCAAGCTCAGCAGGATCTATATCTATGTGGATAATCCTTGCCCTTGACGCAAATTTCTCTACCCTGCTCACCACACGATCGCTGAAACGCGCTCCGACTGCTATCAGCAGATCGCAGTTTGATACGGCATAATTAGACGATCGTGTCCCATGCATGCCTACCATACCGATAAAATTCGGATGACTTCCGGGAAACGAGCCCATACCCATAAACGAGCAAACAACCGGCGCTTTTATTTTTTCGGCAAATTCCACCAACTGACCGTTTGCACCCGATATCTTCACTCCGCCTCCGGCGTATATGACCGGTTTCTCAGCGCTATCAAGCGCCTTTACTGCTTCCTCAATGCTTTTATCCCAGACTTGAGGTTTATAAAAGTCCGGATGAAATGTATCCTCATGAACATATGAAGTATCTACAACAATCCTCTCGTACTCAATATCTGAGGTCTGCACGTCCTTGGGGATATCAACGAGTACCGGACCCGGTCTTCCGGTGCGGGCGATCCTGAAAGCCTCCCTTATTATATCAGGAAGCATCTTTGGATTTTTCACGATGTAATTGTGTTTCGTTATCGGCGCGGTCACGCCGGTTATATCAACTTCCTGAAATGAATCCCTGCCCAAAAGCGAGCAAGCCACCTGCCCAGTGATAACGACCATCGGCACTGAATCCATATTCGCGGTAGCTATCCCTGTAACGGTATTGGTAGCGCCCGGGCCAGATGTCACTATTACCACTCCCACTTTGCCCGTAGCCCTTGCATATCCGTCGGCCGCATGGGTCGCTCCCTGCTCATGCGCCGTAAGTATGTGGTTGATATCTACGGCATCATAAAGAGCGTCATAAACAGGTAATATCGCTCCGCCGGGGAAACCGAACACCACATCCACGCCCTGTTCTCTCAAACATTCTATAACAACTTGCGCACCTTTAAGTATCATTTCATTCCCTCCCATTAGCTCTTATGAAAAGAGCCAGAAAATAATAAAGCCTTTCACCCCGGTAAAAACCTGACGGGACGAAAAGCTTGTTCTCGTGGTACCACCCATGTTCGCTTCAAAAGAAGCCTCTTTGCAAGGCACAAACAAATGTCTTATGCCTTCGTACTATAACGGGTTCTCCCGGCAACGCTTACTGCAATCTTTCGGCATTGCGGCTCAAGGATGACTTTCAGACTGCTTGGACGGTACCGGCTTTCAGCCTGTGACCGGCTCTCTGTAACCTTATCCGTGCGACTTACTTTTCCTGTCATCGCCTTTAATATATTTACTCAATTTATACTATAAAACATAATGCGAATTTTTGCAAGAAAATTTTATTTTGTCCTTAACTATAAACTTTAATTCACGTGCTCTTTTCACATTGTCCCCTTATGATCTATAATAAAGCACAAGTACAAATTATAATTTTATTTCGAAAGAGTGATTACATTATTATGGAGCAAAAGAGACTAGGCAATACAGGACTTACTGTATCCGAATTCTGCCTTGGAGTTCTTCCGATGGGGCCTTTGCAGGCGAATCTAGAACCCGAAAAATGTCAACTCCTTATAAGACGTGCCGCAGAGCTTGGAGTAACATTTTTTGATACAGCGGAAGTATACAAAACTCAGTCCTATATAGGCAACGCTCTTGAAGGCTTGTCTGATAAGTGTGTTATCGCTACCAAATCAAGCGCCGCAACATATGATGATATGGCTCGTGCCTTTGAAAAAGCGCTTTGTGAGTTAAAGCGCGACATAATTGAAGTGTTTCATATGCATGCGGCAAAGGCAAATACAGATATTTTCAGCATCAGGAAAGGTGCCTTAGATTTTTTGCATAAGGCAAAGAGACAAAACTTAATAAAAGCAGTCGGCATCTCGACTCACGATGTTAGGGTAGCTCGCCTCGCAGCCGAAAATGACGAAATCGACGTGCTATACCCCATAATCAATAAAGCAGGATTAGGCATAGTAAACGGCACATTGGAACAGATGCTCGAAGTAATAAAAATTGCCGGCAAAAACGGCAAAGGAGTTTATGCTATGAAAGTGCTTGGCGGAGGCAGCCTTATTAAGCAAATTGATCAAAGTATCAACTGGGTACGGGCTGTCGAAGATATTCATGCCATTTCGATAGGAGTGGTTTCCGAAAACGAACTTCTACATAATTTGAAAATTTTTGGAGTATCAGGAATTGCTGAAGCTAATCCCATCCCTATAAGACAAAAAAGGCTTTACATTTCATTTTTCTGTAAGAATTGCGGCATTTGCATAGACGAATGTCCGAATTTTGCATTATCGGCAGGTGAAAAAAAGGTGTTAGTCGACCACGGCAAATGCCTGCTCTGCGGTTATTGCACTCCCCGATGTCCGGAATTCGCTATTAGAGTTGTGTAGTATAAATTTAGAGCATAAACTTTTGCACGCTACCGGCATATTTAAATACATTTGATTGTGCATGCCATTAAACTGTCAGAGGTTTTAATAAGAAACTTAGCGCAGAAGCTGGTTTGAGTTTTGTCGATCAGCTGTTATCCGATTTTAAAGGAAATATTCTGGAAAACTTAAAAAATCCTTTTGATAATTTGTATTATCTATAGAATGTATCTTATGAGTAGATTAAGTTATAAACACCTATTCCTTTTATTATGGGTGATTTAGCCATGATATCCTCTCTATGCTGTGCTTTATCGTGTTGCCAATCTTGTGTCACTAACCCCGTCCCCTTGTCACATCATAAAACAGGCGCAAGATGTGAGTCTTGCGCCTGTTTTGATTCTACTGTTACAGTTGTAATTTTTAATGAACTGAGACAAGATTGAAGCTGATATCGAAATGAGCGCTGTCGCTTTGAATGATATTGTCGTCCACAGCACGCCATCCGGTGCCGTCCCATCTTTGCAAGTTGTGATGCAAAGCTGCTCGTAAAAAGAAGCCAACTGTCTGACCGGGTTGGAGTATGTCTCCCGGAAGATGACCAAGGGTGCCAAAGGTCCTCCCGCCAAAGTGGTTGAGGCCGTGGTTTGGGCCGGCCGGCCAATGACCAAACAGACGGCTTGGAACAGTCCACCCTGCCGGTCCCCAGCCAATGGTACCTCTGGTGTCAACCTCTCGGCTCACCTCCGCAATATACCACCCTGCTGCATCGTTACGTTCAATAAATGTAACGTAAGGCAGTGCATTGGGGTGAATCTCATCGGGGTGAATTCCGGTTACGAGATACTGACCCAATTCACCGGCTGCATTGGCATAAGGTTGCCCCTCAGCCGCACTTTCCGGCTCCACGATTACGTTCTCGTTGTTGATGATTTGACTGAAGGTTACAGACAACCTTCCGGGAAGCGTGCCGATATTCCGCACTACCCATACATAGTAGGGGCCGATGGGAGCAACAGTATTGTACCCGGGTGCTATGCCGGAGATATTTATGGGCACCACCTGGGGACCACTGCGCACATCCAAGACTATCGTGCCGGCGGTAAAGTTATCGCTGGTAGTGGCCGCCGTGTCGGTGAAAAGGGCCATTGTAGCACTGCCGATCAATCCCGCCACCAACATCACTGTTAAAACAAGCAGTAAAAGTTTTGCTTTCATAATACTCCTTTCCTTGCTGCTATGCAGCAAAATTAACTCGCAGCTTAAACTGCAGCTGGATATCAGTTATTGACCGTCTGCTCGGCAACGATGGTTAATGTAACAGTTCCGCTGTCACCCTGATATGCGTTGCCCGCCGTCAGCGGCAGAGTTACGTCGAAAGTAACGGTGGCTGCGCCGCCCGGAGCAAGGACGACATCTGTGTGATTTGCAGTTAGGGCAACAGTTGCGGGAGTATTACCGGGAGCGTCGCCTTGAACTGTAAACAGAGCGCCAGCCCCTACGGCCGTCACATCAAAGCGAAGCGCCAGCGTGCCGGCGTTGGTCACCTCAAAGCTGCCGCTTCTGGTGTCGCCAGGCGCCATATTGCCCGAATTGACCGCCAAGGTCGTCGTACCGACAGTAATATCAACCGTCCCTGCGGTAAAGGTATTGCCCACACTTGTCTCCGTATCGGTAAACACAGCCATTGTTGCTCCGCCGATTAAAGCTGCTGTTAAAGCTATTACCAACATGCTTACATATATTCTCGTTTTCATTTTCTTACCTCTTTCATTATTTTTTGATTTTATTTGGGATAATGTTTCTTTTTGTGCCTTAGCACGCATCTCCCGGGCAGCCAGGCTGCCTTTATCATAAAGGCCCAACGGCTTTGCGTAACTGCTTCACAACAGTTTTGCCCCAACCGGTTCACCCATAAGTTTGTTTTAAGTATTGTGTCGTCATATTTTATGCTTTACTTTCACCTCCCTCTCCGTTTTCATTTAATATCAATCCCCCTTTCTTCTTCTTGTCCATTTCTGTTGCATAAGCTATAAGCTTTCGCAGTTCGGAAATTATTATTATTAAGCTCGGTACAAGTATCAAGCTTAAAACACCTTCGCGTGTCTGACTGAAGCTTACAACGTAACCGACATAGGGAACAAAATACCGAACACGGCCGATGAGATTTTCAGCGGGTACTTTATACAAATCGTCCGCATCGTTGGCGTCGCCGCGTGTTGTGAAACTCAAGGACGGCTCAGTGTTTATACCTCTGACGCGATGCGTTACTATAACATTGGGATTTTCCGGGTCAATATAAGTTATGATATCTCCCTTTTCGATGCTTGAAGCTTCAGTCATGCTCACTACAACTATACTGCCTGTATTGAATGTAGGGCTCATGCTGCCGCTTAAAACCACATAGATTTGGTGACCTGCAATAATTGGCATAGTATCAGCTAATCGACTTTGAACCACAAATAAGAGAAGTACGATCATCAAAACTAAAACTAATGAGAAAATCAGATTGCCAGCAAGTTTGAGAATTTTTTTTGTCAATGATGAATTCTTGAAGCGTCTTTCAATTCTGCTCTTCATCGTCATTGCCTCCCTTATCTTCAACCGGCAAACTTACTTCCTCACCTACAGTAACTTCTTCCTCAACCGGCAAACTTACTTCCTCGCCGGCAGTAGCATCTTCTTCAACCGGCAAACTTACTTCCTCACCTACAGTAACTTCTTCCTCAACCGGCAAACTTACTTCCTCGCCGGCAGTAACATCTTCTTTAACCGGCAAACTTACTTCCTCACCGGCAGTAACATCTTCTTCAACCGGTGAACTTTCTTCCTCACCTACAGAAACCTCTTCTTCATCCGGTGAAATTTCTTCCTCGCCGGCAGTAACATCTTCTTCAACCGGCAAACTTACTTCCTCACCGGCAGTAACATCTTCTTCAACCGGTGAAATTTCTTCCTCACCTACAGTAACTTCTTCTTCGTCCGGCAAACTTGCTTCCTCATCTACAGTAACTTCTTCTTCATCCGATGAACTTGCTTCCTCACCTGCAGTAACTTCTTCTTCGTCCGGTGAACTTGCTTCCTCACCGGCAGTCACATCTGCTTCGTCCGGAGAACTTGCTTCCTCACCTGCAATGACATCTGCTTCGTCCGGTGAACTTGCTTCATAAGTTCCGGTTTCGTTTTCTTCCATCTTTAAAGACTCTGCAATATCTTTCTTTTCGATGTTGTCGGCATTTTTCTCATTCTTTTTTTCATTCTCGGCTTTTTTGCGTCCTTCGACGAGGTTTAGCCGAGCGGGAATCTCCCAACTTATAAAACCATCAAAAGCAGTCAGTATAAGCGTACCTGAGTAATCGCCCGCTTGGTCTGAAGGTTTTGAATCAATTTCAAAACCGAGTTCAGCGTATTCTCCCTGCCTGATTGAATGTATCCCACTACTTTCGAAGAAATAACCTTTGATGCATCCTTCGAATCTCCATGATAGGGTTATAATGCGATCGGATATATTTTCTACGATAAGCGTGTTCGGAAATTCGCGATTATTGCCAACCGGATAGGTGCCAAAGTCAAGCACGATATTGCCGTCAACAAATTGCGCCACTCGAAATGCCGGACCAGGTTCACTTGGGCTGTTATTTGTCATGGCTTTACCCGGCGTAATAGTTAAATTATCTGCAAACGTTGTTGCCCTGAAAAGTATTGATTCCGTTTCGGCTTCATCGGTGAACAAAGCATATGTTGACTGCACAGCGGAGAAAAGGTTAAGAAAGGCTGCCAGCATGAGCAATAAGATAGCCAGTTCTCCGTATATCTTAAATTGTTGTATGTATGTATTTGATTTAAAACGTCTTTTGAAATCCATTACCTGCTAACCCCCTAAAAAATACTATTTCCCCCATAAGCTTTCTTACTAAGATCAATGTATCAAGGGATTTCCATGCAGTTCGTCGCTTCGTCGACTGATGATGTATTCGCTTTATGTCTGAAAAAAAACACTTATATGTATGTGTTAAGCATACCGGTCAGTCATTACAAATTGATTAAAATATGATACCAAAAAAATTACGTTTCAATTACAAACAAATTACAGAAAAAAACTGCGGTATAATCCGCAGTTTTATGTTATCCATGTTTATAAATTTGTTAAAATATTTTTGAAACCTACAATGGCAAAAAGTTTATCTCCAGCCCTAATTCTTTTCCTTTAGTCGCAGAAACTGAGCCTGCTATCCGTCGCAATGCTTTTTGCGCCTGTTCTTCGTTTGATTCGGATAATAAAATTATAAACTCATTCTCGCTGCGGCGGCTTATTACATCACCTCTGCGTAAGCCTGTAAGCAGTAGTTTCTCAAGGTTAAGCATTGTTTCCGCAAACTGATGCTCGGGAGATACATTGTCATTGAGCCTTCTCACCGTGAGCAATGCCAGCGCAACCTGCTGTCCGTTTCTTTCTGAACGTCTGCTTTCAAGATGAAGGAGACGTTCAAAAAATACATAATCGCAAAAGAATGCGCCTCGACTTTGATTCGGGTTTATCTTCTTCAAATTTTTTGATGCGTTGTTTAGCCGAAGCCCTTTATTGATTTTAAAATCATTTTCAGATGACTGAATTAACTGAAAATACTGCTTAAATGCCTCGGAAGGCTTTACTCCCAATTCACGATAAAAAACACCGGTGGCATTTTGATAGTGAGCCCGTGCATTGGATACTTTCCCTTCTGCCAATAATGCTTCAAGATAAAAATGATGGAATTCTTCTTCAAAATAATCAACAATGAAGGCTTTGTCGACCTCAGAAATAATTTCCGAGAATAAATTGCTTTTTCTCAGCAAAGCAAGCAACTCATTCACTGAGTTAAGATATTGGTGATGGTAGTAATTTCGATAAGGAAACAGCCAATCGTAATCAACGCACTCGGGAAGGAAATTCCCTTTGTATAACGAAATTGCATGGCGGTATAGCGCTATGCTTTCGGCATTATTTCCTAAATTCAACTCGCGCTTGGCCTGTAGTCGATATGGTTCGAAATCCTGAATATCCCACCAGAAATTACCTTCTGTTTTGAAAATATATCCGCCTTGAGAAAATATTATAGATTGCGCGTTATCATCGAGCAATACCCGTAACCTATGTACCAAAGTTCGTACTGAGTTTCGTGGATCCGCACATTCTTCATCTTGCCAAAGTTTGTCTGATATTACTTCCGGTAAGAGTGTTTGATCATGGTGAGCCAAGAAAAATTTGAATAAATCCCATACCTTTTTTGATCGGCTTGATGATTCGGAGAGGGTTTTTTGTCCCTTTCTAACGAGAAATTTTCCGAGCGAAAAAATTTCCAGCAACCAAATCACAACCTTTACTTATAGAATTGTCCAAAAAAGTAATAACCGCTGAATTCTTAAACGCACATACAACCCAGCGCTACCTTTAAGCAAATAATTTACTATGTAAAATATGTAAACCCAACAACGGATGCAAAGATTGACAATAATATAGCATATGCTTCTTAATGAAACAAGTTATATTTATACACTTTTTTGTCGAAAAAGCTGGTTTACGAGTTTTCAACACTTCAATTAAAAAATAGACCCTATTATTAAAATGTAAATTGGATCGGTATGGTACGCACTTCAGAACAGATAACATTTTGAATACATTGAAAAACATGAATGTAGTAAACATACAGGACGTGTACTATACAACAGCATACAGCGGAAGCCATGTATGTACGGCATTGAACGGTCTGTATGACTTAGGATTGGACAAGAAATACTATCAACCAAAGGAGCTGAATAAAAAAATTCTATAAGAGGTGTTCCATACAACATTTTTACATACCAACGAACAGGAGCGAAGCCGCTGTTTAAGCCGGTTTAGCTCTTTTATTTATACTTCTTATTAAGCAACCTGAGCGACTCGACTACAAGGTTCTTCTCACCGAATACAAAACCAGCCAATGAAATTATTCAAAGCCGCTCCCGGCAAGAAGAAATCGGGGGCGGCTTTGAATAATTTGTTATTTATTACGCATGTTTCCAAGGTCTATGTAGTGCTTGTGGAAGAGCTTGTATTCCGGGCGTACCATAACGAATGGGCTACATCACGATTAAGCACTTTAAGTACTTCTCGATGTCCTTAGCCATTTCCTCGAAAACTTGCGGCGCTTCCTCCAAAGATAGCTCTCGAAGGAAAGTTTTTTTCTCGCACCGCTGGGTGTGGCCGCTTTTGCAAAAGTCGCATTCAAAGCAAGAAAGACAAGGCTGCACCGACACAATATCACCAACCGCTAACCCTTCGCAACCTTCCCCCAAAGCCTCCACCTGGGCGGAAAACTCATGGCCCATCACCATCGGCGCGGTGCGTCTGCCGTTTTCCCCAAAATACCCAATCGACGGCGGATTTTTCGCGGGCGGCCAACCGTGGGATTACGAGACCAGCTTCTGACTATAAACCGCACTTTACGCAAATTGCGGCGCCAGCGAGCTTGTTTTCAGAAGTGCTTTCCGACATCGTGGGCGACCGACTGTTTTCATCCTGCCGCCCGATAGCAAATCCCAGCAAACCATTTGTTGTTATTATATTTTACTTGACTTTGACGTAATCCTGCTTTAACTTACGTGCTCTTTTCACTTTGTCCTATTATGATTTATAATATAGCTCTGGTACAAATTATTATTTTATTTCGAAAGAGTGATTACATTAATGGTGTTAGTCGACCACGGCAAATGCCTACTCTGCGGTTATTGCACTCCCCGATGTCCGGGATTCGCTATTAGAGTTGTGTAGTATAAATTTAGAGCATAAGCTTTTTCACGCTACCGGCATATTTAAATACATTTGATTGTGCATGCCATTAAACTGTCGGAGGGTTTTATAAGAAACTTAGCGCAAAAGCTTGTTTCCCTTATCACACGCATTAAATCCTTCTTGATTTTTGCAAAACTTTTGATAGAATTGTGTCGAAGGCTAAATGCCCAGCTAATTTTAAGGAGTGACAAAAATGCCTCTTGTAACGACAAAAGAGATGTTCAAAAAAGCCTATGAGGGCGGTTATGCCATAGGCGCTTTCAATGTCAACAATATGGAGATAGTGCAGGGAATAACCGAAGCCGCCAAAGAGGTCAACGCCCCTTTGATACTTCAGGTTTCCTCAGGCGCAAGAAAATACGCCAATCATACATATCTTATGAAGCTTATCGAAGCCGCACTCATCGAAACCAATCTTCCGATATGCGTACACCTTGATCACGGCGATACTTTTGAGATATGCAAATCGTGCATAGACGGCGGGTTTACTTCCGTCATGATAGACGGATCCCACCATTCTTTCGAAGAGAATATAAAGTTAACAAAGCAGGTTTGCGATTATGCCCACCATAAAGGCGTGGTCGTAGAAGGTGAGCTTGGCCGTTTGGCCGGTATTGAGGACGCCGTCAACGTGTCAGAAAAAGACTCAGCTTTCACAGACCCTGCTCAAGTTCAGGAATTCGTGTCAAGAACGGGAGTCGATTCGCTGGCAATTGCGATCGGCACAAGCCACGGCGCTTTTAAATTCAAGGGCGAACCTATGCTCAGATTTGACATACTCGAAGAAATTCAAACAAGACTTCCGGGTTTCCCGATTGTTTTACACGGCGCTTCCTCTGTCATACCTGAATACGTTGAAATGATAAACAAATTCGGTGGCGATATGCCCGGCGCTCAAGGCGTGCCCGAATCAATGCTCAGGAAAGCCGCTGCAATGGCTGTATGCAAAATCAATATAGATTCGGACTTAAGGCTTGCTATGACTGCGACTATCCGGAAATATTTCGCCGAAAACCCAGGCCACTTTGATCCAAGGCAGTACCTCTCCCCGGCTCGCGCGGCGATAAAGACCATAGTAAAGCAGAAGCTGGTCAATGTGTTAGGTTGCGACGGTAAAGCGTAATGAATACTAAAAGTAATGCGGATGCTTCTTTGGCGTTACGAAATCTACCTGAATGGGAACATCCCATTATTCTTTTACCGATTGATGTGTTTATAAGACCAATTACATTGGTCTTAACCCTTAACACGCTTTACATGGTTTTGTTTGCTGATTCAAAAAAAGTGTCACAAGCTTTTGAGTCAACTAGCTTTAAGCATGAGATATCCGACCCTCGATCGTATAAGGCAGGAATTCAGCTTTTAGAATACTTTGAAGGTAGACGAACGATCTTTGACATCCCTTTTTATGTGAGGGGAACTGAGTTTCAAATACGCGCATGGAAATCGATTGACGAAATTCCCTATGGCCAGACTCTAACCTACTCGCAAGTCGCCGAAAAAATTCAAAGTCCCCGGGCTTACCGTGCAGTAGGCTCAAGTTGCGGTGCAAATCCATTGCCCATAATAATACCCTGCCACAGGGTTCTCGCGTCAAACGGCGGCCTGGGCGGCTACAGCGGAGGACTCGAAATAAAAAAGGCACTTTTGGAACATGAAAAACAGACTATACCACAGAGCGTGATACTTCACTGATAACGTTGTCAATACATCATCGCATACTTTATCAGATTAAGCGCGGAATAACTCAATGGCTATATGCAAAGAGTAGCTATCGCATGGGCATAAATTTTAGCATTTAAAATTAAATCCTCAATCTCTATATACTCATCCTTTTGATGCGCCAAATCGGGCTTGCCGGGAAACACCGCGCCGAAAGCCACCGCGTTTTTAAGCGCCCTTGCATATGTTCCGCCACCTATGGCGATTGCATCCGCATTTTGTCCTGTCTGCTCATTGTAGACTTCAAGCAACTTTTTCACAAGCGGATGATCCTTTGGCACATAAAGCGGTTTATGACGGCCTTTGACTAAAATCTCTAAATCTTCATCGTAAAAAGCTTCTTTGATTTTTTGAAGCAGTGCATCCTCGCTAAAAGTCACCGGATAACGGATGTTCAATAAAGCCATACCGCCATCGGCATTTGCCTCGAGCGTCCCCAAATTCACCGTAAGTTCTCCGGACTCGTCCTCACAATCTATTCCAAGCCCAATCCCCTTTGTGTCAAAACCAATCTTATCGTTTAACAAATTCAAATAACGTTCCATTTCGCTTTCGCCATAACCAAGAGTGGCTAAAAAAGATAATACTATCGCTATGGCGTTTTTCCCCTTTTGAGGCGTGCTTCCATGTGCCGAAACGCCGTTGGCCTTGATTGTCAAAGCTCCCTTCTCGTCAAAGCTGGTTTGGAGACGCTCACCGGTTATCGAGAAAAAGGTTTCGACGCTAACGAGCACTTTTTCATTAAGCCCGTGCGGCTTGAAAACGCACTCACAGCTGTCGGCCACCATATTGGGGCGCTCACCGCCTATAACGGAACTCAAACGCAGCGTTACGAAGTCACTTGGCTTAAAACACTTTTTTACTGCGACGTCAGCAATACCCTTTTCAGCATATATGACAGGATAGCATCCATCGGGTGTAATCCCCGTTTCAGGCATGGGTTCTTTCTTGAAGTAATATTCCATATCCTTCCAGCCGCTTTCTTCGTCAAGCCCGAAAATAAGTCTTACTTTTTTACGAAGACATACTTCGGAATCCATGACTGCTTTCATAGCATAAAGGGCAGCTATTGCCGGACCTTTATCGTCAATCGCTCCACGCCCGTAAATTTTGCCGTCATGTACTACTCCGGAAAAGGGAGGATAAGTCCAACCTGCGCCTTCAGGCACTACATCAAGATGAACAAGAATACCAAGAGTTTCATCGCCCTCACCCATCTGCGCATACCCTGCGTACCCGTCCACATTTCCCGTCATAAATCCTAATTCTTGCGCAAGTTTAAGACAAAACAAAAGCGCGTCGTCAGCCGCTTCTCCAAAAGGCTTTCCGGGCTGGGCAGCCGCTTCAACACTTGGTATCTGTATGAGCTTGCTTGTATTTTCGATGATGTGGGCTTTATACAATTCGATTACACCGCTTAAATCCATAATCGTCCCCTCAATCAAATAATAGATCCCCTATGCGGTAATTATACCGATTCCTGTTCAATCGCAAAACAGCACTATACAGTCTTCTTA
>Ga0209105_100270_pt1 | contig 17890 bp, 15 predicted proteins | sample SedPBSmetaG_FD_184158 | JGI IMG/M metagenome (GOLD analysis project Ga0209105, IMG submission 184158) | Freshwater sediment bacterial and archeal communities from Indian Creek, Illinois, USA to study Microbial Dark Matter (Phase II) -... | ecosystem: Environmental > Aquatic > Freshwater > Creek >...
GCTCGCCTAAAGCGGCGATAGGTACAAGGCTCATTGGCACATCTTCAAATATGTAGCGGTGATTCAGTGTGGCGGGAGCTTTTATCCCATAGTAGCCGGTTTGGTTGTGTATCTTTTCATGAAGCGTCTCGCCGGATACATTGTATGCAAGCTCAAGCCATTCTTGCGCGGTTCTTGCCCTTATGCCAAGCGCTGACGCGACCGTCACTCTTTCGCGGTCGAGTGTTTCAAGAACTCGCGATACCGAAGGGGTCACGCCTTCTATGTAAAATTGGAAATCGCCATGAGTCGCTTCTATCCAGCCTGCATTAAGAATTGTAAGAGCGGGGTGGAAAATCGCGCCCATGTTGTTAAGACCGGTATGGAGCACATTAACACCGTCTATGAACTGAGGGTAAGCGATTCTTATTTTGTCCAATACATTCTTGGTCTTTGATGCAGGCAAAGCGGCAAGGGGTACGGCTTCCTTGATTCTGAATATGCGAGTTTGAGCCGGGCCTTCCGTGCGACTGGCGTATATGAACGTTTCTGCCTCTGCGATATCTATTTCGGCAGTGCAGCCGCATTTGCGAATTATAGCATCGAATTCAATTGCGCCTAATGTGCGTCCCGGATGCAGTATCACTGTTTGTCCGTCTTTTAAGTATTTTGCCATATTTTGTGCGATTTCGGCGTGTGCTGAAGATGGTAAAACGACCATTATAACATCGGCTTTATTCAGTGCATCCTCAAGCTTATCGGTAACCAAAGCGAGGTTGGCAAACCCACGCGGGCCGCCTTCATAACTATCAAGGTCTATTCCGCCTCTTTTATCTATTATGTCAATATGTGCGTATGTCCGGTTATAAAGAGAGGTTTCAAAACCCATAAGGGCAAGATGTGCGGCCATGGCACGTCCGCCATTACCTGCCCCTATAACCGCGAAGCTTAATATATCATTCATTTTGTTCTCGCTTTCCTCTTTAAGAATAAATGTTCAAGTCTTCTGATTTCGTTTAATTGATAACCCTTTTCGTCAATAGTTTCGCATGCGCCGTCTATTATAGAGGTTTGTATTTTTCCCTGCCCAAAAGGGTTGTTCTTTAATTGAGGCGCATCCATTATACCTGTTAGCACGGAACGGCTCAGAGTTTCTGGATCCGTAAGAGGATCGCTTGAATTGTTCGTACAAAGCGAGCGGATCGCATCCAAAGTTATTGCAGTTTCGGAAATCAGTTTGTTTTTGCGTTTAACGACAGTTTCATCCCGTGTCATGTCCGGTTGTCCGTGAAGCGCATTGTCGATAGATCGACGAGCCATCAGGGCGGCTTCAATCACTTCTTCAGCCGTTGCCGCGTGATGTGCTTCCGTATGCCCGACTATATGGATTATGTCTGGTTTAAGCGCCATTTGAAGGTAAATGCTTGCGGAAAGATGGGCGCGAGCCGCATTGATTTCAAGAGGATAACTTAAAAGCCCGGTGCGGGTTTGAAGCCATATACGGAAATCAGGGCCGGCAAGAGGAGTAATCATTTCAATTATTGCAAGCATTTTGGCGAGATCCATTGAGTCTGAATGCCCGGGAGGGCTGTTGAACATGAATTGGGCGATGTAGTCGCGCACTCCGAACATTTTTGCGTTATATGCCGAAAGGTATGCTGAAACTACAAATACCACATCCGGGGAATCCCTCATGCCCCAATGATGAGGTTCATTTAGCTCAACAGGAATGTTTTGCTCGCCGTACCATGTCATAACCTGCTGGTGTTCCCTGATTGAGCCTTCTAAATCCCATGGCCCTCTGCCATCCATTTGATTAAACCAGAAAAGCGGTATTGCGCACCAGGCGTTGTTGATCGTTTCGGTGAAAAGCTGCGCTAGACGAATAAAGTCATCGGTTCCGGAATATGTGCGCATAAGGGGGAAATTACCTGTTCGCGAAGCCTCATAAAGCATACGAAAGTCTGAAGCTGATCGCACCGGCACACCTCCCGCTCCGAAACGGCGGGGGTCCTGTCTGTCCGGACGAAAGAAGTTCTCCTGCGCATCCTGATCAGGACCAAGTGAAATTACGTCAAGTACCCGTGCTTGCGCAATTTTTCTTATGCCCGTCACGGTTGCTTCCATAGTCGGCAGGCCGAAATGATGGCGCAAAAGGGGAAAAGGAGCTTTCCAAAGCCGTCTTTCAATGGTTTGCTGCGGGTAGTCGATCTCGTTTCTTATGTGCGGTTTTTCGTCTTTCAGATAGGAAAGGACATCTTCGGACAATTCCGAACCATCGAATATGGCTTCAAAAAAGCTAAGCGCACTAGCGCGCTCGGCTATCGGGGGTGTGCCGCCGAAAGCAAACCTCACACCGTTCGAATGTAATTCGGAGGCAGCTTTAATAAACTCCTTAAGCAACATTTCGCCCGTTTCAGGCGTCAATCGGTATGAAACGCCGACCATATCCGCCTTTTCGCGGATAGCTGCTCTGATAAGATTATCGATTGAAACTGCCGGTCCTAAAAAAACAGTATTCCATCCTACAAAGCTTGCAAGGCGCAAGAAATTAGACACCCCGGCTACGTGTACACATTCGCCTAATGCTGCTGCAACAATAGTTTTCATGCAAAGCTCCTTTCCGGTTCCGATCAATGCGCCGCTTTAAGGGGCGACTCCCTGAAAAAAGCTGAAATAAGAAGAATTACTGAACACATCCTCCGCATCTGCTCAAATGCGGGCAAGACGGTGCATCGTTACTTTTTGATTGTATAATGTTGAAGGCTTTATAAACAGTGCTTAAATCAACGCTTCCGCATTCCGGACACTTAATAGATCTATCTGCTTTCTGGCTCATTTTAGCCATTGTTTCGAACTCAGCGTTGCAACTTGAGCACTTAAAATCATAAAAAGGCATTTGGTTTCCTCCTGAGGTAAAACGCTATTTATCAATGATTATATCACATCATAACGCAGAAACAAATAGATTACCGCAATATTGGGGACGGTTCCATCGATGGGACAGATCTCGAAAAACAGCATAATTTTCTTTTATAAGTGTATAAGACCGGAGAAGAGGATTTTGCCTAAATATATGGAATAAAAGTAAATATTGGAATTTATATTAGGGTTAATGCTTAAGGGGTGAAGAATAGCTACAGATTAACAGATTAATAAAAAGGGTCATAAAATCAAATATAGCGGTAACATTACTTGGCGAACCATTTGCGGAACTGCACAGCACGATCGTTGTTAACTTTGAAGCCAACGGCAATAGTCATTTGTAGGTTGTAATGTTTAGTCTTATAATTTTTGCCGTCGGTAGCAGTTGCTGAGTATTCCTTAATAACTGAATCGGGGGCGAGCTCATCATCGTCAAAAATACGTTTAATATGCTGATTTACAGCTTTCAATTGTCTGATCCGGTACCAACTCTATAATATCACAAAAGTTTACGCCAAGAATGGTACACACCCTTATCAGAACATCCATACTAACGTTTTCGTGATTTGACAGTTTGGCAATGGTTGTTGAGCTCAGGCCAGCAGCCAACTGCAAATCTTTCTTTTTCATGTCCCTGTCGATAAGAAGCTTCCAGAGCTTTTTATAACTTACTTTCATATGCGCCACCTGTTTCATAAATCTCAGCTTATTATATCAAAATTCGAATGTGTTTTACAATATTTTTTACGCATTTGTAAAGTTTAAGTACACAATAATGCGAAAATCGAGCACGTTTATCGAATAAGCGTATTTATAAAATTTCTGATATGCCTGTTAACTATGGGTTTGATCCATATGAAAGAGCAAATAATCGCTGAAATCGGCCTTATTGCTTGTGTCGCGTTGTGTGCCTCCGTGTGGCCGCGGAGTGTCGGGGTTGCAGATTTACCCGCCGAGCCGAATAAGCGACATCGAAACGGAGTAGGTGCGTTGGTTATGGTACTTGTTCATCCCCTACGGCAAGGTCACAATTATTCTGGGCGACCCAGCCGAAGGAAAAACCTCTAGCGATTCTTCTGTCCGTGTCGTTGCTCAAGATAAAAGCAGTATTGCGTCGGATGGTAAGTCATGAACCGTTCGGGTGAAGATCAATGCAGGTTTAAGCACGGTGCTGCAAGCCGCACTGTCGCAATTCGCAACGCCTCGCAACGTGGGTTGTAACAAGAAGTCGCCCCTCGCGCAGGGACGTGGATTTAAACGCTGCAATAATGTGAGTTCTTCTCTTGCTAAACGGCGCCCCTCGTGCAGGGGGGTGAATTTAGACCCGTGAAGCAAAAGAATAATTTTTTCTCGCGCGGAATTTCATCCGGAAAAAGACCAGCCATGATCATTGTGATAGATCATCTGTCGGCTCATTCCTCCGTCAATCGTTATGTTTTCACCGGTTATAAAACCAGCTTTATCGCTACAGAGATACATCACCATATTAGCTATATCTTGTGTTTTCCCTATACGACCGGCCGGGTGTTGTTTCTTATCCTGTTCATCATAACTAAAAGAAAAATCGTCTTGAAAATGATTAAGTCTGATGTCGATCCAACCGGGACTTATTGAATTAACCCTTACTCTGCCTGAAAGACTTACACTTAACGCATGGGTGAGCGCTGAGATTCCCCCTTTTGCCGCGGTATAGCTTTCAGTATCCGATTGCGACTGGAAAGAGCGGGTTGATGAAATATTTACAATAGAAGCTTTTTTTGAAAACACCGGAAGGAACAATTTCGATAGCATATAAGGAGCTGTAACGCCAACACGCAGAACATAATTAAAGTTGTCATAACTGCAATCCGAAAGAATCCCTTTTCTGCTAAGGCAGGCATTGTTAATAAGATAGTCAACTTTTCCAAATCTATGTATAACTTCGCCGGCGAATTTGCATAATACGCTTTCATTCGCAATATCTCCACGGAAAAACATAGTGTTACAAGGGAAGCGCGCAGTAAGTTTTTCTGAATTCTCGCAGTCGATATCTATAAAAGCTACTAATGCCCCTTTTTCTAAAAACATCTCAGCAATGCATTTGCCAATGCCATTGGCAGCGCCTGTAATTACACAAATTCTATTTTCAAAGCTCATAATCAATTCTCCTCTCACGAAGTAGTGGTGAATTCAATAACAATAGTATAACTTCGAAGTTAAGGCAAGAAAAACAATTTTTGCATTATGAAGTTAGAAAACTAAACGGAATTTTTTTAAAAAAAGGATTCGGAAACACAGTGCGAAAATATTAAAAGAGATCTGTCCCCTCGATAGAACCGTCCCCAATATTAGAGTTGACTTTTGCTTTTCGATGTAATATTATATTCCTATAATTCATATAGGAATTTATGTGATTAGGAAAGAGGGAGTAATATGGCTAAAGTATACAACAATATAGCGGAACTGATAGGCGGGACACCTTTAATAAGACTTCAAAGAATTAACGATGGTTATGCGCAAATTTTAGCGAAGATGGAATCATTTAATCCGGGAGGAAGCGTTAAGGATCGCATTGGGTACTCAATGATAGATGCGGCTGAAAAACAGGGATTGATTAATGCTGATACTGTTATTATTGAGCCTACGAGCGGTAATACTGGAATAGCCCTGGCGATGGTTTGTGCGGCAAAAGGGTATAACTTAATCCTTACAATGCCGGAAACTATGTCGATTGAAAGGCGCAGTTTGCTAAAGGGTTATGGAGCTAAGTTAGTGCTCACTCCCGGGTCTGAGGGGATGAAAGGCGCTATCCGAAGAGCTGAGGAGTTAGCGGCAGAGACGCCGAACTCATTTATTCCTCAACAGTTCAAAAACCCGGCAAATCCGAAGATTCACCGTGAAACCACGGCTGAAGAAGTCTGGAATGATACAGACGGCAATGTGGATATTTTTGTTGGGGGAGTAGGCACAGGCGGCACTATTACCGGTGTAGGGCAGGTCTTAAAGCCAAGGAAAAAAGATCTGAAGATAATTGCCGTTGAGCCTGAAGCCTCGCCGGTGCTTTCCGGCGGAATGCCGGGACCGCATAAAATACAGGGAATCGGCGCTGGGTTTGTTCCCGAGATTCTTGACGTGGATGTAATTGATCAGATAATAAAAGTCAGCGAGCAGGATGCCGTAAATACAGCAAAAAGACTTATGAGGGAAGAAGGAATATCCGTAGGTATTTCTTCAGGAGCCGCAGCCTACGCAGCCCTTTCACTTTCTCGCCTTGAGGAGAATAGGGGAAAGACAATCGTTGTGGTGTTGCCTGATACCGGTGAACGGTATCTCTCTACAATTCTTTTCCAGGATTAAGACCAACCAACGGGATGGACCAACCAGCGGGACGTTTTGTTTGGCAGATTGGAGAGATTAGATTTCAGAAGTCAGATGCCGGATATCACAGATTTTCGAGCTCCGACTTCTGATCTTCTGTTTAAGCGGGGATGTAGGGGTTTGAATAAGGCCGATTTTAGAGGTGAATAATTATGAAGTATAAGTATAGCGCGCCATTATTGAATGCTGAGATGCCGGGAAAAGAAGATGTAAAAAAGCTTACGCCAAATCCGGCCACAAAGCAATTAATTGAGAAAATGACATTGGATGGCTGCGAAACCTGTTTTGACCGTTTTGAGCGGCAGCAACCGCAATGCGTTTTCGGAACGAGAGGGCTTTGCTGCAGAATGTGTCAATGGGGGCCGTGCCGTTTTTCTGATAAAAATCCGGTCGGTATATGCGGTAAGAGCCAAAGCGCTGTTATTATGGGTAATCACTTAAGATCGCTTGTTGCGGGTCTTTCAGCACATGCCCGTCACGCGCATGAAGTTTACCTTACCATCCGGGCGGCTGCTTCCGGAAAGGCTTCAATTAAATTCAAAGGTATTGATCGATTGTTTGATGTTGCTGAAAGGTTCGGTCTCGATATAAAAGAGCCGCCTATGCAGCTGGCTGACAAGGTAGTCAATATTTTACTTTCAGATCTTTCTCGTATGGAAGCTTTTCCGATGGCTATGCTTTCTGCTTTTGCTCCGCGTGAACGCAGGGAAACTTGGGAACGACTCGGTGTTGTGCCGCGTTCTGCATCATATGAAGTGCTTGAAGCGCTCCATATGACCACGCTTGGCGGCTGTACCGATTGGAGGGCGCTGGCCGCTCAGGAGTTGCGCTCAGCCCTTGCGTATTGTTACAGTACGCTTTTTGGATCATCTCTTGCAACAGAAATCCTTTACGGTATACCCAAACCGCGGGTGACGACCGTAAATTATGGCGTTCTTAAAAGTGATCATGTGAACATTTTGGTTCATGGACATTCTCCGGTTATGGTCGAGAAAATACTTGAAAAAATTAACTTGCCGGAGATAAAGGAGCTAGCCAGAAACCTCGGTGCGGCTGGAATTGTGGTTGGCGGCCTTTGTTGTACGGGAGACGAATTACTTGCCCGTTACGGTATTCCGACTGTGACAAATATAATGGGGCAGGAGCTGGTTTTGGGAACGGGAGCGGTTGATACTGTAGTTGTCGATATGCAGTGTGTTCTACCAAGCATGCAGGAAGTGGCTGCTTGTTATGGCACACAAATCATTACCACTTGCTCGTCTAACCGTATTCCGGGCGCCGTGCATATTCCGTTTGACCCTGAAAAACCTGAGAGTATGGATGAAGACGCGCTTAAACTCGCTCGTGTCGCTGTTAACGCATATGCTGTCAGGGATAGATCGCGGATTCGTATACCCGATACCACCACCGCCGCTATAAGTGGTTGGAGTTATGAGGCTATAGCGGAGCGTTTCGGTGGGATTAAAAAGATAGCCGAACTGTTAAAAGAGGGGCGGATAAAGGGTATCGCAACTGTGGTCGGATGCAACAATCCCAAAGTGCCGTATGAATACAACCATGTCACAATCGCAAAAAGGCTTGTTGCAGGCGGGATTCTTGTGACAACAACCGGATGCGCTTCACACGCTCTTTTAAATGCAGGACTTTGTTCACCGGCTGCGACGGATTTGGTTTCACCGGCGTTGGCGGAAGTTTGTCGGGAATTTGATATTCCTCCTGTGCTTAATGTAGGCGGGTGTGTTGATAACACCCGTACATTGCGGTTGTTTATTGATGTAGCTGAAGCGGTTGGACATTCTATGCAGAATATGCCCTTTCTATTTGTCGGAGCTGAGCCGGGTAATGAAAAAACGCTGGGGCAGGGTGTAAGTTTTCTTGCTCATGGAGTAAGCAACATCAGTGGTTTTCCGGGTCCTGTCCCGGTGCCTTTGCCACGCAAGGTTGAAGGAGCACTAACGGGTGACGTAATGGAGCGCGGCAGTAATGAAATAGCCGATTTTTTTGCCGGAATGGGCGGAGAAGGATTGTATGAGATGCTTGGCGCTAAAGTTTATACCGAGCCATATCCGGAATTGGCTGCACAGACTGCAAGAATGCATATAAAACGAAAACGCCAGCAACTTGGCTGGGATTAGGAGAAATTATGTTTGTAAAAAATAAAAAACTATTGTTAGTAATTGCTGTTGTGGCGATAACGCTGTCGATTGCAGCTTTAAGCTATTATTTTCGCGAAAGGTTACCGGGAGCAGAAACTTCCATCGTTCAAGACAGACCGGTATTAAAAATCGGACATCTTCCAATTACTCACTCCACTGCGCTTGTAATGGCACATGAAAAAACCGGAGGTGAATTCTCGGATTTCACTTTGGAAGTCGTTAACTTCTCATCATGGCCGGAGTTGACCGAAGCATTGTTTGCCGGGCGTATTGACGGCGCTGTGATGCTTTTTGAGTTGGCGCTAGCCGGTCGGCAAAGGGGGATCCCGATAAAGGCGGTAGCACTTGGACACCGGGACGGCAACGTTATGGTGACAAGACCTGAGATTGCGTCGGTGTCTGATTTGTCAGGGAAAAGAGTCGCTATTCCCAGCAGATTTTCTGTGCATCATGTCCTGTTGCATAAAGCTTTGCAAGATGCGGGGCTAACGCTTGAAGATGTTGAACTGGTAGAAATGGCTCCGCCGGATATGATGGCGGCATTGGCCGGAAACGAAATAGCTGCTTATCTGGTAGCGGAACCATTCGGCGCAATAGCGGAAGTTAAGGGTGTCGGGAAAGTTTTGCTTAAATCGCAAGATATCTGGGTGAATTCTACTTGTTGCGTATTGGTGCTTAGCGAGGAAGTGCTTCGCGATAATCCTAAAGCGGCCGGAGAACTGACAGCAGCGCTTCTTGAGGCTGGTCGTGAAGCGGAGGAGAACCCTGAGAAAGCAGCAGATATCAGTAGCCAGTATTTCGGTCATGCCGAAGATATTTTGATACCGGGATTGGCGCGTACAACTTTTAGCGATCTTGCGATAAGCATTGATGAATTCACGAAACATCAGCAATATCTGATTGATTTAGGAGTCTTGCTTGAGCCGATGGAGCTAGGGGAGCTTATAAACGAAGAACTTGCCGGACAAAGATAACATAAGGAGATAATGTAAAACATGACCAAATCAAGGCGCATAATTCTTTCGCTTACAGGTTTCATTACGCTTGTAGCCGTTTGGCAGACTATAAGCTTTCTTGGCATATTCCCTCAAGGACTTCTGCCTTCTCCGATTGCAGTATCGGCGGCCGTTTACGAATTATGGGCTCGAGGAGTGCTGTTCGGTCATATTTCGGATAGCTTATACCGTTTTTTTGCCGGATACGCACTTGCTGTAATGCTCGGAGTGCCTTTTGGCTTACTTACAGGCTGGTCACGAAGACTTCACGCTTTATTTGAACCGCTTTTGCAGATACTGCGCCCAATTTCTCCTATAGCTTGGTTGCCTCTTGCGATTTTGTGGTTTGGAATAGGCAACAGCCCGACTATATTCATAATTTTCTTGGCGGCATTCTTTCCTATTACTCTATCTGCGATATCTGCGGTCAAAAATGTTGATCCCTTACTTTTGAGGGTTGCCCGGAATTTTGGCGCAAATTCAAGACAAATGTTGATTAAAATAATTGCGCCTGCGGCATTCCCATTCCTTGCGGCAGGGCTGCACATGGCTCTGGGCGCAGCCTGGGTTTTCCTTGTGGCTGGCGAGATGGTTGGAGTGCGTTCCGGACTTGGATTTTTGATTATTGATGGTCGCAATCAGGTGCGCTATGATTTGGTCATGGCGTCTATGGTGATAATAGGTTTACTGGGACTTGCGATAGATCGTCTGATGCGCACGGCAGAAACGTTTATTTTGGCACGCTTTGGGGTGCATCGGGCTTGAAAGGGGATTTTTTGATGTCGGATAACAAACCTCGTATAATTATAGACGTATGTTCGGTCGGCAAGCAATGGAACAGTAAATCAACAAGCAATAAAAATAATGAACCCGGAGATTTTGCTACTCTGGAAGAGATTAACCTTGAAATTTACGAGGGTGAGTTCCTATGCTTGCTTGGGCCAAGCGGTTGCGGTAAAACGACTTTACTTAACATAATGGCAGGATTCGAGCGCCCTTCTTCCGGAAGCGTGTTTATAGACGGGGTTGAAGTGAACGAGCCGCATCCTAAACGCATAACTATTTTTCAGGAATATGCCTTGCTACCGTGGCGATCGGTGTTGGGCAATGTGGAATTTGGTCTTGAGATGGCACATGTTCCTAAAAAGGAAAGACAAACCAAAGCCAAAGAGCTTCTTGAGCTGGTGAGTTTAACCGGTGTAGAAAGTAAGATGCCCAAAGAGTTGTCGGGAGGTATGCGGCAGAGGGTGGCGGTAGCGCGTTCTCTTGCTGTTGACCCGGATATTTTGTTTATGGATGAACCGTTTGGCGCTCTGGATGCGTTAACGCGCATAAGGATGGAAGAAGAACTCGTCGGGATTTGGCTTAAAAAGAAAAAGACTATTGTCTTTGTGACTCATGATATTGATGAATCAGTATACCTTGCTGATAGAATTGTCGTATTATCGGCCTTACCGGGACGCATAAAAGAAATAATACCAATAGATTCAGGGCGGCCGAGGGACAGAACGAGCTTCGAATTTATCAGATTGAGGGAAAGAGTTTATGAGGCGCTCTCGCTTGACTACAAAAAAACAGTTGAGTATTATCTTTAAGACAATGGGAGGTTATATATGTCCGTACAAAAACCATTTGATAGCGCTCGAGGGAGTGGAAAAGAGTTTTCAACCCGGGTTGTACAGAGCGGCGTGCGCTTTGATAAATCTACGGGCGCTATCAGCATACCTATCTACCAAACTGCGACTTTTTCTCATCCGGCACTTGGTGTTTCTACAGGCTACGATTATACGCGAACAGGTAATCCTACCAGACAGGCGGTTGAGGAAGTGCTTGCCGACCTTGAAGGTGGTTTCGCAGCTTTCTGCTTTGCGTCCGGTTTAGCGGCACTGACAGCGGTTTTTATGTTGTTTAAATCAGGAGATCATCTGCTTTTAGGCGAAGATCTGTATGGTGGCACATACAGGCTGCTTAACAGTGTTTTCGCGCGTTTTGGCATTGTGGCAAGCTATGTTGATACAACAGATCCTGCGCTGGTTGAAGCCTCGCTTAAAGATAATACCAAAGCGTTGCTTTTTGAATCGCCGTCAAATCCTATGCTTAAACTGAGCGATATAAAAAGCATAGCGGATATCTGTAAGAAACGGGGAGTGTTGACGGTGGTCGACAATACTTTGCTCACTCCGTACTTGCAAAGGCCTCTTGAACTTGGTTGTGATATAGTTGTGCACAGCGCTACGAAGTATTTGGGTGGGCATAGCGATCTGCTTGCGGGCGTGGTAGTTGCAGGCAACGAAAATATTGCGAGGGAAGTCGCTTTTATTCAAAATGCGTGCGGACCTGTGTTAGCGCCGAATGAATGCTGGCTTTTGTTGCGTGGGCTTAAGACTTTATCCATAAGGCTTGACAGGCAGCAGCATAACTCTGTAATTATGGCGAATTGGCTCAAAGAGCATCCGAAGGTAGAAGAAGTCTATTATCCAGGTATTGGGGCTATGATAAGTTTTCGGCTGAAAAGTGCAGAATCGGCTGCCCAAGTACTTGAAAAGGTTCGAATCATTTCTTTTGCGGAATCTTTAGGCGGTGTAGAGTCGCTCATCACTTATCCGCTTTTGCAGACACATTCCGAAGTTCCGGAAGAAACTCGCCTGCGGTTGGGCATTGACGACAGACTTCTCAGGCTTTCGGTAGGAATCGAGCATATTTCTGATTTGTGCGCCGATCTTAGTCAGGCTCTTTAACCAACCAGCGGGACGTTTTGTTTGGTAGGTTTTTGATTATGACTCGAAGATAGCTTAATAGTCCTATAAATTATTAACAAGTAAATAAAAATTCATCTTGACACATATTAAACTTACAAGTATTATATAGTTGTAATCATTATTAATAAGAAACAATTACTCTTCTTGGATTTATTGTTCTAAGCCGGGAGGTTGATATGGACATTACAGCGACTTACGATTTTCTGTCAAAAGAGCTAAAAAAGAATAATATACGTCTTTCGCACCATAGGTTAAAGGTCTTGGAATACTTATCTCAGAACTTCAATCATCCTACTGTTGACAAGATATTTGTTGATTTGCAGAAAGAAGTGCCAACCCTTTCGAAAACGACAATTTACAATACCCTGGGTATACTGGTGAAAGCAGGAATAATCAGAGTGGTAACTATAGAAGACAACGAAACCCGCTATGATATCATTATTGAGAATCACGGACATTTTAAGTGTGAAAGCTGTGGTTTGATATACAATTTCGCGATTGACTTAAGCAATTTTGATTCACTAGATCTGGCAGGTTTTGATGTTTTTGAAAGGAGCGTGTATTTTAAAGGGATCTGTTACAGATGCCTTTCAAATAAAAAAAATCAGAATAGGGAGGATTTCATATGAGCGAGCAATCAAAATGTCCTGTAACAGGCAAAACTAAAGTTGCTACAGCTGCCATTGGCACTAAAAACAAGAACTGGTGGCCGAATCAGTTGAATCTAAAAGTACTTCATCAGAATTCGAATTTAGGTAATCCGATGGATAAGGATTTTTGTTATGCAGAAGAGTTCAAGAAACTCGACCTTGAGGCGGTTAAAAAAGACCTCTATGCCTTAATGACCGATTCGCAGGATTGGTGGCCTGCCGACTACGGGCACTACGGACCATTTTTTATTAGAATGGCATGGCATAGCGCAGGTACTTACCGTACAGGCGACGGACGCGGAGGCGCAGGAGATGGAACTTTGAGATTTGCTCCGCTGAATAGTTGGCCGGATAATGCAAACTTAGAAAAAGCAAGGCGTTTGCTGTGGCCAATAAAGCAAAAGTACGGAAGTAGTATTTCATGGGCTGACCTTATGATATTGACCGGTAACTGTGCCCTTGAATCAATGGGTTTCAAGACATTCGGCTTTGCTGGAGGGCGAGAAGATGTTTGGGAGCCTCAGGAAGACGTTTATTGGGGATCTGAAAAGACATGGCTCGGGGACGAGCGCTACACAGGAGAACGTGAACTGGAAAAGCCGTTGGCAGCAGTCCAGATGGGACTGATCTATGTCAATCCTGAAGGTCCCAACGGAAGGCCTAGCGCAATTGATTCAGCCAAGGATATTCGCGAGACCTTTGGGCGTATGGCAATGAACGATGAGGAAACCGTTGCACTTGTAGCGGGCGGACATACTTTCGGCAAGTGTCACGGAGCCGGCAGCGCGGCTCATGTAGGACCTGCTCCGGAAGGCGCAAGCATCGAAGAACAGGGGCTCGGATGGATGAGCACTTTTGGCACAGGAAAGGGCGGAGATGCTATAACGAGCGGAATCGAAGGAGCTTGGACACCTACGCCAATCAAATGGGACTATAGTTACTTAGAGACTTTATTCAAATATGACTGGGATCTGGTCAAGAGTCCGGCTGGTGCATTTCAGTGGATACCTACGGATCCTGAAGCGGCAAAGCTTGTTCCCGGCGCTCACAATCCAAATAAACGCTACGCTCCGATTATGACGACAGCTGATTTGGCTCTCAGGATGGATCCCATTTACAAGAAAATTGCTCTTCGTTTTCTGGAAGACCCGAAAGCTTTTGAGGATGCTTTCGCACGTGCATGGTTTAAGCTGACTCACCGCGACATGGGCCCTCGTTGTCGTTATCTTGGCCCTGAAGTTCCCGCGGAAGAGCTTATATGGCAAGATCCGGTTCCCGCAGTCGACCATGAATTGATAGATGAGGCTGACATTGCAGTGTTGAAGGAGCAGATATTGGCATCAGGGTTGTCTGTATCGCAGCTTGTGACAACTGCATGGGCTTCCGCATCAACTTTCAGAGGTTCTGACAAGCGCGGCGGCGCAAATGGCGCCCGTATACGACTTGCACCCCAAAAGGATTGGGAGGTTAATCAGCCTGCGCAACTGGAAGCTGTGCTGTTAGCCTATGAGAAGATACAAAAGGATTTTAATGAGGAATCATGCTGCAAGAATGTGTCTCTAGCTGATCTTATTGTTCTTGGCGGATGCGCTGCTATAGAAAAAGCCGCAAAAAACTCCGGACACGAGGTTTCGGTGCCCTTCATTCCCGGCAGAACAGATGCTTCGCAGGACAAGACCGATGTTCAGTCATTCAAAGCCTTAGAACCTATAGCCGACGGATTCCGCAACTACATTAAGGGCAAGTTTACTATGTCTGCCGAAGAGCTTTTGGTTGACAAAGCGCAGCTGTTGAATCTGACAGCTCCTGAAATGACCGTTCTTGTAGGCGGATTAAGAGTTTTGAACGCTAATTACGGAAAGGTTCAGCATGGCGTATTCACAAAGAGATCTGAGATGCTGACAAATGATTTCTTTGTAAACTTGCTGGATATGGGAACCACATGGAAACCCGTATCGGAAGATAAAGAGGTCTTTGAAGGCCGCGACCGTAAAACCGGAGAGCAAAAATGGACTGCGACCACAGTAGATCTGATATTTGGGTCAAATTCACAGCTTAGAGCAATAGCGGAAGTATATGCCGGCGATGATGCTAAATGCAAGTTCCATGAGGACTTCGTTGCAGCCTGGAACAAGATCATGAATGCCGACCGCTTTGATATCGCTTGAACTGAGAAGCCTAACAATGTAAAATTATAGTGTGATGCTGACAAAGGGGCATTGATGCGATTATTTGATGCCCCTTTGATTTGAAAAGAGATCATAGGAGTTTTATGCATGGGTCCTTTATAAAAAATATGATGATAATTCTAGGAACTCTTTCTTTGGTTACAGGAGCAATAGGTATATTCATTCCGGTTTTGCCTACAACGCCACTCTTGCTTCTGTCGGCCTATTTTTATATGAGAGGATCAAGAAAGCACTATGATTGGCTTCTGAACCATAGGATTTTTGGCATGTATATCTATAACTACATAAATTATAGGGCGGTTTTGCTGAGTACTAAAATTTTCTCTTTTGTTTTATTGTGGGTATCCCTTGTGATATCTATAGTTTTAGTTGAAATGCAGACCATAAGGGTTATTCTTATTTTAGTCGGCGTATCGGTAAGCATCCACCTATATTTGCTGAAAACCCTAAGTAAAAAGCAGATGAAGGAAATATCCATAGGATATGATAGCAAAAATAAAAAATGGGCGTGACAGGGGGACGGGGTTAGTGACACATTCCTCAGCCTCCATTAAATGATTTCTAGTCTAAAATGGCCTTCATTGTTTCAGGGCTCTTAATAGCTTTTGCCATGTCAAGGGTGCCATGTCAAGGGGACGGGGTTTGTGTCACTTTCAAAAAAAAGAATAAATTTTCCTGACGCAATAGTGCTTATATCATCCCAACCGGAAGTATCCACACATCATCAGTCAGCGGCAGCCGTTCCTTTGCAAGACATATCACCGCGCCCGTACCTGCCTTTTTGCTCGGATTGCTGTTCAGGCAATGAAATGCCTTGACCATTGACTTTGTCGGGTCGCTACCGGATTTAATTTCAATAGGGTGCAGCGTGCCGCCATTTTCAATCAGCAGATCGATTTCGTTTTTGTCGGCATCGCGGTAATAATACAGCGGCGGCTTAACGATTCCGTCGTTATAATAACTTTTAAGAATTTCCGCAAATACGAAACTTTCAAATATGTGTCCCCACATTGCACCATTTGCCATCTGTTCCGGCGTGTTCCAGCCGAGCAGCCAGCAAGCAAGTCCTGTGTCAAGGAAATATAGCTTCGGCGTTTTTATCAGGCGTTTGTTGAAATTATTGTAATACGGCTCAAGAAGGTACACAAGTCCGCTAGACTCCAGCACAGACAACCATGACCGAATAGTTTTAACGTCCTTTCCGCAAATCTCCGCCATTGTTGTAAGGTTAAGCATTTCGCCGGTAAGGGATGCGGCGGACTTTACAAACTTTATAAACGCCGATTCATCCCGAATGTTTAATACATCTTTGATGTCTTTTTCAATATATGTTTGCAGATATGAGCTGTGATAGTCAGCCCAGTCGTGCAGATCACTTTCGATCTCGTGAAGTTCCGGGAAAAAACCTTTATGTATAAAAGACGTAATAGCATCATAATCGAAACCCGCACCCGATCCAATAGTGTCCATATGTTGTGATGTCGGAATGAACGGTGCGCGATATGACAAACCGGCAAGTTCACGCATAGACAGACCCATTAATTTGATAACCCCGGCGCGCCCCGCAAGACTGTCGCTAACGTTTTTCATCAGCTTCAGGCTTTGCGAGCCGGTGAGGTAGAATTGCCCTTTTTTCTTATTTTCATCAACGATATCCTTGATGTAATCGAAAAGCTCAGCTGCCTTTTGGATTTCGTCAACAACTATCGGCGGTTTGTAAGTATCAAAAAACAGCGACGGATTCTCTCGTGCGCTTTCGCGTACAAGCGGGTGGTTTAGCGCAACATAATTAATGTCGCGATATATCTCTCTGAGCATAGTGGATTTTCCAACCTGCCGCGCCCCGGTCAGCACCAGTACGGGTTTTCGCTTTGCGATGCGGGAAACCACCGGCTCAATATGTCGACTTATATACACAATTTATCACCTCATTCGTATATTTTGGAGTGTAATTCCATAATATACGAAATATTAGGTTTGTCAAGGAATCTTTTAATTTGTTTGCCAAAATTCGGTTGAATGCCAGAATACGATATGTATCAATTTCTAAAGCGCAAACTAATTAAATAGTCATTAAGAAGTTTTCAGATGTAATGTATTTTTAGGCTCATTGATAAAGACAAAGAATTCTGCGGCGTTAACCGAAACAATGTCATTATGTTCTTTAACCGCGATAAATACGTTTTGTCGGATTGTGAGAAAGGTCTGCTTTGGCAGTAAAGAAAGCCTACCACTTTCATGGATAGGCTTTCTCATTATTTAGATATATTTTTTATTACGTTTATGGAGTAAGGTCGTCGATTAATTCCTCAATAATCTCGATTCTTCTCTCCAGGCGACCGATGATTCGCTCTTGAGATTTTATTATACGCTCAATCCGCCTTAGTATTTGCGCTTCGTTTCGCTCATTTCTGCGATTTTGTCTTAAATTTTGTGCACCCTTGCCGTTATTGCGCTCGCCGTCATCGTCTTGATTTCTATTTCTGATTTTTGTATTTCTTCTATCTCCGTTTGAGTTATTTGGGACTTGCGTAGCCGCACTCTGTCTAAATTTTGACATTTGACTGTGTAATTTTTCGATTTGTCTTTGAATTTGCCGGTCATGTTGAATGCCCGATTGCATTCTGTCTTCAAAGCCTTCAACGATGTCTCTGGCTTTTTCTAAAGTTTCGTTATCATCATCTCCGGTCATAGGAGCAATCAATAACCCTAAAGCCGTTACTCTAAGTGTGGTCGTTGCTCGCAACCCTGTTATCTTTTCCCTGTTGTTTCTGATAATTATAAGCCTTGAATGAATGGGCGTAGTAGTTGGGGTAGCATTAATTAGAGCTGTCAAATGGTCGACCGGTGGTGTCGAAGTTGCCGTCGTAGTTGGTTTCG
>Ga0209105_100273_pt1 | contig 17790 bp, 14 predicted proteins | sample SedPBSmetaG_FD_184158 | JGI IMG/M metagenome (GOLD analysis project Ga0209105, IMG submission 184158) | Freshwater sediment bacterial and archeal communities from Indian Creek, Illinois, USA to study Microbial Dark Matter (Phase II) -... | ecosystem: Environmental > Aquatic > Freshwater > Creek >...
TCCTGGGTATGCCTTTTGCTCCTGCCGATGTCTGACCTCATACTATTGCGTTGGTGGCCTGTAGGGTCGAGATCTGGTGTAGTGGCTTAGGCAGGCCCAGTCCGTTTTCCCAGCCGAACCCCGAACGGCCCCTGGCTCTCTGCAGGTGCCGCCTTACACTTTTCATCACCGGCTTTGAGGGTCAGGTCTATTTTCTTAACATATTCTTGACATAAAATTCTTGAAATGGTATTTTCTGGTTATGGCACGTCCAATACGATTAGAGTTCCCCGGAGAGGTATTTATCAACATCCTCGGTAAGCTGTGTTATGAGGATAAGTCGGCAATGTTAAAAATATAGACCTGACCCTTGTTTACTTGTTTGCGGTTGTGGCATAATGGGGTTGGGAAGAAAGTCAAATCCAAAATGGGGATGTTGCCGCCAATGCCAGCATACCACAATAAAGCCATACGGTCGAATGATAATATGGGAATTTGACCGGATTTTGCATGTGGACCGGCATCAGTCTCATTATGAAAGCAGGTGGATCCTGAAATGAAATGCCGAATAATATATTTTACAAAGACAGGACATTCAAGGAAAATCGCCGGTGCCGTTGCCCGGGAGCTTCAATTATCAGCAGAAGACATCAAAACTAATCCAGTCATGAAAGATGTGGATTTGTTATTCATTGTGGGAGGGATTTACGGTGGGAAAAGTGATTCGGCGATGCTTGGCTATATCAAGAACATTGATAGGAGCATGGTGGAGAAAGCTGCCTTGATTACCTCCTGTGTAAGCAAGAAACAGAAACAGGATATGATCAGGAAACTACTGGAAAGCAATCAAGTCGCGGTCGTTGCGGATGAATTTGTCTGCCGGGGGAGCTTTCTGTTTATCGGATTAGGCCATCCCAACAAGTCTGACCTGAATAATGCCATCGCTTATGCCGCAAAAGTTGTGGCGGAAGCGGAGGGGGAAATAAAAAAACAATAAAGGTGATGAACCTTGCAGGAATATAAACGGGAGTATCCCTTTTTTTCTTTATGTGGCCTTAACTGTGGACTTTGCCCAAGATATCATAGCGAGGGAACATCCCGGTGTCCAGGATGCGGCGGCAAGGATTTTCATCTCCAACACCCAAGTTGTACAGTGATTACGTGCAACAAGAAGCACGGTGATGTTCAGTATTGCTTCATGTGCAACAATTATCCATGTGATCGATATAATCGCCCAAGCGAAAAAGATTCTTTCATCACCTATCGGAATGTAGCAAAGGATATGCAGAGAGCCGTTAACAACGGAATGCAACAGTATCAGGCGGAGCTAGCGGAAAAAATTGTATTTCTGGAATACTTGCTCGGCAATTTTAATGATGGCAGAAAGAAGAATTTTTATTGTATAGCTGTCAATCTGCTGGAGCTTACGGATCTGATAGATAAGTTGAATCAACTGATTGATCTGCAAGCCATATAACGATGATTCCTGGATAAGCACCGGGAGGATAAACCAAGACATCAGAAAATTCAAGATCAAATGTGACTAAGATCCTGTTCTCTTTTTTACAAATACTGATTAAGGCATCATCCGTAACGCCTTGCAATCCTTCATCTGACACGGTCTCAATATCATAACCAAACCGCTTAAATATATTTGCGCCTTCTATCGGTATATTTTCATCAGCTTTAAACTTCAACATCCCGGCATTCATGATAAAGCAATAGTCCGCTCTTTGCTCAACAGAGCTCCATAAGCAATGGCTGCACGGATATCATTTATTACCAATGAGGGATAATTATTTAAAATTTCATCGTAGCTCTTTCCTGCAGCTAAATTGTCAAGGACTACCGATACCATAATCCTGGTACCCTTGATACAGGCTTTACCGTGACAAATATTTTGATCGACACTTATCCGTTCATCAATTAACCCCATAAATATCACCACCCTTGTTTTTAATAATAAAAATTATCTTTTGTTAATCATGGCAAAATGTTGAAGTTCTTTCTATAATGGTGCGCATATTCAATTATACCAATATTAAAAACCGCGTCATTAACAATATGTGCTAAAATGGCATTAAGCACAATCAGATAATACCTGGAAAGGATTTTATCCATGACCTACCGCAAAAAACTAATCGAAGTGGTCCTGCCTGGAGGCTATCAACAAGGCCGCGGCGCGGGAGAAATCGATCCGCCACAGGGCATCCCAGCACCGTGCACCTCTGGTGGGCGCGGCGCCCCCCTGGCAGCGGCACGGGCGGTAATTTTTGCCCAGATGGCGGACGACCCCTCTACTTATGTGGATCTTTTACGCGGGGATGCCAAAAGACGGCGTAAAGCCGAATCATTACTGAAGGGGCGGCCTTTTGTACAGGAAGATCGTTTGCGCCAACGCAGAAAAGGCCAAAGTCAAACTGGAGATGCTGCAAGAAATCTTCCTATGGCAGGCCCACAGAAGCACCTGAATATTCATGCAGATAATCTTGGTAATGTAGTGTAGTACAATTTATGGAAAGAGATCATAAATAAAAGTTTCAGACAATATTAAAAAGGATTGCTGAAAAAATTCCAGGTATAAATAAAATTAATTGCTGCTCAGCCTTACATTTACACCGGGGTGCAGCCTGAGCTGTTACAAAACAAAAATCCGAATGGGCAAAAGCGCGTCATCCGGATATACATCAGTAAAAAACAGTGAATGTTGACTCCATGGAAGTCAACTATATTGTGGGTATTGATGGTGGAGGTGGCGGGAATCGAACCCGCGTCCGGAAGTTAAGCCACAGGAGCCTCTACGAGCGTAGCCCCGGTTTTAGTGTCGCGCCCGGGCCTCTCCAGGGCGGGATGCCCCGGCGCCGGCTCCTTTAAGTTTCCCCTGCTGCCGGCGGAGCAACCAACAGGGCGGGTAGCCTGCCTTTATGACACCCAAACCTTTTCCCGCAGGCGGGGAAAAGAGGGGCGCGCTACTTAATTAAGCAGCGATTGCTAATTTAGGTTCGGCAGTTGTAGCCGTTCCATGTTTTAACCAGGCCATGGTCCTGGGCTCGCTTCTCCTGCCTCTTGTGCCCCCGTCGAGACCGTTCACCCCCATGTATTAGTATGGCCCCATCTATGTGTTTGCCATAACTTTAAACAATGTTTTTTAATGCTGCTGCCGCTCCTTGAAAGCCCGTTCCATCTCCCGCTTGGCATCCCGCTCGGCGATATCCTGCCGCTTGTCGTAGTCCCGCTTGCCCCGGGCCAAAGCCAGTTCCACCTTGACCTTGCCCCGGCGCAGGTATAAGCTTAAGGGTACCAGGGTCAAGCCTTTCTCCTGCACATAGCCGCCCAGACGGTTGATCTCGCGCCGGTGCATAAGCAGTTTGCGCGGGCGCAGGGGCTCATGGTTGAAACGATTGCCGTGCGTATAGGGACTTATATGCATATTATACAGGAAAAGCTCGCTGTTTTCAACCCGGGCATAGCTGTCCTTGAGGTTAACGCGGGCATCCCGCACTGATTTAACCTCAGTCCCCTGCAGCGCGATGCCGCTTTCAAAGGTTTCCACAATGTTATAGAGATGCCGGGCCTTGCGGTTTTTGGCCAGCACCTTGGTGCCTCCCTGGCTGCTTCCTTTGCCTGCTGTTGCGGTGATAACCGTAATCTCCCTTCCTTGCAGGCTGGAAGCCTGCGCTACCGCTATTATCGCACCCTTTTCCTTTAACCGCAAGAGGATCCGCATTTATCTTCGCCTGCGGCGGCGATCCTCTTTTCCCTTGCGTGTCTCCCCGCGCTTTTTTGTTTTTCCGGGGGCAGTGGCAGCAGCAGCCTTTTCCGCTCTTTTTACCGGTTCATCCACGGGGAGGAAATGGATCGTGCGCATCTCCCAGTCCACGCGCACGAGGCGCACCCGCACGGGATCGCCAAGGCGGTAGACTTTGCCGCTCCGTTTTCCGGTGAGGGTATAACGTTTCTCGTCAAAAACGAAATAATCCCCTTCCAGCGCGCTCACATGTACCAGGCCCTCCACCGTATCGGGCAGCTCCACGAAAAAGCCGAAAGAGGTGACGCCATTGATCCGGCCTGCATATTCGCTACCCTCTTTCCCGCTCATAAACTCAAGTTTTTTAAGATCCTGGACGGCCCGTTCCGCCTCAACGGCAATGCGCTCCTGCTCTGACGAAATACGGGCCACTTCGGGCAGCAGAGCGATGAGCCGGCGCTTATCGGCTGCGCGCATCCCCCCCTCCGGCGTCAGGCGCAGGATACGGTGGACGATCAGATCGGGATAGCGGCGGATTGGGGAAGTAAAATGGGTATAATCCTCCGTGGCCAGCCCGAAATGGCCCAGCGGCGTTTCGCTGTAGCGGGCCTGGGGCAAAGTGCGCAGCATTACATAGCTGATTATTTTCTCCACCGCTGTCCCCTTTGCTTTGTGCAAAATGCTCTGGTACTGCCTGGGCGAAATCTGATGCAGGTCTCCCGTCAGTTTAATGTCGAAAAGGGAGAGAAAATTCCGCAGCTGATAAAGTTTGTCCAGTTCCGGCTGTTCATGCACGCGGAAGATTAAGGGGACTTTGAGGCGGCGCAAATGGGAGGCGATCACGCCGTTGCAAAGCAGCATAAATTCTTCAATGAGGGATTCTGCCTCTCCGGCGGAGCGCGCTTCGATTTTTTGCGGTTTTCCCTGTTCATCCAGAATGATTTTTGCCTCGGGAAAATTGAAATCCAGAGCACCCCGGGCAAACCTTTTTTCCTTAAGCAGTTTTGCCAGCGCTGCCATATCTTTAAATACATGCATCAGCCCGGCATAGCGGTGCTGCAGCTCCTTATCCCCGTCCAGGATAAGGTTTACCGCATCGTAGGTCATGCGCTCCGTCACCACGATAAGGCTGGGAGCATAGCTGTAGCGCAGCAGTTCCCCACAGGGGTCCAGCTCCATGAATACGCTGACGGCAAGGCGGGGGACGGCGGGGTTGAGGCTGCAGAGGCCGTTGGAAAGGCTGGGCGGGAGCATGGGAATGACCCGGTCCGCCAGGTAAACACTGGTGCCGCGGCGCAGCGACTCCCGGTCAAGCGCACTGCCTTCCCGTACGTACCAGCTTACATCAGCAATATGCACTCCCAGGCGGTAACCGCCTCCCTCCGTCCGTTCCAGGGAAACAGCGTCGTCCAGATCTTTGGCATCGGCACCGTCAATGGTCACGAGGGGCAGGAGGCGCAGGTCCAGCCGGTTTTCCGCTGCGGCCTGCGCCTCTATCTGTGTCCCGTCAAATTTGTCCGCTTCCCGTAAAACCTGCTCCGGGAAAATATCCGGCAGGCCGAAACGTTTTTGGATCGAGGTTATATCCACTCCCGGCGCATCGGCAGGGCCAATCACTTCAACAATTTTCCCCGTGGGAATAGGGTTGCGGGGATCCTGCCAGCGCGTGATTTCCGCCACAACCTTGTCGCCCGGCGCAGCTCTGACACCCTTGGCGGTATTGATTAAAATTTTTGGGGGTAAGCGGCGGTCATCGGGAACGATATGGCTCTCCCGGCGGCTGCCCGCATAGGTCCCCACCACTGAATTGTTCTCCCGCTTGAGGATGCGCACCACCTCACCCTCGCGGCGGCCGTCCTCCTTTGTGGCAAGCAGGCGCACAATGACCCGATCCCGGTGCAGGGCGCCCTGTGTTTTATCCGGGGGGATAAAGATATCCGCTTCTCCCGGCGCTTCCGGCAGGAGAAAGGCAAAACCGCGGCTGTGTCCCTGCAGCGTCCCCACAAGCATACCGTTGCCGCGCAGCGGCGCAAAACGCCCCTGGGCGGTCTTGCAGATATAGCCCTCCTCCTCCAGGGCAACAAGCGTAAGATGAAGGCTGGCAATCTCCTTATCCCCCTTGAGGCCGAGCTTCTGCTGCAGCGATTCAAAGGTGCAGGGGCGGCAGTCATCCTGCAGGAGACATTCAATTACACTTTTCCGTTCCAACGACATGGTTAATCTACTCCCGACTGTGGTCCAAATCCTCTTGATGCCGAATTCTTCCCTTTTACCCAATTATACCGCAAAACGACAAAAAAGAAAAAGGGCAGGCAACCGGGGTGGCAACCTGCTCTTCTTTGTTTATACCGGGGACGCGGGCGGGCACAAAAGACCCGCCCCTACGACCGTTCCTTTTCTATAAGAATAGGGGGGCGAAAACCAGTGCCACGATACCCATGAGCTTGATTAAAATGTTAATGGAAGGCCCTGCCGCGTCTTTGAAGGGATCGCCCACCGTATCGCCGACCACGGCTGCTTTGTGGGTTTCACTGCCCTTGCCGCCCAACTGACCGGTTTCGATCCATTTCTTGGCGTTGTCCCAGGCGCCGCCCGCATTGGCCATGAAGATGGCCATAAGCACACCTGTAACAGTAGCGCCGGCCAGCAGTCCGCCCAGAGCTTCGCGGCCGATGAAAAGCCCGACGGCAAGGGGGACAATTACAGCGGTAAGGCCGGGGACGATCATCTTCTTCAGGGCGGCTGCTGTGCTGATATCCACGCAGCGGGCATACTGGGGCCTGGCGGTGCCATCCATGATGCCGGGTATTTCGCGGAACTGGCGGCGAATCTCCTCGATGAGGTCATGGGCCGCCTCTCCCACCGCCTCCATGATCTTGGCGCTGGAGAAGAAGATTACCACACCGCCGAGGAAAAGGCCCGCAATAACCTCTGGCGAGGTGATGTCAATCACTTCAATGCCTGCCGCCTGGGTGTAGGCGGTAAAAAGGGCCAGGGCCGTGAGGGCCGCCGAGCCGATGGCAAAGCCTTTGCCGATGGCCGCGGTAGTGTTGCCTACGGAATCCAGTTCATCCGTAATTTTGCGCACGGCCGGATCCAATTTGGACATCTCGGCGATACCGCCGGCATTGTCGGCCACGGGGCCGTAAGCGTCCACGGATACGGTAGTACCGACGGTGGAAAGCATCCCTACAGCTGCGATGGCGATGCCGTAGACATCAGCATAGAGGTAGGCAATGATGATGGCAACCACAATGGTGATCATGGGAATAGTGGTGCTCTTCATGCCCAGGGCCAAACCGCTGATGATGTTGGTGGCCGAGCCGGTTTGGGAAGCGCGGGCCAGATCCTGGGTCGGCTTGAAGTGGTAAGAGGTGTAGTAGTCGGTCAGCTTGCCGATGATCACCCCGGCCAGCAAACCGGCGATTACAGCGATAAAGGGTCCGATTTGCTGCAACACATTGACGGTAATGAAATAAGAGCCGGCGATTACAATCACCGCCGCTGCCAGCGTGGCACGCTCCAGGGCGGCTCCCAGACGCATACCCTCTTTGGCGCGCACAAAGAAAAAACCGATAACAGAGGAGATAACACCGATAGAGGCAATGAAGAGCGGCAGGATTACCCAGCCGATATTGTCGTAACGCTGGTAGAGAATCATTCCCACCATCATGGTGGCAACCATGGAACCTACATAAGATTCAAAAAGGTCGGCACCCATGCCGGCCACGTCACCCACATTGTCGCCCACGTTGTCGGCGATAACGCCGGCGTTGCGGGGGTCGTCCTCGGGAATGCCGGCCTCCACCTTGCCCACCAGGTCAGAGCCCACGTCAGCGGCCTTGGTGTAGATGCCGCCGCCCACACGGGCAAAGAGGGCAATGGAGCTTGCGCCCAGGGCGTAGCCGTTTATCACAACGGGATCCCGGAAAATCAAGTAAAGGACGCTGAGACCTAAAAGGCCGATACCCGCAACCATCATACCCATGACGGAGCCGCTGGAAAAAGCTATGTTCAGGGCCGGGTTAATGCCCCGCCGCGCGGCGCTGGCCGTGCGCACGTTGGCGATGGTGGCAACCTTCATGCCGGCATAACCGGCAGTGGCAGAAAAGGCGGCGCCGACGACAAAGCAGATGGCGGTGAGCCAGTTGATGAAAAAACCGATGACAAAAAAGAGAACCAGAGCGAAAATAGCAAGGGTGCGATATTCCCTGTTCAGAAAAGCCATGGCCCCCTCCCGGATAGCCGCGGCGATCTCCTGCATCCGTTCCGTCCCCGCATCCTCCCGGCTGACCCTGGCCCAAAGATAAAGTGCAAAAATGATACCGATTATACCTGCTGCGGGTGCTAATACTGCATAATCCAAACTTTTTACCTCCTCCACTGTTCTTGCCGCCCCGGGAGATAAAAGGGCAGCGGAATTTAGTTTACAGTTTACCGCCAAAGAGTTTTTGCTTCCCGTATTTTAAATCACAACGCCTCCTTTCCCTTCAGTCTGGAGCAAGAAAAACAGGAACAAGTGCAACCGGAAGCACAAAGGGCACTAGCTTGCCAGGATTGTCAGGATCGTTGCCAGAATCATAAAAGTAATGGCCAGTACAGTGGAAATTTTCCCCAACAACGCATCAAGCCCTTTCTTCTTACCAAAGAGTGCCTGTCCCCCACCGGCAATCGAACCGGAAAGGCCGGCGCTCTTGCCTGACTGGAGTAAAACAGTGGCAATGAGGGAGAGGCAAACAATCACATAGATCACAATCAACGTGATATGCAAGCAGGGTCACCTTCCTCTAAAATTAAAGTAGATAGCCTAAGCCATAAGCCATGCCGCAAAGGCTTCATGGCTAAACGCAAGGTTAATTCTAACACAAGAGATGTCAACTGGCAAGCAAGAAACAGCCCGAGAGGCCCAAATGGCAGGCTGATTGTGTAACTACCCAGGTTGTTACTACTCATCAGCCTTACATTTTCATCTGCAGTCTCAATAAAAGATTGCTTTGCGGAACGGTCAAGACCGTTCCCTACGATTGATCGAGCCTGAATGCCGCTCAACGGCAACCCTGCACCCTTTTTGCAGCCAGAATAGTTACCAGTGTTTACACTAAAAGATGATCGCATTTTTCAGCGGCGCAGTATATTTTTTCCCGGAAAACAGGCAGCCTTTCCCAATCCTTCCTCAATGCGCAGCAGGCGGTTATATTTGGCCACCCGCTCTGAGCGGGCCGGTGCGCCCGTTTTGACAAAACCGGCGTTTACAGCCACGGCCAGGTCAGCCAGAGCCGTATCTTCCGTTTCTCCGGAGCGGTGAGAGATAATGCAGCTGTAACCGTTTTGCAGGGCAAGCTTGATTGTTTCCAGCGTTTCGGTAACCGTGCCGATCTGATTCATTTTTATGAGGATGGAGCTGGCGATCCCCTCATCAATACCCCGCTGCAGGCGTACGGGGTTGGTGACAAAGATATCATCGCCGACCAACTGCACCTTGTGCCCCAAGGCAACGGTCATCTCCCGCCAGCCTTTCCAGTCCTCTTCTGCAAGGCCGTCCTCGATGGAGATGATGGGGTAACGGGAAATAAGATTTTCGTAATAATCAATGAGCTTCTCCGCGGTCATCTCCAGGCCCTCACCCCGCAGCTGGTAAAGACCGTTTTCGTACAGCTCGGTGGCGGCAACGTCAAGCGCCAGCACCACATCCTCGCCAGGGATATAACCGGCTGCCTCAATGGCCTTGACAATAAGCTGCAGCGAATCTTCATTGGATGTGAGATTGGGGGCAAAGCCCCCTTCGTCACCTACGCCAGTGTTAAGGCCCATTCCACTAAGCACTTTTTTTAGTTGATGATAGATCTCGGTGCCGATGCGCAGCGCGTCTTTAAAGTCATCTGCCCCTACGGGAAGGATCATGAATTCCTGCACATCCACGTTGTTATCGGCATGCTTGCCCCCGTTCAGGATGTTCATCATAGGCACAGGCAGAAGACAGGCATTAATTCCGCCCAGGTAGCGGTAAAGGGGCAGGTTCAGCGCGGCAGCGGCGGCGCGGGCGACGGCAAGGGATACGCCGAGGATGGCGTTGGCTCCCAGCTTGCCTTTATTTTCCGTCCCGTCCAACTCCAGGAGGAAATAGTCCAGATCCCCCTGTTCCAGGGCATCTTTACCCCGGATGGCGGGGGCAATCTTCTCCCGGATATTCTGGATGGCGGTTAGGACGCCTTTGCCCAGGTAGCGTTTCTTGTCCTTGTCCCGCAGCTCCAGGGCTTCAAAGGTGCCAGTTGATGCTCCGGATGGAACCGCGGCCCGGCCGATACTGCCACCATCCAGGACCACATCCACCTCCACGGTGGGATTGCCCCGGGAGTCGAGCACCTCCCGGGGATGCACGGCTTTAATCAGCGTCGTCATAAACAATTCACCTCTCTAAATAATTGGGGACGGGTTCATATTTCTGCGGAACGGTGAGGGCCTCTCCGTTCATAGCGGCAGGGACGGGAAGGCCGAGCAACTTTAAAACAGTCGGCGCCACATCGGCAAGTCTGCCCCGTGTCCGTAAGCGGTAACAATGACGAGGATCCACAAGGATGAAAGGAGTGTCATTTGTGGTATGGGTAGTATGGGGGGAATCGCAGTCGCGCATCAGCTCCGCGTTGCCGTGATCCGCAGTAATTAAGGCGATACCCCCTTTTGTCATCGTCCGCTCAACTACCGCGCCCACGCACCGGTCCACTGTTTCCACCGCCCGGATGGCCTGGGGCAGCATCCCCGTATGCCCTACCATATCGGCATTGGCATAATTGAGCACAATAAGGGTATGGCAGCCTTTCTCTATTTCCTGCAGCACTCTTGCCGTAACTTCGAAAGCGCTCATCTCCGGTTTCAGATCATAGGTAGCCACCGGGGCGGAGGCGATGAAAATACGGTCCTCGCCCCTGAAGGCTTCCTCGCGCCCGCCGCTGAAAAAATAGGTGACATGGGCGTACTTTTCTGTTTCGGCAATACGCAGCTGCCTGAGCCCGCAGGCGGCGATCACTTCCCCCAGCGTATCCCGCAGATCCACTGTATGGAAGACCACGTGAGCGGCAAGCCTTGCCGCATACTCCGTAAAGGTGATGTAATAGGGAAAGGGAGGCCGCTCACCCCTCCGGAAAGGCATAAACTCTTTTTCGGTAAAAGCATAGCTGATCAGGCGGGCCCGGTCCGCGCGGAAATTAAAGAAGATGAGCACGTCCGCGTCGCGGATTAGCGCCAGGGGTTCTCCCCGTTCGTTTTTGATGAGGGTGGGCAGGACAAATTCGTCGTTCTCTCCCCGTCCGTATGCTTTAGTCAGGGCCTCCAGGCTGCTGGAGGCTCCTTCGCCCTCTCCGTATACGTAGGCCCGGTAGGCTTTTTCCGTCCGGGGCCAGCGATTGTCCCGATCCATGGTGTAGTAGCGGCCGGCAATGCTGGCAATGGTTCCAATACCGGTTTCCCGGCATTTTGCCTCCAGTTCACGCAGGTAGCGGCCCGCACTGCGGGGGGGCGTGTCCCTCCCGTCAAGCAGCGCATGTATGTGGACGCGGGGAATACCCTGCTGCCTGGCCAGATCCAAAAGGGCATAGAGATGGCTGTTATGACTGTGTACGCCGCCGTCAGAGAGCAGGCCCATCAGATGCAGGGCGCTGTTGCGGCGCCGCACTTCATCCATGGCCTGCAGCAGCACCTCATTTTTAAAAAATGCGCCTGAAGCTATGGCCTTGCTGATCCTTACCAGCTCCTGATCAACAATACGCCCTGCTCCCAGGTTAAGGTGGCCCACCTCCGAGTTGCCCATCACTCCTGCCGGCAGGCCCACGTCCTCCCCGTTGGCAGCTAGGCGGGTCCAAGGATATTTTTCCATTAAAGCATCGATCGCCGGGGTATTGGCTTGGGCGATGGCATTACCTATTACTTCATCCCGTATGCCCCAGCCGTCCATAATGATTAGAATCAAAAATTTAACCGCGTTGTCCGGCAACCTAACCTCTCCTCTCCGCAGCGACAGCCCGAACCATGGCCGCATAGGAGCCAGGCTTGAGGCTGCTGTTGCCCACCAGCGCCCCGTCGATCCCCTGACTGCCCGTAAATGCGGTAATGTTTTCCGGGTTGACACTGCCGCCATAGAGGATGCGTGCATCCACCGCCCTTTCTCCCCATTTTTCATGGAGCAAGGCGCGGATAAAGGTGATAACGACGGCAGCATCCCCGGCATCAGCCGGCATTCCGGTGCCGATTGCCCAAACGGGCTCATAGGCGACAATCAGCCTGCGCTGCTGCTCATCCTGATCCAAAGCCGACACAGCGCCAAGCAGCTGCCTTTGGATCACCTTTTCTGTTTTGCCGGCGCGCCGTTCTTCATCGTTTTCACCGACGCAGAGAATAGGCGTAAGACCGAAGGCAAAAGCTGCGGCCACCTTTTTGCCCGCCTGCCCGTCTGTCTCCCCAAAATGGATGCGCCGCTCCGAATGGCCTGCAATGACATAGCGCACGCCAATTTCGCGCAGCATCAGCGGTGAAATTTCCCCGGTGAAGGCACCTTCCTTCTCCCAGTGCATGTTTTGCGCTCCCAGGAGCAGGGAAGACTGCCGCAGCAGGGTTGCCAGAAGGCTGAGGGCAACAAATGGAGCACAGATAACCATCTCCACGCCGCTGCTACCCACATCTTCCTGGGCAAAACGGCGCACAAAATCCTCCGTTTCGGAGAGAGTCATATTCATCTTCCAGTTGGCGATTACCAGAGGCTGTTTCATTCCCGCCATCGGCTCCTCTCTTCTACTGCGAATATTGCAGGCTGGAAGCCTGCGCTACGGGCTGAAACTTGCGCTTTCGCTACGGGCTGGAAGCCGGCGCTACGCTCTGTTCCGGCAATGCCGCCAGGCCGGGGAGTTCTTTCCCCTCCCAGAAAGTGAGCACCGCTCCGCCTCCCGTGGAGATATGAGTAACCTGCCCGCTTAAATCCAGCTTTTCCATTGCCGCCACAATATCCCCTCCCCCGATAATCGATTCCGCGGCGCTCGCAGCCACAGCCCGGGCCACCATCTCCGTGCCCCAGTGGAAGGGAGGAAACTCATAAGCACCAAGGGGCCCGTTCCAGAGAATCATCTTCGCCTTGGTGATGACCTCCCGGAAGTTTTTTACCGTCTGGGGCCCGATATCCACCGCGCTCCAGCCCGGGGGAATCATATCCACACCTTTAACCTGGTGCGGGCTGTGCCGGTTTAGTTCCTCCACCACATAAACATCCACGGGCAGCAGCAGCTGTGCCGGGCTGCGGTCCGCTTCCTCAAGGATATCCCGCGCCATATCCAGCCTGTCGTCTTCATACAGGGAACTGCCCATGGAAAACCCCTTAGCTTTTAAAAACGTATTAGCCATGGCGCCGCCAAGCAAAATAGAACACTCAAAAGGAAGAAAATGGCGGATCACACCAATTTTATCAGCGACCTTTTTCCCCCCCATGATCACGACCAGCGGAAAGAGGGGATTATCCCGGCTTTTACTCAGGTAGCGGATCTCCCTGTGCATGAGCAGACCGGCCACAGCGGGCAGATAAGCGGCAATGCCGCTGGTGGAGGCGTGGGCCCGGTGCGCCGCGCCAAAAGCATCGTTCACGTAAAGCTCGGCCAATTCGGCCAGTGCGGCAGCAAAAGCAGGATCATTTTTCTCCTCCCGAGGATCAAAGCGTACATTTTCCAACATAAGCACGGCACCGGGCGAAAGGTTGCGCAGTGCTGCCTGTACCTCCGGACCGGTGATAAAGTCGCATTTTTCCACTTCCCGTCCAAGAAGTTGGGCCAAGCGGCGTGCTACCGGATCCATACGCATTTTTTCCACAACCTTGCCCTTGGGCCGTCCCAGATGGGAAAGAAGCATTACCCGGGCTCCCTTTTCCAACAGGTAGTCCAACGTGGGCAGGGAAGCGCGAATTTTGGTATCGTCCAGAACTCTTCCTTCCTCATCCAGGGGAACATTGAAATCAACGCGCACCAGCACTCTCTTCCCCTGCACAGGGACATCTTTAACAGTCAGCTTGTTCAATGTAAATCCACCCCTGATCACTAATAATTTAAAATGGAATGTTACTACTCAGCCTTACATTTTCATCGGGGCGCAGGGTGCCTTTTCATAGCTGCAGTCTCAATAAAAGATGGTCTTTGCGGAACGGTTGTAGGGGCAGGGCTCTTGTCCTGCCCGCAGCCGTTCCCTACGATTGATCGAGCCTGGAGTGGAGCCGGCTTCCAGCCGGCTAAGCTTTAAGAAGGCAACCCTGCACCATTTTTGCAGCCTGAACAGTTACAATGGAATTTTTACAAGCCTTTTTCCCCAATCCATGCCGCCAGATCCAGAACACGCATGGCATAACCCCACTCATTGTCATACCAGGCCAGCACTTTAACCATGCGTCCATCCACTACCATGGTAGAAAGGGCATCGACCACCGCGGATGCTGAATTTTGCGTATAGTCAACGGAAACCAGCGGCTCAAAGGAGATCCCCAGCAAGCCGCAGAGGCTGCCGGCGGCGGCATCACTGAAGGCAGCGTTTACCGTTTCGGCTGAGACATCGCGCTCCAGCTCAACTGTCAGGTCAATGAGCGATACAGCAGCGGTAGGCACGCGCACAGACATGCCGTTAATCTTCCCCTGCAGCTCAGGCAGGACAAGGGCCACACTGCGGGCCGCCCCGGTGGTGGTGGGGATCATGGAAACGCCGGCAGCACGGGCACGCCGCAGGTCGCTGTGGGTATTATCGAGCAGCCGCTGATCATTGGTATAGGAATGGACAGTGGTCATTAACGCGCGCTTGATGCCAAACTGCTGTTGCATAACCTTGCAGACAACAGCCAGGCAATTGGTGGTGCAGGAGGCGTTCGAGATAACATGGTGCCGCACGGGATCATAATCCCCTTCATTAACCCCCATCACCACGGTAAGCTCCACTTCTTTACCCGGGGCGGTGATAATAACTTTTTTTGCCCCCCCGTCCAAGTGTTTCGCCGCCTCTGCCCGCCGGTTAAAAGTACCCGTGGCCTCCAACACTACAGCAGCACCCGACTCCCCCCAGGGTAGAAGGGAAGGATCCCGCTGCGCCAGGATCCTGATCTCCTTACCGTCGACATAAAGAGCCTGCCCCCGCGCCTCCACCTGCGCATCCAGAATGCCGTAAACTGAGTCATATTTGAGCAGATGGGCCAGATGCTTTGGATCACGGATGCTGTTGACCGCCACCACATCCACACCGAGATGGGTTAACGAGGCCCGCAGGCAAGCCTTTGCCACACGGCCAAAACCATTGATCCCTACCTTTACCGCCATAATATCCGCCTCCTTAATATGATCTTTAGTTCACTTTTTTATCAATACAGCGGCACGTCAATGCCGCCAATCTCCATAATGCTGCGCGCCGCGCCCTCATCAAGCACCAGGTGATCACGGGGATGGTTTCCCACCACCGCGATGATCGCTTTTGCTTTCTTCCGTCCGCCGGCCACCACAATTACGTTCTCCACACGACTACCCATATCCTCAAGGTAAAGACCGAGACTGGGAATACAATCCACAATCTCCCCCCGCAGATCAAAGAAAAAACCGAATACTTCTCCCACCGCCCCCCTGGTCTCCAACATCTTGATCTCTTCCTCGCCCGCCCCGCGGCGCCTGGCCATATCCCCGGCAGTGCCGATACCGTGCAGCAGGACGCCGGCAGAGTTGATCAGCTTCAGGACCCCGGAGATCTTTTCTTCGTGCAGCAGCATCTCCAGTGCTTCCTGGCTGAGGGAATCGGGAAGATGCAACAGGCGGTAAGCCGCTTTTAATTTCCGTGCCACCCGGGCAGCAATATTGTTGGCCTGGTAATCTACCTCTTCGCCGAGCCCGCCGCGGGCGGGGACCACCGTTATGCCGGGCGGTGCGGGCAGATCGGGAAGCATGTCGGCCACAGCGGCACAGGACATCCCTCCGGAAACAGCAAGCACTATTCCCGGTTTCAGGCATTCCCGCAGGATTTTAGCCGCCGCCCGCCCCATCTCCGGCAGCACCACTTCATCCTTTTCCAGGTCTCCCGGAACGACGCTGACCCGTTTTACCTGTAAGAGCTTGAGCAGCTCCCTTTCCATAATATTGATACCCAGAAGCAATTTCAAAGAGGGGGTAATTGCGCTCACCAGGACTTCACCTGCCGGCGTCAGGCGTATACCCCGCTGTTCAACGCAAATAAGCCCCTGTTCCCGCAGAATATCCAGTTCCCTGCGCAATACCTTTTCCCCGATCCGAAAATAGGCAGCCAGGCTGCGCCGGCCCACCGGCGAGGCAAAGCTGATCCGCCGCAGTAGCCGGTAGCGGTCAAGGAGCAGCTCCGGCAATTCTGGAACAATAAGGCGCAGGTATTCTTCTCCAGGCATTTGCCTCATCATTTACCTAACTCCTTCCATCATTATTATACTATGAAAAATGGGTCAAAAAAAGTCCCTGGTGGGACTTTTTTTGACCCATTTAGCTTTTTATGCGATTATATCAAAATATTAATAGGGAACGGCGCCTGAATGAAGCAGGAATTTCCAGTTCTTCCCGGTATTTTGCCACCGTGCGCCGTGAGATTTTGATCCCCTGACGACACAACCGTTCCATCAGTTGGATATCACTGAGGGATCCGGCCGGATCCTCGTTTTCGATGAGCTCACGCAGCGCCTGTTTGATACTGGCGCTGGCGTACAAAGCGCCCCCCTCCCCGTCCACACTGCCGGGAAAGAAAAATTTCATGGGGAAAAGGCCGCCGGGCGCCTGCATGTACTTATTTGCCGTAGCCCGGCTGACCGTCGATTCGTGGACGCCGATGGCGGCGGCAACCGCCTTGAGCGTAAGGGGTTTCAAATAGCGCAGGCCCTTTTCCAAAAATGGTTCCTGCACCCGCACGATCTCCGCAGCAACCTGGTAAATTACCTTATTGCGGTGTTCCACACTCTTGATAAACCAGAGGGCGCCCTCTAGATTTTTTTTGATAAAGCCCCGTACGTTCTCGTCACCGCTATGGCGCAACATGCTGCGGTAAAAAGAATTGACCGCCAGCCGGGGAAGTCGGCTGCTGCTTGAAACCACATACTGACCGTCAATTTTCTCTACGATAATATCGGGCGTGATAAAGCCCACATCCGAACCGTCTCCAAAGCAGGCTCCCGGCTTGGGATTAAGACGGCGGATAAAGGTCAGGGCATTCCGCAATTCTTCAAGAGAGATGCCCAGATTGCGGGCAATGCGGCGGTATTTCCCCGCAGCCAGTTCGGGCAGGTAACAGGCAATTATTTTTTCCGTATAGGGAGGCGGAGCAGCAGCGCCATAGCGGAGCTGGAGCATCAGGCACTCCTCCAGCGTGCAGGCCCCCACCCCGGGAGGATCAAAAGATTGGATCAGGGTAAGCGCCTCCTGTATCTCTTGCAGTGAAATTCCCAGATGGCGGGCATGCTCATCCGGGCATCCCTGGAGGTAGCCGTTAGCATCGAGGTTGCCAATAAGATACTCACCGATAAGCTGCCGGTATTCGCTGATTGCCGAAATCATCAACTGCAAGGAAAGGTGGTCATACAGAGTCTTCTCCCGGGACAAGCAGTTCTCCAAAAAACTGGTTTTCCGCTCATAGCGAGGCTCCATGGGAAGATAAACAAAGGCAAATTCGGCATCGTCTTGATAATTATCGGCACTTATTTCATAAATACTCACAGTATCTGCCTCCGCTTCCCGGCAATCATCGGCTGTGCCCTGTTCTTCCTTTCCTGTGTCCGGCAAAGCGGGCGCCTCGCCGTTAGCTTCCGCAATCTCCAGCAGGGGGTTGGCAGTCAGTTCTTCCTGAATACAATCCAGCAGTTCATACGCGGAAAGCTGCAACAGCGCAATGGACTGGCGCAGTTCCTGCGTTATGACCATACGGGGAGATTGGGTCATCTTCAGCTCAAAATTCATTGTCATCGGCCCCGTCTCCTGACTTCCGAAAGATTTTTCAAACCTGCCTGTTATCAATATTCAACACTTTTTAAAAAATACCTGCAAGTTCCCATTAAGACT
>Ga0209105_100275_pt1 | contig 17752 bp, 17 predicted proteins | sample SedPBSmetaG_FD_184158 | JGI IMG/M metagenome (GOLD analysis project Ga0209105, IMG submission 184158) | Freshwater sediment bacterial and archeal communities from Indian Creek, Illinois, USA to study Microbial Dark Matter (Phase II) -... | ecosystem: Environmental > Aquatic > Freshwater > Creek >...
GGGTATTAATCGGGCACAGAGGAGAGACCTTAGACGCAATACAGTATTTAACGGGACTGGTCGTAAACCGCGAGGAGCAAATTCATAAAAGGGTGACTGTGGATACTCAGGATTACAGAATGAAGCGTGAGCGCACCCTTATAAATTTAGCCGAGCGCCTTGCGCAGAATGTTTACAGGACAAAGAAGGATATAACGCTTGAACCCATGAACCCTTATGAGAGAAGGATAATACACGCAACCCTACAGGATAATCAATATGTCAAGACATATAGCAGAGGGGACGAGCCCTACAGAAGGGTGGTTCTCACCTTAAAGGGAAAACGGGCAGATTCACTAAACCCATGATCGATAACGATACTATAACCGCAATAGCCACGCCGCCCGGTACGGGAGGCATCGGCATAATAAGGATTAGCGGTTGTGATGCAAAAAAGATAATGCACTCCATATTTCGCCATAAATCAGGGAAAAAAAACGAGCAATTTGAGGATAGACATCTATATTACGGAGTGGCGGTTGATTCCTGCGCAAAGACAATAGACGAATGCATGGCGGTTTATATGCAATCGCCCAAATCCTATACCAGAGAAGACGTAGCTGAAATTCATTGTCATGGCGGAATGATTCCTTTAAAAGCAATTTTAGATCAAATCATAAAAAATGGCGCACGGCTTGCACAACCGGGTGAGTTTACAAAGCGCGCCTTTTTAAACGGCAGAATCGATTTAGCCCAGGCGGAAGCCGTTATGGATATGATAAGCGCAACTACCGTTCAGGCGGCGGAAATGTCAGCCCTTCATATGGAAGGAAAACTCGGCGAATATGTGAATGAGCTTAAAGAGAAGCTCCTTGATATATCCGCAGAAATCGAGGCTTCGGTTGATTATCCCGACGATGTATCAGATGCGGGTTCACGTGATATTCTGATTTTATTAATAACAGATTTGCGCGCAAAGATAGATGAATTACTAAAATCATACGATTATGGAATAATTTTAAGCCAAGGGCTAAAAGTTGCCATAACCGGAAAGCCTAATGTCGGAAAATCATCGCTTTTAAACGCTCTTTTAAAGGCAAATAGAGCAATTGTTACTCCTATTCCGGGAACAACCAGAGACGTAATAGAAGAAATGCTTAATGTAAAAGGTGTGCCGGTTAAATTAAGCGATGCGGCAGGAATTAGAAAAACATCCGATATTGTTGAGAGCATAGGCATTGAAAAAGCGAAAAAGAGCATAGATGAAGCTGATGTAGTGATAATGGTGTTTGATGCGTCAAGCCCGGTTGATTGCGAAGATAAAGAGATTATGGATGTTTTAACCGGCAAAAGGGTTATCTATGTCTTGAATAAAACAGATCTGGGTAATGTGTTAAGTAGGGAATTTGAAAATATGACGCCTGTTTTGACAACTTCGATGAAAGACAACAGCGGCGTCAGTAAATTGGAGGATGCGATTGCTTCTTTGGTTTATTCAGAAAAAGTGAAACACAAAGGCGATATGGTCATTGTGAACGCAAGACACAAGCAAGCCTTAGCAGATGCCTTCTTAAGTCTCACCGAAGCCCTCTCAGCCCTAGATAGGGGATTACCCATAGATATGGTTTCAATTGATGTGCGAGAAGCATGGAGAACGTTGGCGGCAATTACGGGGGAATCGGTCGGCGAAGAGTTGATTGACAGAATATTTTCTAAGTTTTGTTTAGGGAAGTAAGGTATTTTATGAGTTTTTTCGCAGGCAAATATGATTGTGCGGTAATAGGTGCCGGGCACTCAGGGTGTGAGGCTGCATTAGCCGCAGCCAGACTGGGGCTTAAGACAGTTGTGTTTTGCTTAAGTTTAGAGAGCGTTGCGCTTATGGCGTGTAACCCTGCGGTGGGAGGCACGTCTAAGGGGCATCTTGTGCGCGAAATTGACGCTTTAGGCGGTCAAATGGCGCTTAATACGGATGAAACGTTTATACAGTCAAGGATGCTTAATAAGGGAAAAGGTCCCGCCGTTCATTCATTAAGGGCGCAGACGGACAAGAAGAAATACCAGACGCTCATGAAATTTACGCTTGAGAGTCAGGATAATCTTACGCTGAAGCAAGGCGAGATCGTATCAATTGAAACAAAGGCAGGCGCGGTTTCGGGACTGACTTTAGCAACGGGTGAATACTATGAGTGTGATACCGCGATAGTCGCAACCGGAGTATATTTAAAATCAAAAGTTATTATAGGTGAGTACTCGTTAAGAAGCGGACCGTTAGGATTATTCCCCGCAGACAGTTTATCTTCATCAATTGCTATACTCGGGCATACTTTAAGGCGTTTTAAGACGGGTACGCCTGCTAGGGTTGACAGACGTTCAGTTGATTTTTCAAAAATGATTGAACAGCCGGGCGATGAGCCGATTGTACCTTTTTCTTTTATGAATGACCATGTTGAAAAGAAACAGCATTCATGCTGGCTTACCTATACAAATAAAGAAACCCACGAGATAATAAAGGCGAATTTGCATCGCTCACCCATGCTTTCAGGCGTAATAGAAGGTGTCGGCGCAAGGTATTGTCCTTCGATTGAAGATAAGATAGTGCGCTTTTCTGAAAGGGAGGCACATCAGGTTTTTATTGAGCCTGAAGGCGAAAACACAAACGAGATGTATGTGCAGGGGATGTCATCAAGCCTTCCGGTTGATGTGCAGCTATCGCTTTATCGTACTTTGACGGGTCTTGAGAGAGTTGAGATAATGCGCCCTGCGTATGCAATAGAATACGATTGCATCGATCCTTTAGAGCTTAAGCTATCCCTTGAAAGCAGATTTGTAAATGGGCTCTTTTTTGCGGGACAGATAAACGGGAGTTCAGGCTATGAGGAAGCGGCTGCACAGGGGATTATGGCAGGGATAAATGCGGCAATGTATGTAAAGCAAAAAGATCCGTTCGTTATTGATAGATCAAGTGGGTATATTGGGGTGTTAATAGACGATCTTGTGACAAAAGGAACAAACGAGCCGTATAGGATGATGACTTCCCGTTCCGAATACCGTCTTTTGTTAAGGCAGGATAACGCTGATTTAAGACTTACGGAGATAGGCGCTGATATTGGTTTGGTTTCAGCTCAAAGATATGATAGGTTTATTAAAAAGCGCGAAAATGTAGAAAATGAGATCGTAAGGCTTAATTCAAAGATCATCCCGCCTACCGACGAAGTATGTGATTTGTTGGAAGACAAAGGTACATCCGCAATAAAAAGCGGAATTGTTGCCACTGATCTTTTGAAAAGGCCGCAGATCACCTACGAGGATCTTTTAGCGATGGATGAGGGCAATTCTATGCTTACAAGGCAGGAGCGCGAACAGGTTGAGGTAGCGGTCAAGTATGAAGGCTATATAGCAAAACAGATGCGTCAGGTTGAGCAGTTCAAAAAACTTGAAGGCAGAATACTCCCTGTAGATTTGCCTTATACCGAGATTACGGGTTTAAGGATTGAAGCGGGACTGAAGCTTGCAAAGATAAAACCTGTATCGCTCGGTCAGGCATCGAGAATTTCAGGTGTTTCGCCTTCCGATATCGCGGTTTTGATGATCTATTTAGAAAAGAGAAGGAGAACTGAATTACCATATGCCAATCGGGTTTGAACTTTTGGAGCAGGGTCTTTTTAACTGGAAAATGCCCTGTGACAGAAAACAATTGCAATTATTTGAGAAATATTATTCGATTCTTTTCGATTGGAATCAGAAGATGAACATAACAGCGATTGAGGCTTTAGATGATGTAATGGTTTTTCATTTTTTAGATTCATTAACACCGCTTTTAACAGGCAAGATAGGTAATGAAGACAGGGCTATCGATGTTGGATCAGGCGGAGGATTTCCCGGTATACCGATTAAGATAATGCGGCCTGATATTGAGATGGTTTTAGTTGACAGCTCAAAAAAGCGGGTTTCATTTTTAAATGAGCTTATTAACGTTTTATCCCTTGATAATACATATGCAATTCATAAAAGAGCAGAGCAGATCGGTAATGAAAAAGGTTACAGAGAATCTTTTGCTGTGGTTTTGTCTCGTGCGGTAGCGCAGCTTAGCGTTCTTTGCGAATATTGCCTTCCGCTTGCCGCCATAGGGGGCAATTTTATTGCTCATAAAGGCCCCGGAGTGGAAGTTGAGTTACCTTTAGCGCGAAGTGCGATAAAAATTCTCGGAGGGTCGCAACCGGAGCTTTATGCGGCTGAAATTCTAGGCTCACAAAGGCGACACAATTTGGTGATGATTGGGAAGATCGCAAAAACTCCCAAAAAATATCCAAGAGAACCCGGAAAACCCGAAAAATCGCCCCTTTAACCAACCACCGGGACAGACCAACCACAGGGACGTTTTGTTTGGCAGATTAACATAATTATTCATAAATTCTGCGGCTGTCTTAACCCCAAAAAATTGCCTTTTTTTAATAAGTACGGGAACACATCGCTACTTCGATGGATAAGTCTGCGGTATGTCCCTATGTAATCGCATTATGTCGCCATAAAAAGGCGATTTTTCTGTTTTATGTGATGAAATATGAAGTAATAAGGAGAAAAAGAGAGAAAAAGAGAGATAAATTAACACCAAAAAAAAATATGGCCAAATAAGCAGGAATACGCACAAATTTGGAGAATGGTACTATATATTTTTTATACGGGGGGGATAATGTGTTTGGACTAAAGAATGTGAAAAAGATCGAAGGGAAAGAAGTAATCCAAATCCCGACTGAGCAGATAAAAGCAAACCCGTACCAGCCAAGAAAGTATTTTGCGGAGCAGCCATTAGATGAGCTTGCAAGATCAATTGGCGAGTATGGAGTATTGCAACCTATCATCGTACGTAAGACGGGCTTAGACACTTATGAGCTCGTAGCGGGAGAGAGGCGGTTGCGCGCATGCAAAATTGCCGGATACAATTCTATACCCGCTATAGTGCTAATTGCCGCGGAGAAAGATTCGGCTGTCATTGCCATGATTGAGAATTTGCAAAGAGAAAATTTGCATTTTATTGAAGAAGCTAAAGGTTATCAAAGTCTTATTCTGCACCATGGGTTTACTCAGGAAGAAATAGCGAAAAAATTGGGAAAAAATCAGTCGACAGTCGCAAACAAGCTTCGTATATTAAGGCTGCCTGACGCTATAAAGGAGCTTATATTACAGGGCAGTCTTACCGAAAGGCACGCTAGGGCGCTCTTAAGGCTTCCTGAAGAAGAAATGCGCATGAAAGCGACAAATCAGATCCTAAAAAACAATTCAAACGTCAAGGAAGCCGAAGCGCTAATCGAAAGGATGCTTAACTCAGCTCAATACAAGCAACTTGCCAAGGAAAGGCAAAAGAAATCGCCGGATGGACATATCGACTTAAGGATATTTATAAATACGATAAAACAGGCTGTCAATATGATGAAAGATTACGGACTGCCATCACAATTAACGCAGATTGATAACGAGGACAATATTGAGCTTATAGTCCGCATACCTAAGATGTGAGGTATGCGGAATTTTTATATTTTTTTTAAAAGCAACAAAATGCCTATAATTATAAAGGCAACCCCGGAAGCGATATGTATATAATCCTCCATTGCAGACCTTCCAATCAGTTTACCTGCCATTGTACCTATAAGCGAGTTTAAGACAAGCGCAGCGCTTGAGCCGATGAATATCGGCCATACTTTTTCTGTTTTTGCGGACAAAAGTATTGTCGCAATTTGTGTTTTATCGCCCAATTCTGCAATAAACACCAGCCAAAATGATATAAGCAAGCTTTCTAACATGACAAAACACCTCTTTGTTCATATATGCAAAAACTTACATATTTATGACCAACCACAGGGACACACCAACCACCGGGACGTTTTGTTTGGCAGGTCAACATAATTAATCGTTAATTGAGCGGTTATTTTTTTGTAGTGTCTATTCAATGCCGCATATTATTTTACATGTAAAAAAATATAGAAAATCAATAAGTTATAAGGTATAATTTCAAAAGAGCCGTATGTTATGCAAAAGAGTGTTATGATTTGCTAATCGGTAACTACTACGCTATTAGAATTATTGTTTGATTTCACTACAATAACTGATTTTGCTGCAATAAAACGAATGAAGCCTAAACGACGCTGATTGCAATGCGGTCGTGCTGAAATGAGTTATTGCGGTAAAATCCAATTTAATTTGTTTGCATAAGACGATGTATGATGGACAAAAGAGGAGAAAACAGTGTCAAAAGTTGTTGCTATAGCCAATCAAAAAGGCGGTGTCGGTAAAACGACCACAAACGTAAATCTTGCCGCATGTCTAGCCATAATGGGGAAAAAGGTATTGACGGTTGATATCGATCCCCAAGGGAATACCACGAGCGGTTTTGGAATAAACAAAGCACAAGCGGCAAAATCCATGTATGACGTTTTAATAAATGGCGTGGATGCCAAAGACGCTTTAATAAAGACGAGTCTTGAAAATCTCGATATTCTTATATCTAATATCCAGCTGGCCGGTGCGGAAATCGAAATGGTACCCATGCTTTCGAGAGAAACCATTTTTAAGAGAGCATTGCAGCCGATACGAGACGACTATGATTATATTTTGATAGACTGCCCCCCTTCGTTAGGACTTATAACAATAAATGCGCTTACCGCCGCCGACAAGGTTTTAGTTCCCATTCAATGTGAGTATTACGCGCTTGAAGGATTAAGTCAGCTGGTCAATACGATAAAACTTGTGCAAAAACATCTTAATCCATTACTGTCTATTGAAGGCGTAGTTTTGACAATGTTTGACGCAAGGACCAATCTATCCATACAGGTTGTGGATGAGGTAAAAAAATACTTTAAAGACAAGGTATACAGGACAATTATACCGAGAAATGTAAGACTTGGCGAAGCTCCCAGCCATGGACTGCCGATTATTCTATATGATGCTAAATGTGTCGGCGCCGTAGCTTATTCTGAGCTTGCTGAGGAAATGTGTGAGAGCGAAGCTGAAGGTGAGGACAAATGGTAAAAAAGGGACTTGGAAAGGGATTAGATGCGCTTTTTCAATCTGCTGAGGATGATTCACGCATCGCAGAATACATAAGGCATGAGATCTTAAAAGAGATCAGGATATCGGATATAGATCAAAATATCAATCAGCCGAGAAAATCATTTGACGAACAGAGTTTAATCGAGCTTGCCGATTCTATAAGGCAGCACGGTGTACTTTCGCCTATCATTGTTAAATCAAACGGAGCGCGGTATCAACTTGTCGCAGGCGAGCGCAGGTGGCGAGCTGCCAGACTTGCCGGACTGAAGATGATCCCTGCGATTATAAAAGATTCCGACGAGGCTCAATCAATGGAGATTGCCTTGATAGAAAATCTTCAACGGGAAAACTTGAATTCAATTGAAGAAGCCGAAGGTATGAGGCAGCTTATGGAGTTTATGGGACTTACTCAGGAACAAGTTGCGCAAAGACTTGGCAGAAGTCGTCCAGCTGTGGCTAATTCTTTAAGGCTTCTCACTTTACCCGATGAATTTAGAAAAATGGTCTTGAATGATGTATTGAGCCCGGGTCATGCTAGAGCGCTGTTGGCGATTGAGGATGAGAAATCCAGGGCAAACATAGCTAAGAAGACGATTGAGGCGGGTCTTAATGTAAGACAACTTGAGGATCTTGTAAAAAAGCATAAGCAGATGAAAAGAGAAAAAGCGCCAAGATCAGCAAAACCCATATCGCTTTCTACCATTGAGACGGCTTTGGAACAATATCTTGGGACAAAAGTTGAAATTCTGCATGGTAGGAAAAAAGGTACAATTCAGATTGAGTATTACGATGAGAGTGATCTTGAGAGAATTATAGATATGCTGATAAAACAATAATGTGAGGGGACACACCGCTGCTTTGCAGGCAAGGTTCTTGCGGAATGTCCCCCAAAATGTTTCACGTGAAACATTCCTGTTTTAGCTTGATTTTGCAGCAAAATTGAGCTACATTCTTCCTCTTAAAAAAACACTGAAAATATTAAATTCAGTAAAAAAATTGGCAAGAAGCGAATTTTCTATATATGCCCTCAATAAATCAACGGGGACTAATACTAATACGACTGATAAAAACAGAAACAAAAGATTTACTATTAAAATCCCGCGTAAAAGGCCAAACCCTGCGGCTAAAAGCCAGTCTAGCTGTTTTAGCACAGGTAAGCCCATAATTCCCCGAGCGATTGAGGCCAATATAGTAAATGAAATGCGAATCACAAAATAAATAGTCACAAATGTGATTATATTCAAAAGGATATTAGCTATTGAGTGATTGAAGTATTCGCCTAAAGTAGATAGATTCTCCAAAGCCAAATTATTAAGATTGGACAAAAGAAGTCTGTCAAACGGATAAGGAAAGTTAGCTTCGCTTACTAAATGGGATATGCGCTCGGAGGATAAAGCAGAAACCGGAAGGATACGATCTTCAATCGAATCAATTCGAAGAGCGCCTTCCGAAAAAGTAATTAGTATCTGTAAGAGGTAAGGATGACGTTCGGTTATGTATCTTGACAATGCCGGTGAAAAAAACAAGGCTGCAATCCATCCTACGAAGAAAAAAACCAGATCGAGTACCGAACCTACAAATCCCTTATAAGCTGCGGCAATTGAGCTAACAGCCAATAATCCCAAAATTATAGCATCAAGAATATTCATTGTGACTCCTCCTCGTTGGCAGGCTTAAAAAATGTGTAAGCATAAAGTCTGCCGAAACGGTCTAAAAGATAGATATAGTTGGGTAGATCCTTGTCCCAGTACATTTTATGAATATCAATTCCCGGATCAAATCGCGTTGTCAATTCTCCGTCTGAATTGAAAACCAAAATCTCCTTATGGTCCAGAACTCCTATTATACCCTCGGAAAAGGACTGTAAAGACGATAACCCATGCGGCAGATTGATCCATTCCTTTGAAGAGTCCTCGCTTATACGTAAAGCGTTTGAAAAACCTGTCGGAGAATAGTAAAAATAAAGCCACAGGTAATCACCTGCTAAGACTTTATTGTGACGATGCGCATTGGGTATATCTAAAGTCCAATTTTTACTTCCGTTCGTATTGTAACATATTATCTGGGTTGAACCAACTAAAACAAACGATGATTGCATTCTGTAGATATTGAAGTACAATGCATCGCTTTGAGTTAATGCTCCATATAATAAGGCTTTAGTATCATAGTGAAGAACTCTGGCAGAGGGAAAAAGACCATCATCAGAAAATGCCAACACCGAAAAAGAACCGGATTTATCGCATACTGCAGCATCAAGAAAGTATGAGCCGATTAGTCCTTGAAGACTTGTCAATTCTTTTGATTCCGGATCCAAGATGTGAGGCATCGAAAGGTTATCTTCATCTTCCAGAACAAGAAGCAAAGAGTCATCCATCTCAATTATGTCCCGGATAATCTTGCCGTCTGATTGCCATACCATTCTAAAAGGGGTTTCTTGAGTGTTGAATATATATCTTTCGTTAATCAGTAAATGATTGTTAGTTGATCTGTCAATTGAAAACCCTAAAGGGAGATTTATAAAGTCTTCCTCAGAAAAAGGAGGCTCGATTTCTAAGCCTTCAGGCGAATAATACACAGTGTGGGGAGAAGAAACGGCTATACCTTTTTTTGTGAAATGGATGTCGGAATCATTTGGTAATTGTATAAAGCCGAGGGGGTAAAGAGGTTTAGGGCGCTCAGGTGAAAAAAAATAATGCAGAAACAATGCCAGCAATGCGGAAAAGAGCATAAAAAATATAATCAGAAAAAACTTCTTTAACGGTTTCATGCCTGATAAACCTCTTTACTTCGGTAGCTCAAGCGAGGTCTTTGCGATTTTAATCGCTTCCATTTCCTCGGCTGACAAGGGATGCGTTGACTTACCATTAGATATTGATTTTGAATAGGTTGAAGAAGACTGCCTTCCAAAAATGCAGGTTATAACGACTCCGCTCGAATGAGCGTCGAGTAAGGCAACAGAGAAGCTCAAATCGCTGCCCATTTGATCAAAAGGATTATAGCGAACTACTCCTATTCCCTGAAGGCACTTATTAACCTGCGTAGCTAAACTTGTCTGTTTTTTACTTGCTTCATCGACTTTTATAAGTGCAGACCGAATTGAGGTCAGATATTGCTCAAGCAAAGCCTCGAGGTTCTTGTTGTCGACCCCTCTCATAAGGCGCTTATATTTGCGTACTATTTTTGAAGTCTTTAAAGTGTTGACAATTACCAAAACCAAAGAAATCAATGATAAAAGCGACCCGTAAACCGAAAAAGCGAAGGCATACTCGGAGATGAAACTTAAAAAATCCAAAAAACTGCTCCTTTCTAAGCAAAGACGTGTATAGAACTCTTAAGCACAGAAAAATCTACCGGGGTTGTCGCGACGATATCTCCGTCGCCATTAACAACAAGGCTTTCATTGCAGTGAATCTTTATATCTTTGCATTTGTATAATGTGACATAGGGTAAGCTTAAATGCTTACCTGCAGCAAATGATGCCATAAGAAAAGGAATTTTGTAACGCGGTATAGGACGCACCAGTATGACATCAAAAAAACCATCAGATATCGATCCGTTTGGATTGACCTTCATGCCGCCCCCGTAATGAGTACCGTTGGCGATAGCTATAAAAAGCAGTTTTGTCTTAATTAGTTTGCCGTCAATCTCAAGTCTGACAGTTTTTGCTTTATATGTTAAAAACTTTATAAGTGCGGATATATAGTATGCAGCTTTTCGGGGAAGCCATTTTTTTACTTTTGCTATAAAACGGACAATCTCGGCGTCTAGGCCTACGCTTGCCACGTTTAAAAAGAAAAAGTCGTCGGAGCGGCCGACATCTACGGGTACGGGGGATTTATTGGCTATAATCGATAATGCGGAAAGCAAATCCTTCGGGAGATTGAATGAGCGCGCAAGATCATTTCCGGTTCCTAAGGGAAGAATTCCCAATGGAGTAGAAAAGCCGATTAAAGCGGACGCCACTTCCCGTACCGTTCCATCACCGCCTGCGGCTACTATACCATCAAAAGACGATGAAAAAGACTCGCGAGCCAAAACGGTGCCATGCCCTCTGTATTTTGTTTCCAGTATTGTGCACTTGAAAGAATGGGTTGCGCAGTACTCTTTTATACGAGGGATAGATCGCAACGCCAGCCCCTTACCGGCGACCGGATTAACAATAAATAATAAATTCATTTGGTTCTATCCTTTTCTGAAATAAAATTTCCGTTTCCGTTTGCGGTTTTTTCTAATAATCAAATATATGATCAGTATAAGAGCAAATACAATTATAACTATCATTTCAGGTGAAATCGGTAATGTATCGGTAGGTTCTTCAATCGGAGGCTCCTCAACAATCGGTTCCTCAATAACAGGCGTAGGAGGCGGGGGTGGTGGCGGGGTCAGACGCCTAATCTCATTTGTAAGCCATATAGAGAATATATCAGGTTCGTCCGGTATTTCGATGTTTTCAAGATACTCCAGTGCTTGAGATTGATTTTTATCAAGTGACAGCATTAGCGATCTGTCATAAATGATTTTTTGCCCCACCGCTTTTGCAAGTTCCCCAGTAAATCCATGGCGATACTCAAGACGCTCGTACATTTCCATAACAGAGTCAAAACGGCCGAGTTCCGCATAAGCTAAGGCTTTTAAAAACTCAAGTTCTCTGCGAAATTCAAAAGCCGTATTGGCAGCAATAAAACTGTCGATTGATCCGATTGCCGCTTCATAATCCCTGCTTCGGAAAAGTTCCAAAAGACTCGATATTTCTTGGTTATCAGGTGTGTTTGCGGCGATATAATCCGGTACTGCGGACAAAAGGGGGATAAAGCTTATTACCAGATCATCTTGGGGTATTTCAAACCCGTCTAGAACAAATGACAAACGTCCGCCCCGTGCATACTCCGCGGGTAATACAGAAGGGGCGGGATGAAAGGCATACGCTCCGTGAAAATCAAGATCTGCTATAACCCTTAGGTTCTCGACGGGTCCTCTGAAAGCTCCCAGATAACTTAACGGTAAAGTCACGACTTCTCCGCCCTCGGGTGTAGTTTTGTTGCCTATTGAAAATGTCGTATCAACAATCACTGTTTCGCCCGGATTTAAGGGTATAGTCCAAGCATTCCATCTTTCAGGGATTTGCTCTGTGTTTCTTCTGATCCAAACGTTTAGTGCTTCCCGGCGTACCATGACGGATAGGTTTTCGACTGCAGAAAATTGATCGTATTGCGTGGGCATACCCATCAAAAAATCCACGTTTTCCGCGCTGTCATTTCTTATTGCCATGGAAATACCGATAGAGGTAAATCCGGTTCGTATTCGTAAAGTAGCGTTATAATATACCAATGTGACGGACGAGTCGGGATCGACAAAGGAAGCTCTGCCATCTCTGCCAAGAGGAGTATGAGAGGCGGATGCAACCAATGCGGGTAGTAACATGAAAGATATTGTCAATATTATAAGAAATTTCTTAAGCATTTACTCTCCCCTCATATGAAACGGAATCGATCTTTCCGATACAAAGTTTTATTTCACATAATTATATCAAATTCTTAAGTTAATACAACGCTATAGTTGTGCAATTATTTGTACTACTATAGTATGTCCGAGTAAAACTTTCTGAGAAAATAAAACCTGAATTCAAACCTCATCAGGCTATATTGTCAGCAATCCTTTAGAGCGGAAAGTATAACGGATGATATTTCGTCAAGTGGTACCGTAGTTAAAGCAGCGCCGATATTTACCGCCTCTTTAGGCATACCATACACTACCGATGTGCTTTCGTCCTGAGCGATAGTATATGCACCATAACGCTTCATTTCAAGCAGTCCGGCCGCTCCGTCCTTGCCCATGCCGGTTAAAATGACGCCTATAGCGCTTTTCGCGGCGGTATGAGCGATCGAGTTAAAAAGGACATCGATTGAAGGTCTTTGGTGGTTAATCTTTGGAGAATCGGACAATCGGATACACATCTTGCCGTTTTCGGTTTTTAGCTCCATATGCCTTCCGGCAGGCGCAATTAGAACCTGCCCATTTGCTGGGTTATCTCCATCTTGGGCCTCCCTTACATTCATTGCGGATAAGTTATTGATGCTTTGCGCAAATATGTTCGTGAAACGTAAAGGCATATGTTGCACAATGAGGATAGGGGGCAAATCGGAAGGCAAAGTTGACAGGATTTTCTGTATGGCGTTGACGCCACCTGTGGATGCTCCGATTGCTATCACCTTACAAGTCATAAAGTATACTCTTTTCTGGTTCATATAATATAGCTGACATTACAATAAATCTCTGAACTCGCTCATAGTGAGTCCGGAATCCTTTATAATTCCACCCATCGCAAAAGAATCAACAGGATTTCCTCTTGGAATAACTATGATAATATTTCCATTAGTCATGCTGACATGTTTTCCTTCACGGACGATCCGGAAGCCAGCTTTTTGAAAAGCTTTAATAGCGCGTTGGTGATTAATTCCTGACAATTTAGGCATTGGAAATTTCTACATATCGAGTTTCTTGATCCTTTGTCAATTCCTCTATAGTTACTAAATATATCTGTATGGCATCTCTAATATTTTCTAATGCCTCAGGTTCTGTCTTTCCTTGTGACCAGCAGCCCGGAAGACCGGGAACCCAAATAGAATAACCCTCTTCGGTTTTTTTTAGATTCACTTTATATATCATAGAGTACCTCCAAAACATACATTTACTCTATTTTTATTTTACTACTTATCGCTGCTTTATACAAACTCTATATTCCTGTGCGAAAAACCGAATAAAAGCTGAAAAATTGCTAATGGACAAATCAAAATCTAAGTGATAGCATAATTCTTATATTAATTCAGAGAGGGCGTACAATGAGATTCACGAAAATGCACGGATTAGGCAACGACTTCATAATATTTGAAAAAAATCCTGATATAGGTACTGATTTTTCTAAATCGGCCAAATACATATGTGACAGGCATCAAGGTATAGGTGCGGATGGGATTTTGCTGGTGGAAAATTCTCAAATGGCAGATGTGAAAATGAGGGTTATAAACGCTGACGGCAGTGAAGCAGAGATGTGCGGTAACGGGATCAGATGTTTTGCAAAGTATGTGTACGAGAGAGGTTTTGTCAGAAAAGAAACGCTTACCGTAGAAACTTTGGCCGGTATAATCGAACCGACGCTTTTGAAAAAAGACGGTCGTATAGAAGGCGTTAGGGTCAATATGGGCAAGCCGAAGCTCAATCGCTTGGATATACCCATGTCAGGCAGCTTTGATATGGTTATAAACGAGAAAATCGAGGTAGACGGCGGTGTTTATTTCATATCAAGCCTGCTTATGGGCGTACCCCATACGATGATTTTTGTAGAAGACATAAATCTTGCGCCGGTCACAACATTAGGACCTATCATTGAAAAACACCCGCTATTCCCAAGAAAAACAAATGTGAATTTTGTTGAAGTGGTAAATGACAGCGAAATAAAAGTGAGGACATGGGAAAGAGGAGCGGGAGCTACTTTAGCTTGCGGTACAGGCAGTTGCGCAAGCGTAGTAGCGTCGCATCTTACAGGGAAAACCAAACGTTTTGTCAAAGTGCATCTTGCGCTTGGAAGCATGGATATCGATTGGAGCGGCGACGGTATGGTTTATATGACCGGGCCTGCGGTATTTGTTTTTGAAGGAGACATAGATATCTGAAAAAATAATCAGATATCTTTTTCAAACTCGAAGCTGTATTTTTTTAAATCAAATAGTTTTTTTAATGCGATTATGTCTCGTTGAAGAGCTTCGTTTATCGGTACTCCTTTGTCTTTGCGGGAAAGCCATGCCAAATGCTCTTTTTCCCCTGCTGTGTAGATGCGATCTTCGCCGGACATTTTTTTTGACGATCTTAAGGAACGCAGTATTTCACCCGTTGTTTTTTTGAAATCCAGAGGATCAATAAATGCGGCTATATCAATTGCCATGAAAAAGTGTCCCAAGCGGTGTGGCACCTTTTTTCCATCCTTTAAGCCTGAGAGCGCTTTTAAAAAGGCGCCTCCCTGTAAAGCCGCAGACAATATCTCAACGACAGTCGCATATCCGTACCCCTTATAACCGCCCATATCTTCGCCTATTCCGCCTAAGGGTGTTAAAGCCGCATTTCCTGACACCAGATCACGAAGCACTTGTGCCGCATCAGTCGAAGGCCGGCCGTCTTGGGAAATTACCCATCCTTGTGGCATTTGCTTGCCTTCGCGTTCGTAAACTTCAATTTTACCCCTCTGGGTAATACTGGTCGCACAATCGAGTACAAAAGGAAATTCCTCATCGGTAGGCAATGCGAATGTAAGCGGATTTGTGCCAAGCATGTTTTCAACGCCAAATGTCGGCGCTATGGAAGGTCTTGCGTTTGTGCCTGTAATACCGATTAGATCCTTTTTAGCGGCCATCATAGCGTAATAGCCTGCGATTCCATAGTGATTGGAATCGGTGACCGCAACAAATGCCGTCCCGAATTCAGACGCCTTTTCGATTGCCTTGTTCATGGCAAAGAGTGCAGCCACTTGGCCTAAGCCGTTGTTGGCATTGATAAGAGCTGTTGTGGGGCTTTCTCGCAGCACGTCGATTTTGGTTATCGGGTTTATTATACCTTCGAGTATTTTATCTATGTATATAGGTTTTAAACGGCCTATTCCATGCGAGTCAATTCCTCTTTTATCCGACTCAATAAGCACATTAGCGCAAATTTTTGCGTCGTTTGCGGGAACTCCCGCATATATAAAGACATCTTCCATAAAGCTTTCCATTAAGCCAAAATCAACCCAAAAAACTTTTTCTTGCATTATCAAATTTCCTTTCGCAATATTGGGGACGGTTCTATCGATGGGACAGATCTGCTGACAAAAGTTGTCTTAGTGACGTTTCCAATCCCCCACTTGTAGCATACAATCACAATCATCTGCCAAACAAAACGTCCCGGTGGTTGGTCTGTCCCGGTGGTTGGTCATTTTGAGACCGAAATTAATGTTTGTGAAACGCCAAGAATCTCTGCCGCCTGTCTTTGAGTAATGCCTTCTATTCCTTTTACGAGCCGTATCAACTCATTGCGCTGCGTTTTGGACATACCTTTTACTTCTTCGGGAGAAACAGATGACAATAACTTTTTCACCTCACTTCTTGCTTCTGAATCTGTGAGCCGTATAGCGGAGAAATGCTCAAGACATTTGATTTCGTTTCGCTCTTCGTTAAAAACCTTGAATTTAGCCGAAGCTTCCGTTAAGTTAAGAGAAAACAATGATAAAACAAAACTTTCATCTAAAATATCCGGCTGTTCTGTCTTTAATCCGTAGTAGACAGGGCAGCTGCTCCATTTCCACAAAGCCGGCTCATGGACTATCCCCGCTTTTACAGGATTTTGATGGATGTAGCGAATGACGGTCAGAAGATAGTCGTCTGCCTCGACTGATTCACTTCTGTAGCGATCCTGAAAAAGATGGCCTGAAGTAGTATATTTATCGTTGTAGTAGCTGACATAGCTTATTGCTATCCGCTTTAAAGCTGAAGATAAACCATCTTTGCCCTCGCGAAGCAGAAGATGAGCGTGATTGCCCATAAGGCACCAACCGTACAGTTTAATTGAGAATAGCGATTTATACCTTTCGATTGTTGTGAGAAATCGTCTGTTGTCCTCGTCGTCGTGAAAAATCGTTTTTTGGTTAACTCCGCGCAGAACAACGTGATATATGCCTGTTTGGCTTTTCTCTCTCGCATTTCTTGGCATTTTCTTCACTCCCTCTCATAAGTAGTATACAAAACATATAAAGAAAAAACAAGAGATCTGTCCCATCGATAGAACCGTCCCCAATATTTGATTGTAGGAGATAAAATATATTGCTATAATTGAAGCCGGAATAATGATCGCATTTTATTTTCTTATTTTCATTCAGGAAAGAGGTTTGTTATGCCCAAGTATTGCCGTGAAGATATATTGAGGATTTGTAAGGAAGAGGACGTTAGATTTATACGTCTTCAATTCACCGATATGTTCGGTACGATGAAAAACGTCGCGATAACGGTTCACCAGCTTGAAAAAGCATTAGATAACCAGATGATGTTTGACGGATCCTCGATTGAAGGGTTTGTGAGAATAGAGGAATCGGACATGTTTTTGCATCCCGATCCGAACACGTTCGTAGTATTTCCCTGGAAATCACAAGACGGCAAGGAAGCACGGCTTATTTGCGATGTGTATAATACCGATAAGACGCCTTTTGAAGGTTGCCCGAGAAATACTTTAAAACGCGCTATCAAAGAGGCTTCTGATATGGGCTTTAAAATGTATGCTGGACCTGAAGCTGAATTTTTCCTTTTTGATACGGATGTGGATGGAAAGATGGCGACAGGTACGCATGACAATGCCGGCTATTTTGATTTGGCCCCTGTTGACTTAGGAGAGAATGCAAGGCGTGAGATATGCTTAACGCTTGAAAGCATGGGATTTGAGATAGAGGCGTCTCATCATGAAAACGCACCCGGCCAGCATGAGATTGATTTTAAATATGATGATGCGTTGACAACCGCTGATAATGTTATGACATTTAAAATGGTGGTTAGAATTGTGGCAAAAAGACATGGGCTACATGCCACGTTCATGCCGAAGCCTGTATACGGTGTGGCGGGATCGGGAATGCATATAAACACGTCGCTTTTCAGAAATGGAACAAACGCATTTTATGATCCTAATGAGGAATATGAGCTAAGCAAAGAAGCTAAAT
>Ga0209105_100276_pt1 | contig 17575 bp, 17 predicted proteins | sample SedPBSmetaG_FD_184158 | JGI IMG/M metagenome (GOLD analysis project Ga0209105, IMG submission 184158) | Freshwater sediment bacterial and archeal communities from Indian Creek, Illinois, USA to study Microbial Dark Matter (Phase II) -... | ecosystem: Environmental > Aquatic > Freshwater > Creek >...
GAGTGTCAGGCTGAATGTCGTCATCTTCCTGATCGTCCGTCTGGGCGTCAGCTTGAGAGTCGTCCTCTTCTTGCTCGTCCGTCTGGGCGTCAGGCTGAATGTCGTCATCTTCCTGATCGTCCGTCTGAGTGTCAGGCTGAATGTCGTCATCTTCCTGATCGTCCGTCTGGGCGTCAGCTTGAGAGTCGTCCTCTTCTTGCTCGTCCGTCTGGGCGTCAGGCTGAATGTCGTCATCTTCCTGATCGTCCGTCTGGGCGTCAGGTTTGGTTTTATCAGGAGTGGTTGACGAACGAGATTTTTTTATTATAACTATATTCTTTTCGTCAAACATTCCACCGTTTACCTCTTGTTCCTGTTTGGGATTTTGATAATAGTCCTCAGCCTTATTGCTCAAATTATTTGTCAGTTCCGCCTCTATTAGCGGCAATATAATTCCGGTAATCTTTCTTGCATACCGACGTCTTTTCTTTGCATCAGGCTCAACAATCGCTTCAAGAAATAACGGTTTTGTCTTTTTGAAATATTCAGAAGCCTGTGCGTCCATGATTGGTATATTATCTTTTTTGAGTACGCACAGAATAAGCGCCGCTTGCAATAGAATTGACAAAGGAGATGTCCCCGGAGGAGCCTTGTCAATTGGTACCATTATTTTTGAAATTGCTTCATTTAAAAAATTGACACCAACTGAAAACAAACCAAGATAGTATCCGCGACTCTCGATATACGCATCTTCAATTATATTCGCAATAAAATGCATAATTTTCGAGCGGTAACGATCCGCAGGGAACTCCGCTTTCAAAATCGAAAAATCCGAATACTCTACATGAAAAATCTCATGTGCCAAACAACCTATCATTATCAAGACCTTTTTAGGAAGAGTGTCTACTTTTAATGATTCTGGTAAGTTTGGATTTAACCAGATTGTTTTGTTATCTGTTTTTACCGCATTTGAAAAAACTATGTTTAAATCATAACGCTTAGTAATGTTTTGAGCTACTCGTTTTAAGTAGCTCTTAAAGCTCTCACTTGTTAAAAACTGATAATCGGTCAGAGAAGTTTTGACTTCCCTAACCTCTTTTGTTGTTATATTCATAATAACCTCCTTCGTGTTTTAGTCTCTAAACATATGCACCAGTATAGTATCCTTGATTTCTTTTTGGACTTCCTTATCCAAAGACACTCCAGGCAAAATAGTTTCGTCCGCCGCTTTTAGAGCGCTGTCTGTATATTTTACTGTACGCGCCCAATTGATAATTTGACGTACAGAGCAAACACCACCCGTTATTTGCTCTTCTCGAATTTTTGTTGAAATTTTATCGGCAGCATCAACCATTTTCAAAATCAAGTCTTTGTTCGAATTGCCGCTTTGTTCGGCAACAACCTCGACAAGTTCATTTTCTGGAAGTTTTTGTATTTCCACGAGCTGATGGAATCTGTCTTTTACCGCTTCGCTCATTTTCTGGCACCCTGCATAATCTACATTTGTTGTGGCGATTATTATGCAATTGCTATGTCTTGAAACCACCTCTCCATTTCCGAGAGTAAGCTTTGCTGTATGGTCAAGGGCGGAATTTAAAACGCCTATTACGCCAGGACGAGAATAATTGATTTCCATAAGTTCAATTACGCCGCCAAGCATAAACGTCTTAGCAAACGAGGGAAGAAAAAACTCGAATCCGCCCATACCGTTTGGACGATACGAACCCAACAAATCACCTTCCTCCGCGTTTAATGAGAGATTGACAAACCTATACGGTAATCCCCACAAATAAGCAAGAGATTTCGCTGCCGTGCTCTTTCCTGCCCCAGCTTCTCCATATAAGAGAATATTCCTAACAGGCATAGCTGAATCCTTTTCAACCTTAACCATTTGAGCTATTCGCTTTATAACATCAGGAATACGAACACCTAAAGGGAGCTTTTCCTGATCTCTTATGTCGTCTCGCACAAGCAAATAATCATTCGCGTCTTCAAACTTCGCAGAATCAGCAGACATTCCTTTGTCGTCTTGCTGATCAATAATCGCCTCACCCGTTCTGAAGATTTCTGACATATCAGTTTTTATTGATATTGCAGACAAATCTTCCTGCTCAATGTCGTCATCGCTCAGTGCATATTCATGTCTCGTTTCATAAAAATAATCATTAATTATAAACAATGAAGCGTCTGAGTCTACACTAAGAAGCTCACAATTAATAGCGAGCTCGTTTTTTATTGTTAGATAATTCGATTTCGCCTCAGAATTTTGAGCGTACAAAAGCTCAAAAAGCCTTGGCAAAAAAAGTACCCAACGAGCGAATTGAGAAAGGTTTGGGACATACGCAAGGATTTTTCCCGCTTGGGAATTTTCATAAGAGCAGCATTTTATTTTTCTGTCTTTTGCGTCGAAAAGAATTTTGTACTGAACAAAAGTCTTGTCTGCGTCTAAGATTTCAAAACAAAATTGAGACCTTTTCCCGTCCGCTAAACCAACAATGCATCGCCCATTAGCTGCCGCAATAACGGCTGAGCTTATAGCGTATGATAATGTTGCTACGCCTGTTGTATTTATACTACTAAGCGCAGAGCGGCTTTTCTCTCCATTTTTTCTTGAGGTGAATTTTATTTGTCCTCCGCTTGAAAAAGCGGCTTTCCAGATCGATTGCATTTTTTGCATAAAAATTCCTCCTTATTTTTCTTCAATGTGTATGATGTTTTATAAAAAAAAACGAGGGGTAAAAGCAAACTAATTTTATGTAAGGCAGAAGAGGCGGAGTGAAGCCATCTTCTGCAAAAATCATCCGCGACCTAGGAACTTTTTACGACCCTCAATTTCTCGCAAGGTTTTTTCAATGAGGGCCTTTTGGAATGCTCTTTTGGCGTCTTGTCGTTGTCTCTCCCCACTAAATGACTCCCATATAGCCAGCGACATTACAACCAACACAACAAAACTCATTAGGAAAACAACCCCTGTTAAAAAAGAATTCATGAATTCCTCCTAGCGACCAGCGACACCACTTTAGGCGCATTCGCCCAAGGAACGTCACGATCTTCCACAACTGTATAGTTACAATCGCGAAATTTACCTGCTTTACAGCCAACACATGGATGCTCCACAGTCGCCGCTTGAACATAACTTAACTCTAACTGCTTTTCGACCAGGGCTGTTTTTTCTTTCCTTGCATTTGCTACCGCTGTCATCGAAACAATAACAATAAAACCGCAGAAAAGAATGAATATAAAAGGTAATAACATTATGGTCCTCCTTCGTTTTTGCCGTTCACTCCTTAACGGATTACAATACATATATTTATATACACAAAAACATTAGCGCTTCGCACAGGATTTTTTGCAAAAAAATACCGGCGACAATTGCCGGCATTTATACTTTATTAGTTACCTATCAAGTTCTACTGTCGTTCTTGCGTCAGAACTTAAATTTACAGACAAAGTATCACCAAAAAAGCTTCGTCCAAATAAAAGCGTAAAATATCTGCCCGCAAGACGAACAGTAAAATGCGCCGAAGGATTTGCGTCATCCTGCGATGCATAATACTGCTCTAAATGCGTCATCCTTCTTCCATTTATGATTTCCCCGTCAGGATTATAAGTTACGCGTTCTATTCGTACCCTTTCTCGCGCCGGCAAGAAAGCTTCATTTGCTTGTATTACCTGAGTTGCTTTAGAATTAGCCATCTCTCTTCTTATTCTCACTAACGGCACACCATCATCAGGACTATGATACGCTTCGCCTCCATATACTGCCCCTGCCGCAGAAGCAGCGTCAGTTATCGTCTGGAAATGCGCCCTTACATAAAAAGACATACCTGTATCAATTAAAAAGCCCGTAAACAAAACCGCAAAGACGATAATAACCAATCCGAATATCATCGTTACACCTTTTTTGTTGCGAATATTATTAAACATCTTAAAAAACAATTTGCCCATACTAACCACCCCTTTCAACCATTGTCACGGACGTCCCTCTTATTAGTGTTTCTCTGCCTATCTGAAAATCCTCGTTTATGATCGGAAACAATGTCCGTACCCTGATTGATACCGAGTACGTAAGCAACCCTCCTCTGCTCCACCCCGTGTGAGAAAATGTGCTTTGCTTACTACCTTCTACCATGCCTATAGCGTTTCCTAATGCCCTTCTTGCCCTGTCATCAGCCGCGTTTCTTCCAGAAGAAGCACTCTGCATAACTACAGCGCTTCTGGCTCCGTCATAAGCCGCCATTTGCACTACCATTCGCGCAAATATTAATTGACCAAATGTAACCAATAACCCCATACAAAAAACAATTACGGGCAGTACCACCGCAAACTCAATCATTTGCTGTCCCTTTTTTGATTCAAACATAAGAACAACCTCTTTCTAAAACCATAGGGCGAGTATTCTATCCGTTAGAAAATTACCCCCAAACGCATAACTCGTTATGGCCGCCAATAACACACAAAGAGCATACGGCATAACACAAACGCTGCTTTCAGGCTCTATTCCGTCAAATTTCTTAGTCATAATCGCGCTGTATACCATGAAACCAACACGCCTTAATGCAGAAAAAACCTTATACGGATTGCTCGTAAAGAATAAAATAATAGCCCAGAGTAACGAAAACAATAATACGTCTAGCATAGATACCGCACCTATAACAGCACTTATACCGACAAAGAGTTTAACATCGCCCGGGGCCATCATTATTGCCAACACAAAGAAACCAAATACAGAAACAGCTATAAGCCGCAACACATCAAAAAGAAAATCGTTAAACACCGAAATTGCAGGGACGCCCGAAACTAGGTCAGAAAGAAAACTGTTTGTTAGAAACATCCCCAAAACAATCAGAGCTAAAACAGCATAATTTCTTATAATTCCATAACGAACATCGGTATAAGCACAATAGCCCAGTATTGCGAAATAAGCCGTAGTTGTAATTGTTTCCATAATCAGCGCCTTATTATCCCGGATTTTCTAAATCGTGCGTTACATCCTCAAAAACTCCACCAATTGCACCACTTAATGCCGAAACTGCAACAATAAGAATGATCACCAGGAAAGCTGCTAATATAGCATATTCAACCATAGTTTGTCCTTTTTCGTTCCGAAGAAATAATTTTACTTTTTTCAACACTTAAAACACCTCTTTCGTTTAATTTAACCTTTCCGAAATATATACAAAAAACAAGGTAACAAAAGCAACAAAAAATTATGACAGCCCTGCAAGTATCTGAAGCACAAGAGGCCCTAGGATTAATACAACTAACGGGATAAAACTAAAAACAGCCATCGGAAGCATAAGCTTCACGCTTAACCCCCTTGCTTTTTCCTGAATACGGGAATTTTTTGCCTGACGCATAATATGGGCTTCCCTTTCTAAGACTTCCGCTATAGGAGTTCCCTTACTATAGGCTATCAGGATATCTGAAACGGTATCCGAAAGCATATCTACATTATTTCGAAACGACATATTTTCCATAGATTGTTCCCATCGTCCGCCGTTTTTGGTTTCAATCACAACAGATTTAAACTCTTCAGCGAGATCGCCCTTCATTCTAAAAGAAACCTTTTCAATAGCGTCCTGTAAAGAGAGCCCTCCTTCCACAACAGACCTTAAAAGATCTAAAAAATCCGGCAATTCGTATTCGATATTACCTTTTTTGATTGCCAGTTTTTTATTAACATAAGACTGCGGGAGCATAGATCCCATAATATATGACAATAACCCCATTGACATCAAAAACATATTCAAACCAAACACTAACCCTGCAATCATAAAGAAAGCTAAGCCTGCATAGCCTAGAATCTTCATCGACAACATTTCTTCCGGAGTAATTGATTTCCCAAGGCTCGCCTCGTTAATTTTTGCTCTCCACAATTCTAAATCAAAACCCAACGCTTTAGAGAGCTTTTCTACAAATAGCTTGTTCGACCTATAGTGCGGATAAAAATGTGCGGCAAAAAACTTTCCGTATCTTGTTTCTGAAGACATAATAGACTCAAGCATTTTTTCTACGCGTTGCTCGGGCTGGTAAAGTCTTTTTTCAAGCAGTAAAACTTTTCTTTTCCCGTTTCGAATAAAATACGGCGCCGAAAGTACGAGAAAAAATAATATTCCTGTTAGTCCTGCGATAGTTGTACTGTTCATGTAATTCTTTTCCTCTCTTTACAATCTCATTTTTGACATTTTTTTCATAACTATTGCGCCCAGGAAAATCATAACATAACACGCAAGAAACACCACTCTACCCATTGCGTTCTGAAACAAAGGATCGAAATAACCAGGGCTCATAATCATTAAGGCTGCGCTCAATATAAATGGTATTACCGAAAGGATTGTTGCTGTGGCATTAGCTTGCGCCAGCGTTGCGCGAACATCAGCTTCCATAAGCGTTCTGTTACTTATAGCGGAGCCAACATATTCAAAAGTTTGCCCTATACTTCCCCCATGTCTCCGCTTAATCTCTATAGTCATAGCGAGAAATCTTACATCATTGCTACCAGTACGTTCATATAGCCTATAAAACGCTTCCTCTATATCCATTCCGTATTCTATATCTACAAGAACTTTTTTAATTTCGGCACGCATTACAGGATGAATCATCCTTACAGATACAACATCTGCCATAGCCTGTGTTACTGTACTTCCCGATCTCATTGAAGCCGTCATCCTTCGTAAAGCCTTGATAAGATGCGTATTGAAAAACTTAATATTTTTCTCAACTCTCATCTTTACGTACATGTTTGGCAACAAAAGACCAATTGAGGCAAAAACTATCGAAATCGGGATAAACTGAATTATATTTTGGACTACTACAAAAATAGCAAGTGAGGATACGGCCGCTATTCCCAAATACAACGGCAACGTAACGCCCGAACCGGAACGTTCAAGCTCTTTGTATTTTTTATCGAACCATGACAGCTTCTTTTCATTACCTGTCACATTACCTTCAAGTTCGATTTTTTTAATCATACTATTTATAATAAGCTTTTCTTTGTCAAAGATAATTCGTTCAGTAACGCTTATCTTTTTTTTGCGCCCTAATAATATTACAATAAGAGCAAATAATATCAGCGCCCCCATGGTGAACGATAATATTTCAGGAGTTAACATAATTTCCTCCTTTAGGTTTAGTAATCGCACTTAGCAAGTCTGCTGCTATAGGAACGCCTATAGATTCAAGCTTGTTTATGATCTTTTTTGGTTCGTACCCTGTACACTCATACCTTCCGATTACATACCCGTTTTGATCAATTCCTTCTTGTTTGAACTTAAAAATATCCTGCAAATATATCTTTTCCGAATCTTCTGTCTCTTTAAGCCTAAGCTTTGATGCCCCTTCCCTGCCTAAGCCGACCACATGCGTTATGTTCGTGATTTTACGCGAACCATCTTTTAATCTGTTTATCTGAACAATTAGATCAATAGCCGAACATATCTGTTGTTTCTGAGCAAGTTCTGTAAACTTCATGTCGCTCATGCCGAAAAGTATAGGCAATGTCGCTTCAATCATATCTTTAGGAGAATTAGCGTGTACGGTTGTTAATGAGCCATCATGCCCTGAACTCATTGCTCTTAACATATCTACAATACAACCATCTCTAATTTCACCCACAACAATTCTGTCCGGACGCATACGCAAACTGTTCTTTACAAGCCTCCTTATACTAACCTCGCCCGTTCCTTCAGCCGACATTGGCCTTGCCTCTAATCTGCGCACATTATTTTGGTTAAGTTGTAACTCGCACGAATCTTCAATCGTAATTATTGATTCGTTTGCCGGAATAAAATTAGATAACATGTTAAGAAGAGTGGTTTTCCCTGTTCCGGTGCCGCCACTTACAACAACATTACAACGAGCGACAATACACAGCCTTAAAAATTCAAGCATCTGCTCATTTAAACTACCAAACCCTAGATAGTCTTTGCCCGTCAGCTTGTGCCTTGAAAACTTTCTTATTGTCAACGTACACCCATCTGGCGAGATAGGCGGAACAGTAGCGTTTACCCTTGAACCATTACGAAGCCTTGCATCAACAAGCGGTTCGCTTTCATCTATTCGTCTGCCTATTGGTTGTACTATCCTCTCAATAACTGAACGTAACTCTTCATCGCTTTGAAATTGACAGTCAGGCAATAATTCAAGCCTACCTTTTTGTTCCACAAAAATCTTATCCCATCTTGAGACCATAATTTCGGTTATCTCATCTCTTTCTAAAAGATCTTGAATCGCCCCATAGCCAAGAATTTCGTCCATTATCTTGGCAGCAAGCCTTCTTTTTTTAACCGAGTCGTTCATAAGATCAGGCTCCATGTTTAAAAGCGAAATGATGGCGTCCCTAAGCAATACCTTAAAAGTTTCGAGTTTATTTTCAATCAGAATTCGTTCACCAAAGGTTTCATTTATTTTAGCCTTAACCTTTTTGCTTATACTAGCCTCCGCATCAAGTTGTGCAGGAATAACAAATTGCTCTTCTCGCGACTGTCCAAACTCACGGTTTTTTACGATTTGATTATAATCCTGAGTGTTTTTTAGTTTTGATCTTAAAATACTGTTACTCGACATATTGTCTCCTTTCTATTTGGCACTAGCTGAATTTTTGTTTATAATATCAAATACATGCCTTTCTTTTGTTTCTTTTGTAGCATGTGCATAGACTTTTAAGGAATTAAATATTTTATCAATGTTCTTTTCTGATAAAACAAACCCCTTTTCTCGCATATCTTTTTTTAACGCCGGGAAAAGCGTGTCAGTCTTAACAACCATAATTCCAGGAGTTGTTATTATTAATCTCCTAAATTCGCAACGCTTCCCGAAAACAATATACGAGTGCACAAGATTCCTGTCTGCCTTTTGGAGAACCCCTTTTAAAGCACTAATATGTCCTTTATTTTGCCATATCGGATTAAAAAACTTATACCCGATTCTCGCCTTAAAGCGCTGCTCCCACATTTTGTCTTTTTCGTCTCCGTAAATTTTTCCGCTATAATTTTTCGATTCAATCACAAATATTCCGCTCTGATTAATTAAGACTAAATCAATTTCCGTTGTTGTTCCGTCATTCTTAGGGATATACAAATTAGTAAGAATTTTTTTGTGTCCAGAAAAGTGCTTTAAAATCATAAATATAAGAAATTCTCCAGAGTAACCCTTATTAAAAACTGTTTTAAAAAAGCCTTTCCCGCTCGCATTTGCATATCCTGAAATGTTATGTCGTATGCATAAAGACAAAAACTTGATTAATAATGCGAGAAGGAATCCCAACAAAATCAAATTGATAGCCATTAAGCTTTCCCGTTTCTGCTAAATAACTTCCCGATCAAACTCTTATTTTTATAATTAGCGTTTTCGCGTATAGCCTTATTAAACACAGGAAACAAGTGATTCCCGAGTCGTTTTATAGCCACCGAAAACTCAGTTTCTCTTTCAAGGACTGCCGCATGCCCATTATTTGTTATTTTCCTGATTTGAGGATATTCCGGGATAACATCCAATATTGGAATGCCCAAAATTTGTGCTATTTCATGGATGTTAATATCCTGGTTTTCCCCCTTAGGCATCCGGTTTATAACCAACTTCATTTTGTTCATCGGGAACTCTATTGTTTTTAACGTATCAACGAGAAGTTTTGAATCATATATAGAGGCCACATCAAGCGTTGTAATTAAAAGAACGATTGCTGCTTTTTCTAGCGCTATCATCGTATGATTAAGGACGTTGTTTGCGGTGTCAAAAATTATTATGTCAAAATCACAAGACTTTATATTATCGAAAATGGTTTCGATATCAAAGTTTGTTAACTCTATATCGTCTTGGTGACTGGTTGGAGCAGCCAGAACCTTAAGTCCTGTATCTTTATGGGTTAACAAATATCGTTCAACTTGCTGTTGCGAATATTTAAGACCGCCCACCAAACCAGATTTGACCTTTTGTTTAATGTCGGCTATCCAGTTTGATATAGTAATGTTAGGGCTAAGTCTTAACATGCTCGCTATATCACCAAAATCAAGATCGCAATCAACAAGGCACACCTTAAGTGGTTGTCCGTTTATCTTTACCGTAGCAAAAGCTAACGCAAGCTCTTTGCTTATTGTTGATTTTCCAACACCACCTTTTGGACAATTAACCGCTATGACTAATTGCTTGAGCGTTTTTACTCCCCTTGCTGTTGATTGATCTGTCAGATACTGACCACCAAACTGTTGCTCAGGCATTTCTTGACGCTGCATTGATTCGGCGTTAGGAGAAAACTGAGAAGTGAATCCGCCTTGCTGCGAAGGAGGAAAGCCGCTTTGTTGTGCGGGAGGGAAACCACCTTGCTGTGAAGGAGGGAAGCCGCTTTGTTGTACGGGAGGGAAACCACCTTGCTGTGAAGGAGGGAAGCCGCTTTGTTGTACGGGAGGGAAACCACCTTGCTGTGAAGGAGGGAAGCCGCTTTGTTGTGCGGGAGGAAAAACACCTTGCTGTGAAGGAGGGAAGCCGCTTTGTTGTGCGGGAGGAAAAACACCTTGCTGTGAAGGAGGGAAGCCGCTTTGTTGTAATTGCGCTCCTTGAAAAGATGATTGCGATGTAGCTTGTAGGGCTTGTTTCATTAGCATTGCAAGCCTTTCCACCACCTGGGATTGCGTAACAACAACGCTCACCCTTTGATTATTCATTAAATACGTTTGTAGCGCTGGATTTTCAACAGTTAAGATCACAGCTTTCTTTGAATAAGGAGCGCTTTCAGATAAAGCGCCAAGAAGCTGAAAGAAATCTACGTCGGATATGGTATCAGAAATAACAACAAAACTCGGCTGAATACTTTTTGCTTTATTGAACCCCTCGCTACCGGTAGATACAACTTCAAGGGAGAACTCCGGTTCGAGCATAAAAATACGCTTAAAATCTTCCGCTCGAGCCGCATTTTGCTCAATTAACACAATTTGTTTTTTCAAATTTATCACCATTTACCAATCCCGTTAATAATCGCAGAATCGGAAGGCCGCCTTTCTTCAGCCGGATTTATTCCGTTACCAGTCCCTGTTCAGGAGCGGCGAGAACGCTTTCTATTGGTATCAAATCAACAGGCTCATACGCCCCTGCTCTAACAACACCTAAACGTACTGATCCGTTTTCAATCGCGTGCATTAAACTTAAAGATTGTTCCGGCGTCACCTCAACTATAACCCCAGACAGTACCGGAGCACCTAAGTCTAAATCTACAGGCTCTAGTCGCTGAATATCTAATACCCTTACATATTGCGCGAAAAGGGCAGTAACAACTTGCATATCTCCCAATGCAAAGCCAACATAAATATTCACCCTTGATCCGTTTTCTAGCAAAGGATTACCAACGTCAACGTTATTGACCGGTATAGTAACTGCGACATTTCCTGGCGCAAGAGCTATTTCAACAGGAGAACCTCCGATCTCTGTCGAGTGCGAAGATAAGAGTATTGTCCCTATAGCTACATCTGTTCTCAAATGAGTTCCGAGAATACGGTCTACATTGTGTTCAGTTATAAACCTCGGGTCTCCTTCTCCTCGCATTTGAAGTTGCTGAGTTATAATTCTGGTTTCTATTTCGTCCGTTAAAAGCATTTCAGGCGTAATCTCTGTTCCTGCGGCAAAGTTACCGGCAAATAGATAAATTGTAGAACGCGCCTCCGTAAGGAAAGAGTACATACCAAATGCCACAAGGACTGACATTACTCCAATTATCGCCAAAGTTATTTTTGCTGTTTTACTCATAAATTCAAAATCCTTTCTCGTTTTTTCTGTCTGGAATAATAAGCTTTCTTTTGTTGGGATTATTTAACAGACGCTAAATTTTCTTTGGTAATCTGAAAAACAACCTCGTTTAATCCAAACGAACGCGGCGCAAAAACAAAATTCCAATCAGAAGCTTTTTCGTCAATCACATAAGCGATTTCTCCGGCAACCTTTCTTCCAGGGCTTATTATGGCATTTAAGTCGCCTCTGAGCTCAACCATCAATGCTTGATCCATCGAATAATGGTATCTATCAAAAAGAGCGAACATAGACGGAATGGAGACCGCAAAATCGCTATTGCCAGCATTTTCTATTAGACTATCAATTATTAAAACCCGTTCATTGTTTTGAGAATATTCCATCCGTATTCCCCGAACTGTTATCGCCAAATTACCATATTCTGCTCTTTCTCCTATAGAATAAACCTCGTGTACACGAACACCATTTTCTGTTTGTTCGACAGAACAACCGCCAGTCAATAACATAATCATTGTCATAGAGATTAGTAAGATTATAACTTTCATTGTTTTTTAAAAACCCCCTTTATTATTATTTACGTTACAATATTTATACTTTAACATATAAGGAAAAAAACTTCAAACTTTAGACAAAAAAAACCTGTCGCATAGTCTCGACAGGTTTCGTCTTCTAATGCCCATTAGTTGTCGCCACGTATTCTTTGTGCGACATATAATTTATCAGCTCTTGATTCGTTGGCTTTGCCACATTAAGCATTTCCACAGAAACTAAAACAGGTTCTATTTGTTTGAAATCGTAATTTCTGGAAGATCTGCATACAAACCAACCAACCGGAGACCTCGGGAACCATTTCGTAACATCTCTGTCGTCAATTCTTTCTTCACGACCGATTTTTCTTACAACTACTGCCACGTCATCAGCTCTTGAAATCTTGCCTGCAAAAACCAGTCCCGAATTAGCCACGATAGACGAAGGCATAGACGCAATCTTTTGCGTTATTGATAATATAAACAAACCCATACCTGCCGACTGATCAAGGATTCTCTCAAACTCTGATTGGCCGGGAAGAGGAGAAGAGCCTTTGATATCAGACGAATCCTGCCCTGTTAAAACCTCGTTTGCTTCCTCTATAACGAGCATTGTTTCGTACTGATCCGGAGACAAAAAACCATCCTCATACGCTTGAGCGCATTTGAAGAATCCTGACGTTATAGCGCCAAAGACAAAATTCTTAAAAGTCGATTCCAGTCCATACGATTCCAAAACCGTAACGTCGTCGTCTCCTATCAAATCATCTATACCTATTCCGTCATTTCTCCCAAATAGCTGAGCCTCGATTGAAAACGGACGCCCAAACACTTGCAATCTGTCTAATACTCTAGCGTAAGCATCTCTTACGTCATTACCAACCCTTCCTTTACCGGAAGTTCCGCCTTCAAGGCTTTCTTTAATTTGCAACATTCTTGCGTAAATTTTTGGCAATGTAACCTCACGGCTTCTATCACTTGCCACTTCTCGCCAATTTGGCGCGAACACTCCGGCTTTATCATAAAGCTCAAAAAAGGTTTCGGACAAAATAGCCTTACCTCGTTCACCAAGCCCATAAGCTCTGCAATAAATCTCAATTAATCCGTCCACCCATTGCTGCGGATAGACGTTTTTAGGAATTTTACAAAGGTTAAGGTTGATCGGTAAAAATTCCGGATTGGCAAGACTAAAGAACTTGAAACGCTCAGGCTCAACATATCTTGCAAGCGCTCTCCAATCCTGTTTAGGATCCATGCATACAATTCTCATTCGCTTACCGCTTTTACGCCTTACCTTGTTAGCTAGTTCAGCTACAAAACGCATCGAGGCAACCGTTTTTCCTGACCTTGACTCTCCCGTTACAAATCCATGCATTATTTCGTCTGACGATATTCTGTAATCAAAAGGTGTTGAATAGCCCCACTCTTCCGTCCAGCGCTCGGCCGAAAGCACTTTCCCCATATAAATTTCGCCTGCCCTCATAGAGGGCACAGCAAACTTGGGAATATCGGGAGTGTCAGCAAAAATTCCGCCCTCTGATATGCGCGGAGGATGTGTATATGCAGTATATTCCTCAGGAAGTAACACGGTTGTATAACGATACCCCTCTATTTCTCCGCTAATAAAACGGTCAACCGTAGCGTCAGGGCTAAATGCGCTAAAATGATAAAGCAAGTGCTCTTCTTCCCGTGCGGTTAAATCCATTACCTGTAACGGACAAACCAGAGCGTCATTGGAATGCCACGCAGACTTAGCTAACGATTCAGCGGCAGCTTTTGATTCAGCATCAGGAGTTGCTATATATACATCCGTAAAAAACGCTCCATCTCCGTTTAACGCCCTCATAAGCCTGTTGTTTTGGAACTCAAGAAGCCTTATTATGTTTTTAACCTCTATATCTTCCCATTGAAACGACTTGGCGAAGCTTAAAGATGGCCCTACGCCCATATTAGACGACATACCGTTCGATAAGCCTCTTGAAACCCCTTGCGCGATACCTTCGCTTCTGCCCCAACTATCGGTTACGCCTCTGCTTGTGTTAACGCTTTCGGCAAAATTTTTGCCTACAGATGTCGCTAAACTTTGCGTTTCAGTAACAGCAGCGGAATTGCTAAGTGCCGCACTTTTCCCTTGACTTGCAGAGACACTAACTCCTTCAGAACGCCCAACGCCTTCTGACCAACCCTCCGAAACAGAAACTCCTTTTGAAATACCAAAACTTTCCGATACGGATTGCCCAACGCTTTGCGATAGTCCCCAACCCTGGCTTTCGCTCAATCCATGAACTCGCCCAACAGATTCAGAAATGGTTTGTGAAGCTGATACCCCAGCCGATTCTCCAAAAGCTTGTGTAGCAGAATTTCCTAACGAACTAGCGACGCCTACGTTATCACCGACAGACCGCCCTGTACCTTCGCTAACCCCTGTACTTTCATTAGCACCAATACTAAATCCCGCATCTTCTCCTATAGAGCCGCCAGCATTTGCTACGCCTGGTAATCCAGCGCTTATATTCATACCCGTTTTTGCGCCAACATCCTGGCCTCCAGTAATGCCTGTACCTTGATTTACGCCCACATTTGCGCTTTCACCAGTATTTTGGCCTTCACTATTAGTTACGCTTTCAGAAGTCGATCTCGCCTCTGAGTTGCTTACGCCTTCGCTTCTTGATTGTCCTTCAGCATTACCAAATGTCTGGCTATCAGCCAATGATTCAGATCTACCAAGACTTTCTGAACGCCCCACACCAATACTTTCCGAACTGCCAATACCTTCGCTTTCAGAAATACTCTCGGAAAAACCTCTTGACACACCAAAAGATTCCGATATTCCCTCGCTTCTGCCGACACCGATACTCTCAGATATACCTTCGGTTAACGATATACCATCTGAACGCCCTACACTCTCCGTAAAAGATTCCGAAAATGATGTTCCTCTAGTAAAAGACTCTCCTTCAGTAACAGACTCGGCCGTTCCTATATTTTCGCTTTGTGATGTTGTGCTGTTCCAACCATCAGAAGCTCCTAAATTAGCCATAAAAATCATCGGAAGACTTATCCCGAAATTAATAGACTTGCTTCCTTCGGATAATCCTTCCCAGTAAGTCATATGCTTAGCTGTTCTAGCGAGCCACGCTCTTAAAACTTCTTCTGAAACCGGTGTGGAAATAACCTGAAACACATATTCGCGATCAGACATTCCCGCTACGAACTCTTCCGTTGTGTCTTGCGCCTCCGGGGATATGTTTTCATTTCCAATACCTCTGTTTCCCGCATCTACTCCACCGGGACGCGCCTTTGGCAATCCGCGCATTACAGTTAAATGTTTCATGGTATGCATTTTGTCACGTAACCACTCGGCTTCTTCGTGAGTCAACGGACGAAACTCCATTGTCCTGTATGTTCCGCGCAATAATCCCGACAATGCCGCATAATCTAAGTTAGCCGCTTTTTCCGCCTCTTCAATTGTCTCGCCTACACCCTGGACACCATATAAAAACAAAAAACCCAAAGGAACAGGCTTTATCATGTTAGCGATCATCGTAACCATGTTTAGCCCTCTTTCCCAGACACCGGCTAATAATTGCTGATGCATTTGCATAAATGATAAAGCCTGTTTTGCTATGGCAGGAAGTCTAATTATTCGAATAAGTCTTATTGCTTTGTAAATACGTCTTGTTTCACCAGTTTTATCGGTTATATCAAGCTCAAAAAGAAGAAACCGAGCATGTTTTTTGTCGAGACTATATGTTATACTCGAATCCACAACCCTTAGGTCATTACCATATTCTTCTAGCTCTGGAGGCTCAACATATTTATCTTTAATATATTTCTTAATAGCTGCTATTGGCATTATTGATCGTCTCCTCTCATCGCTCTTTTAACACCCTTGACTCTTTCAAATACAGCCTGTCTTGAACGCCGTCCGTGGAACTGTCTTATCTTTTGCCCGCACCAGATCAAAAAACCAACCGGCGTTAAAACAGAAGCTAAGAGCAATACGCTTTGTAGCATACCCGCTATTGCCGCTCCGCTTACCGCCGGAATATTTATGTCCAGAGCCGCTGCCATCTGAGCGCTTGAAAGAGGGACGATAAACGGTAAAATACTCCTGTATATAAGCAGGAAGCCTAAAAAACCGAGTATTACCCATCTTGTTTCACGTGTTGTGTTTTCTTCATCATTTCTTGCTACGAACGCCGTTACCGCACCGGCAATCCACATCACGGACACCGCAGGTATTATCCAACTACGTCCAAAGCCGCGGTAAATACTCGCCACAATAAGCCAAAACACTACAACGCCAAGATAAAAAGCTGCAATTTTAAGCTTTGCCATTAATTCTTCCGGTCTCGCAATTTTAGGATAGATTATATGAGCCCGCGGATTTTCCGTTCCGTAAAGTTCAGTAGTCATAATATCATCATCCCTTCTTAAGTGACACGCCGCTTGTCGTCAGCGCTTAATACCGATTTCGCCCTGATTTCTACCCATGCAAGATATACGGCGGCGGGGAGACCAAGTAACAGGAAAAAATTAGCCTGGAAGAAAAAAATAAGTCCATAAAACGCATTTACATGAAAAACAAGAACGCTTTGCAGTATTTCAGAAATCGTCATAAAACCTCCTTATTCCGTTATTTCGTACTTCAGGGGCGGTAATGGCGGTAGAGATGTATTACCATTTGGAAATTCTATTTCTTCATCCTTGTCACGTATACCTATAATAGCTGTAAAATTCATCTGGCGTCCTGTATCGTAAGCCTCCCATGAGCTAACAAATTGTTCGTGAGATCTATTATCCTCAACCATAACTGTTGTTCGATGCACAGGGCCAATTCCTTGCGCTGGAGGTATGTCTACCTCTCTTTCGACATATACCGTATACCTTATTATTTGGTATTCCCTGAATCGTGTCCATGGAGTTGCCGTAATATTATAAGTTCCAACATGCCCAAATATATGCCGTATAGTAGGCGCTTCCGTTTGCCTTCTCGCATCGCCCTGCGATCCTGAAAGATTATTAAATACCCATGTCCAATGTAGTGTAGTCCTTCTTATAATCGTATCTGTTTCGACATTGAATACGAACTGGAATTGATCCGGAATAAGATCACTCGGATCTTGTGTTTGTACAAGGCTCTGAAATTCATCCCTTGTTAGCCACCTTTCGACAGGTCCACCTCCAGGTTCGCGAGCCGTTTGCCTATTGCGATTATTTCTGTCTGGAGCAGGGGAAGTTTCGTCAGCCTCGCCTTCATCATCCAAGTAACCACCAACAACCTCGTCTCGTATTAAACGAAAATCGTTTCCGTTTTCGTTTCCGCCATCATC
>Ga0209105_100277_pt1 | contig 17548 bp, 18 predicted proteins | sample SedPBSmetaG_FD_184158 | JGI IMG/M metagenome (GOLD analysis project Ga0209105, IMG submission 184158) | Freshwater sediment bacterial and archeal communities from Indian Creek, Illinois, USA to study Microbial Dark Matter (Phase II) -... | ecosystem: Environmental > Aquatic > Freshwater > Creek >...
TATATAGTTTAGAATAATTACATTTGAAACATCCCAATTTGATATATCTTGGTTGAACTTTGATGCAAAAAACATACTTTCCATATTTCTAACACCTGATACTTTCCAAGTGGAAATATCTTGATTAAAAACGGATTTTTCAAACATTTCTATCATATTGGCCACCTTTGATACATTCCATTGAGATATGCACTGATTAAATTGAGATTCTTGAAACATAGAAGTCATTCTTGTTACTTTTGATACATCCCACTTTGAAATATCTTGGTTAAATTTAGATGCAGCAAACATTCCACTCATATTGGTAACTTTGGAAGTATTCCATTGTTCAATATCTTGATTAAATTGTGATTGATGGAACATTGAGGACATATTTGTAACACTTGATACGTTCCACCTTGAAATATCCCCATTAAATTGTGATGCAGAAAACATATTTTTCATGTCAACTACACAAGATACATCCCACCCTGATATATTTCCATTAAAGTCTGATTTGTGGAATAGCCATTCCATATCAATGATATTGGAAACATCAATGTGATTTAAGTCACAATTATTTCCATTCAATCTAATTTCTTTACTAATGCACTGCAGGAGGTGTGCTCTATTTTTTGCAATTATTTTGCTTTTCATGTGTGTTTATTTGTTTTTAAAAAAGAACTTAACACAACTGTTATTTTTTTAATACTTATTTGAAACACCTAATTTCTAAGTCCTTCTAGGCTTGTTTTGTTCTCATGCATTTTTTTTTATAACATATAGGTTTATATTATAATTGAAAATAAATTTAGTGCAATTCTGTTATTTGCTAATTGAATGTTTTGCTTATATTTTAATATTAGATTGTGATCTTCCTTTTTGCTTCAAACATTCAGATAGCCTACTATGTAGTTCATATGTTTCTATTGCTTGTTCTAAAAATTTCACATCCACCCTAGCCCAATAGGGTGTCAAATTATCTTTTTCTAATTGTGATTCAAAAAAGGCATCTGTTTTGTATTTTAATTTTTTAGGCTTCCAGTTTGAAATATCTTGGCTAAACATGGAATTAAAAAACAAGCATTTCATATCAGTCACACTTGAAACATCCCATTGAGATATATCTTGATTAAATTTTGATTTGGCAAACATATAACTCATATTTTTCACATTAGAGACATCCCATCCTGATATATCCATATTAAATATAGAATTACAAAACATTCCATTCATATCATCTACATGTGATACATCCCACCCTGATATATTTCCATTAAAGTCTGATTTGTGGAATAGCCATTCCATATCAATGATATTGGAAACATCAATGTGATTTAAGTCACAATTATTTCCATTCAATCTAATTTCTTTACTAATGCACTGCAGGAGGTGTGCTCTATTTTTTGCAATTATTTTGCTTTTCATGTGTGCTTATTTGTTTTTAAAAAAGAACTTAACGCAACTGTTATTTTTTTAATACTCATTTGAAACACCTAATTTCTAAGTCCTCCTAGGCTTGTTTTTTTCTCATGCGTTTTTTTACAACATATAGGCTTATATTATAATTGAAAATAAATTTAGTGCAATTCTGTTATTTGCTAATTGAATGTTTTGCTTATATTTTAATATTAGATTGTGATCTTCCTTTTGGCTTCAAACATTCAGATAGCCTACTATGTAGTTCATATGTTTCTATTGCTTGTTCTAAAAATTTTACATCCACCCTAGCCCAATAGGGTGTCAAATTATCTTTTTCTAATTGTGATTCAAAAAAGGCATCTGTTTTGTGTTTTAATTTTTTAGGCTTCCAGTTTGAAATATCTTGGCTAAACATGGAATTAAAAAACAAGCATTTCATATCAGTCACACTTGAAACATCCATATGAGGCATTCCTGTTACCTTTGACACATCCCAACCAGATATATCTTGGTTAAAGTCAGATTCCTGAAACACAGATAGCATTCTCATTACTTTTGACACATTCCATCTTGAAATATCTTGGTTAAAGATGGAACCAGCAAACATATGGTTTATATTTGTGACACAAGACACATCCCATTGTGATATGTCTTGATTAAACCTGGACTCACCAAACATACAGGTCATTCTTGTCACTTTTGAGACATTCCACTTGGATATATCTCCATTAAAGTCTGGATTATAAAATAGCTGCTCCATGTCTGTAATGTTTGAAACATCAATATGGTTTAAATCACAATTGTTTCCATTTAATCCAATTTCTTTATTAATGCATTCCAGTAGGTGTGCTTTGTTTTTTGCAACTATTTTCTTTTTTATGTGTGGCTTATTTAATTTTAAAAAAGAACTACATACAACTATTATTTTTTCAATACTCATTTTTAATGTCTTATCCCTAGAACTTATCCATATCTAAATACATCTAAGCCATTAGATGGGCAGTATAATTTATTTAGAACGTTATTTTACTTATATGTTTCATTTTTTTTTATAGTATATAATCTTATATTATAATTGAAAATAAATTTAGTGCAATTCTGTTATTTACAAATTGAATGTTTTGCTTATATCTTAATGCTAGATTGTAATTTTTCTTTTAACATTAAGGATTCAGATAATTTGGCTTGCAGTTCATATGCCTCTATTGCTTGCCCTAAAATCTTCACACTCACATTTGCCCAATAGGGAACTAGGTTGTCTTTTTCTAATTTTGTTCCAATAAAGGCATTTGTTTTACTCTTTAATTTTTTAGGTTTCCAATTTGAAATGTCTTGGCTAAACATGGAATCAGCAAATGCATAATTTAACACAATTACATTAGAAACATCCCAATTTGAAATATCTTGATTGAATTTTGCTGCAAAAACATTCTTTCCATATCTCTAACATTTGATACATTCCAGGCAGAAATGTCTTGGTTGAAAACAGATTTTTCAAACATTTCTATCATATCAACCACTTTAAATACATCCCATTTGGAAATATCTTGATTAAATTGAGATTCCCTAAACATAGAAGCCATGCTTGTTACTTTTGATACATCCCATCTTGAAATATCCTGATTAAATTGAGATGCAATAAACATTCCAACCATATTGGCAACTTTGGAAGTATCCCACTTTGATAATGGCTGGTTGAACACAGAAAGTGCAAACATATGACTCATAACATTGGTTTTTGAAACATTCCATTTTGATATATCCCTATTAAACTTAGAATCTCTAAACATTTGACTCATATTTGTAACATTGCAAGTATTCCACTTTGATATATCCCCATTAAACTCTGAATGCTGAAACATAAAATCCATATCCATTACATTGGATACATCCCAATTTGATATGTTGCCATTAAAGTTAGACCTCTCAAATAAAGAAGACATATCTGTCACATTAGACACATTAATGTGATTTAAATCACAGTTAGACCCATTGCTTGAAACTTCCTCATGGATGCACCGTAAGAGATGTGCCCTATTTTTTGCAATTATTTTATTTTTCATGTGTGCCTTATTTTCTTTAAAAACCACTTGAAATAACTGTTATTTCCTCAATGTTCATTTTATTATATAATGGCACAGAAATTAAACTTAGTTACCTCATAACAGGTCTTGTAGACTTGTGATCTACATGCACATCAATAGTCTCCACCTTTTCCCTGAGTTCACTTATTTTTCCAGCTATGGATTGCCAATTTTTCATACTAAATGGCTTTTTAGCCTGTGATAAATGCTCTTGTGTGCTCTCATTTTTTGTGGGTGTTATTACAGAGGCATGTGCAGAATTTGTTATATTCTTTTCTTTTGCAAAAGCATCAGGAGATAAACCAACCTCCCCCTGGTTAGCTAATGCCATTGAGGCACCATAAGAAACCTCCTTAACTCCGTCAATGCCATAAACCTCTATTCTCTTTGCTACTTGCTCTAGCTCTTTGCTTATGAATCTAAAGCAATGGCCTTCCAAGCCTCTTTTACTCACATAATTAGATAAGCCTATACCATTTACTTCCATGGGGATAGCCCTTGATACGTCCCACTGACTTATATCCCCATTGAAGTCTGACTTATGAAACAAGAAGGACATGTCTGTCATATTGGATGTATCTATATGATTTAAATCACAATCATTTCCTCTTAATTTTATTTCTTTTTGGATTAAGATCATTAAATGTGCCTTATTTGTTGCTTTAATTTTCGGGTTCATTGTGGTCTATAAGAAAATTGTTTTGTATTGTTCTATCTAATCCTAAACAACATAGAATGCCAAATACTTTTGCAATACTTGTACCTATTAATGTTCATCAATAATTGTAAGAAGATTTAAATTTTGTTTTTCTTTGTCCCTGATTCTTTTTTTTGCAACCTGTCGGTTAACATTCTGCTTTGGAGAAAACTTATTATATACCTCTCATGTTCAGCACCTAGTACCAGTTTATCCTTACCCATACTGTCAACCACCATTATGCGGCTGAAGGGTTTTTCTTCACACTTTATACACTTATTAAGAAAATACTCTGAAATTGAAGAATCTCCCACTTCTTTGTTTATTTCATTTTGCATTTCAATTGGCATTAATTTGACTGCACACTCTAATTTTTCATACAATGTATAAAAAAAGTTTTCATATTTGGCATTTTTAATTATCTTATTTATACTATTGCCACTATCAATTTCTTGCATCTTCATGCTGAAAGATTTTAAATACTCATCAAACAGCCTGCCTCCTGCAATTAAATCTTTTATGGTTAATTTTGGTGATTTTTGTGAACCATGTTCAATTTCTGAATTTAGAAACTCAATAGCATTAGATGTAATAACTTGTGGGTTATTGTATAAATATAGGTTACAACACAATATTCTTGTATCCAATACTGCACTCTGTCCACTCAACCTGTTTAAATAATTTGAAAAAAATTTCACATCTAAACCATCCCATCCTGCGAAGTGGTCATTAAATAAATTTTTTAATTTATTAAACCTTTTATCTATTTGAGCATTAATTTGCACTAGCATCCACTCATTGGAGAATACATTGTTGTTTATATAGAAATCAATCACCTTTTTATTTTGACAACTTAATGCCTTTTTGAGTGCCTCTGTTGTAGCCAAATAACCATCCTTATTTTGGCTAAAGGCATCTTCAAAAAAAACATACATTTCAGGCTTGGTTAATACAATGCCAGCATAATCTACCCTATCTTTGCCTATAAATGCTTTAATTTTTTCAATCTGCCCAAACCAATTACTTGCCCAATTTTCTTTTGTGCTTGACTCTTTTGGCAGATACCTTTGTTTTTGTTTTTTATAAATATAATCCGCTTTACCAATGGCATCTTTAAAAAAATCAAAGAATTTTTTATTGTTTTTAACAGTCAAGCTTAGATTTAAAATTTGATCCATTCTATCTAAATCTAAAACAAATCCAAGGTATTCCCTTATATATTTTATATCTGTTGTCATGTCATTTTTATTAATCACTTCATTAAATATTTCTTCATGTAACCTACCAAGGGTTTCATAATCATCATTTATTAATAAATTTGTCAAAACCCCTGTAAGTGTGCTGCCATCATTTTTACTATCATCAAATACCCAACTTGCCTTAACTAATGGGGCATAATACTTCTTTTCTAGGGTTCTAACCAAATTTATTCCTGTTGTTTCATTTATTGTATAAGGCATTCCATGTTTACTAGAATCATTCAGTCTTGCTTCAATGACTAAATTCTCATTAAAATTTATAAGTTCAATAATTTCTTTAGGTATTTCAGTGCCCACAGTGGCATAAAATCTTAAAAGTTTAGCAACATTACCCATGGTTTTTTCTTTATGTTCTGATAGTTTTTTTTGCATTTTATATAAGACTAGTTGTTTAAAAATTTAAGATATGTTTTTATCCACTTCTATGTAAAATTATAACTATTATTAATATAAAATCAATTTTTTAATAATTAACTAAGAAACTGCATAAATCCCTCACTTTTGCCATTGGTTGAGAGGCTAATATCTAAATTGACACATTTATTAATATGTGGTCTTTTGATGTAGCTTGACCATGTAGTGTCACTGCCTGCCAAATGGCTCTTAATTCAATGCATGTAGCACAAATGGCTGCTGCTTTTAGATAAAAAGCCAATATAAGAACACAAGCATAATAAATGCAACAATTACCACAGAGATACAAATACCTACTGTTGTTTGATCGTAGTCATCATGGCGAAATTCACGCAAGCAGTTTGGTGGCACGTTTGGCAGTTTAGGCATGGCACTTTCACTTGCTACACTTTTACCATCAGGCACAGCCCATATTTTGCAGCTTACAATCAATGTAGCTTTGTTGGCGCTCTCTTGACCATCAATTGTAACATGGCAGGGGAGAGCTTTTTTGCCTTCCATATAAAAGCGTTTTCCTGTGGATGTAGCATCAAGGGCACTGTCAATTATGTGGTAAAGGCTGCCCTCATTGAGTTCTATTTCAATTTTCATTTTATCCCTAGGTAATATATTACACAATGGTTGACATGATGCCTATTGTACAACAAGTTTCCAGGTATGCATCCTTGTTGGCTGGATTATTTTGTGATATAAAAATTAATATTGACCTTAATGCCAAAAAGTGGCATACTAGGTTTTTAATGGTAATTTTTCAGGAAACACTATAAGGAGATAAAAGCATGGTGGTCTGTGTGTGCAATAATGTTAACCACAAAAAAATCAATGAACTATTAGGGGAGCACAAAACATTAGATGAAATTCAAATGGAAACTTGTGCCGGGTTAAATTGTGGGAAGTGCTTAAGTGTAATTCAATTAATGCTAGATGAGAAGAATGTTTCAGCCATCAATCTTTCACAAAAAAATGCCATTGAGTTAATTTACAACAGCCAAATTAAAGAGCAGTGCCACAACTGCCCAATTGGACATATTATTAATCCCAAAGAGTCTACTTTTTCATCTTCTTAAAACACTACATCTTACCCATGTATTGCAGATATGTGCTTATTTTTTTAAAGTTGAGATACAATGTTCTACTGCTATTACAATAATTATTGTAATGTTAGCTTGCACCAAATGCATCATGCATTTGGTGTTTAAGGATTTTTATTGGCATTTTCCCACTTTGAATGGCTGGGCTTACTAGTCACCAAATCAACAATTCACCCCATGTGAATGGGGCAAAAACTCTTCATCTATATTCTGTTTGTCTTTTAAATACTCTGTTCTTCCATATGAGTAATCACCATATGTCTTATTAAATAGAGTGTAATCATCAAGGCATTTATTTACAAAAACCGCCAACTCTTTTAGCTGAACTGCAGAATATATTTCAATTGGAATACTTATATTTACAAATTTTGCATGTGATCCAATTTCAGTCTTCATAAAGGGCTTTACCCTAATATCACTTGTAGAGAGCACTTCTTCTTCTTTTTTGTTCCACAACTCATACCAACTCTTTTCATCTTCTGAAATTCCAGGAGACAGGTAAGAAACTATTTTTTTGCGTTTTTTATTTTTACCAAGCTTTTTATATTGTGGTACCATGTCATCTAAAAAGCTTTTTTTATTTGGACTATCCCCTATCATCTCTCTTGCAACCTCTTTGCACTTGTTTTCATATTCATATCTTGGGTGAGTCCAAAATACAGCCACCATTTGAGAACCTCTCTTAAACTTTGTATCATCCCACCAAGATAACTTTGGCTTTCCATCATACACATGATAGACATGCACACCAAGTTTTGCATCCCAGGTTTTTGACCCCCTTGACTTTTTTGCTGCCATTTTAGAAGAGGCTATTAATTTTTCATAATAATGGTTTTTCATAACGGTTTCCTTTTGGTATATTTGTTTTAACAAGCATGGTAGATAGTATTACAATACAGGAATTGTGTCAACCAATTTTTTCTTTTCAAACCACAGACTGCTAACAAAACCGGTGGAAGTTTTCCACTGGTTTTGTTAGCTAAATCAGTGCACACTTAATAAAGTGCCACTATATTTTTAGTAAAAACAGTATATTTATCATATCTTGACATGCTTCCCATCTGCTTTTGCTCCCTCTAGTATAAGGCTATTAGTTAGATGGACACTTAAGTGGTATGCTTCAATTACATTAGGGATGAATTCTATATCTGCCAAAGCCCAATAAGGCACCTTGTTTTCCTGCCCTGCAGCACTTCCTGAAAATATATTTTCTTTTGTTATTAATTTAGATGGTCTCCAATTGAAAATGTCTTGATTAAATACTGAATTAGCAAACATGAAGTCCATATTTGTCACATTAGAAACATTCCATTGCCCTATATCCCTATTGAATGAGGAATGCGCAAACATGTTGCACATGTTTGTTACACTAGAAACATCCCATCTAGAGATGTCTTGGTTAAAAAAAGTTTTGGAAAACATGCTACGCATATTTATCACATTAGATACATCCCACAAGTCTATGTCCCCATTAAATGACGTACCATCAAATAACCAAGACATATCAGTTACCTTTGAGGTAACTATATGATTTAAACAACAGTTGTTGCCATGAAGCTCTATTTCTTCATTCACTAACTTGACTAGATGCTGACTGTCTCTTGCTACAATAATCTTTTTCTTAATGTTTTTATTATGCATCATACATAATAAATTCTAAACTGTCCCATCGCTAAAGCAAGGGGGTCTTATTCCTCATTTGATCATTTTTCCAATCACTTAATGAGTATCCAAAAATTGTTTCCCCATTTTTTATAATTTTACCACCTGTCTGACACCCAAGCGGTCTAGAAAAACCAACCAAGCGATATGCGACATCTTCCTCCCCAAATATTTTTGACCACTTGTTTGTTTTTATTAGTTGTGCAATCTCAATTAGGTTGAGATCCCTAATGCATTTATCAAGTGGCATTTCATAAATTAAGAATAGAGCCACTGTATCTATGATTTTATTTTCTAGTGTACCTTCAATACTTTTCATTCTAATGAATTCAGAGTTTATTTTTATAAAAGATTCTAGTGGCCATTGATTTTGATTGAACTTATAGTAATAAATGCCATCTATGCTTGTATAATTATTTTCTTTATCCATATACTTGCCTACAATATTGGAAGTTGTCCTTTTTATGTTAGCATCGGTGCTGTTTGAATAATCCAATAATTGAGATTGTCTTTCTATGTTGCGCAAAAAAAATTGAAACAGCACTGCATCATTATCAAGTATTAATGCAGGATGCTCTCCACCACCCCCACCAATGCATAAGTAATGCCCATCAATAACATCATCTTCTGTGCAATAGTCTGTTAAGTCAGAGAAGAATGCCTTTTCTAATAGCCAATATACTGGCAAATGAAAAAAATTTGCAACATGTACATGTGAAAATCGATCAATGGCAGACATATAGCCCTCTTTGTAAAAATAGAATTAGCTTTTATTAAAGAATAGGAATAATTGTAATACAAAAAGATGCAGTTCGTCAACAATTCAGTCCTTTATCCAACTTGGAACATGATAGAATATTATAGGACACCTATAAGGCAACAACCAATCAAGTTAATAAGTGTTGCCTTATATGGGAAATAATCTAAAATACTATTAGACAAAACAAAAAATATAGCATTAAACTTTATGAAATCAAAAATTATTGCAAAAAATAAAAAACATCTGATTCAGATTATTGAAAAAGAAGTTCAATTAAATGGTCAGGCATGTGATTTGAATCACATCGATGTTTCTGGCATTACCGATATGTCTTCTCTATTTGAGGGGTCTAGTTTTAATGGTGACATATCTGGTTGGAGTGTATCAAATGTAAGCAATATGTCATGGTTGCTTTATCAGTCGGAGTTCAATGGAGATATAAGCCAGTGGGATGTGTCTGGTGTAAAAAAAATGACAGGTACATTTGTGGACTCAAAGTTCAATGGAGATATAAGCCAATGGGATGTGTCTAATGTAACTGATATGTCAAGGATGTTTCAAAATTCCTCATTTAATGGGGAAATATTAAGTTGGAATGTATCTAATGTGGGGAATATGAGCTATATGTTTGCCAATTCAAACTTTAATCAAGATATTTCTAATTGGGATGTATCAATGACTTCCAATATGCTGTGCATGTTTTACAAATCCATATTTAATCAAGACATATCAAAATGGGACGTCTCAAACGTAACCAATATGACAGGCATGTTTTATGCATCACAATTTAATTGCAATATATCAAATTGGGATGTATCTAATGTAATTAGCATGTCAAACATGTTCTGTAATTCTAACTTTAATCTAGATTTGTCAGAATGGGCACCTAAAAAACTAAAAAACAACCATGCAACCTTTTGCAATTCGGGGTTAGCAAAAGATCACAACATTCCTTATTGGCATAGTATAAATTTGGATTTTCTTGAACAAACCATAAATGCTTATCAGTTGCAAAAAAAATTAAACCATTGTCTAGTTATTAAAAAAAATGCACTTACAAACATTAAGATATGACATTGTGTAATACAATTTAATTTGTATTTATGTATTTATGAGTTTAATTAGGCTAAATTTTAATTTAGAAGGTTTTTGAAAGCACTGTGGAAAACCCAGTATTTTTTAGATTGTTTTAATTTCAAAAAGATATTGCTGCAACTTAATAGTAGAATGGGCATCCAAGACTTTGGGTATAATCTCAATCTCTGCCATCATGCCAAAAGGTAGATCGAATCAGTTGTTGACATCCTCCCTGCCCTGAATAATGGAACTTTTTGCACACTGGGTCAGAGAGTGAAACTCATAACAACAAAGTCCACAAGGTTGGCATTTTAATTCTGCTCACTGTCACAAATTTCAGAGCCAATACTTATAACAGTTGGATTGCTAATCTGAGGACTTAATATACTTAATATATTTAACATAAGCAGCCAGCCTTTTTTGGCATTGGCATTGGAATTGCAATTTATAATTTGAAAAAACTACTGAAGAATATGAGAAAGTAATTATCTTGTTGTTTATCTAATTAAATTTTTAGCAATTTCTAAAGATTGATGACCCCTTTTTGCATAATCTCCGCTAATAACTGTATGGGGAAGTTTAAAGTGTTCTAGCCTTTCCTTAAACATTTCAAATACTGCTATCCTCATTTTTTCAGGATTATCTAAAGTTTTCCTATGAACATCTTCAACAAATGGAACATCTGGGCTAAACAGCAAGAAATGATCATACTTGTTATTTTCAATAACACTATCAATCCATTCAAAACCTCCCTTAAAGCAAAGCTGCGCATAAATTTGAGTCGTAATTGCACTAGAGTCACAAATCATAATTTTATTAGTAAATTTAGCCAATGCTTTTTCCATGCTTATTTGTGCAGTTATAAATTCTTCAACATTATATTTGTAAAACCCACCTTCTTGTTTTTCAATAATAGCTTTTGCATATTCTGGAACATATATGGTCTTTAATTCTTTAGCTAAATTTTTTCCAAGAGTTGATTTGCCTGTTGATTCGGGGCCAAGTAAGCAAATCTTTTTTATGTAATAGGGTTTAGCACTGTCAATTAAAAAATCCCAATTTTCATAAATATTTTCCCTAAGCATGGTTGCACTGACAGGAAAGCTTTCTCTAGCAATATCAATTGGAATAAATTTGCAATCCATAACTTTTGCAAGTTCATAACCATAATCCATTGCAGCCACAACAGCATCAGGAATCACACCATTCAATACAGATAAAAGACTTTTTTCCCAAATATCCCAAAAAGAAGTTGTTTCAGAAGGGTCTTGTGGCATAAACTTATCTAGTGCATAAACCTTTATATCACTTATTTCTTCTTCTAGCCATTTTTTTCTAAGCATTGGATTAATGGTTTGTCCCTTAACACAGTCAACAACAACATGTACATTTTTACTAAATTCTTTAGCAAAACGAATCATATATTCATGCCCTTTGTGTGGAGGCATAAATTTTCCAATAATTAAGCAGTTATTATACTTTTTCATGGATATCCCAGATGTATTGGTGTAAATTGGTAACAACTATTTCACCCCCCCAATTATGCCCTGTTGTCTGAAATAAATCAATATTTAAATATACAAAATATTTTTTTAAAGAGTTAGATTTAAAATATGCATAATTCAGCAATATTTTCTCAATTCTATTGAGTTTTTCAGTATATTTATGCCATGATAATTCATCAATAGGCTTAATATTTAAAATATGAATAATATCTGTGATGGAGGTTGGATTTTTGTTTGCAATATGGAAGTATTTTTTATCTGAATAGATTGCTTTAATAATCTCTTTAACAGCCAAGTCAACAGGAGATATATCTACTAGAGAGTTTTCAAATTCATTGGGGCAATAAGGGAAGTTTTTCAATAATTTTAAAACAATACAAAAGAACTCATTCCCTTGTATTGTAGAATGAATAATTGATGGAGTTAGCAACCCTAATCTGATTATTTTGGCATCATTTCTTTGGGAAGACAAATGCTCTCCAAGCCATTTGCTTTGAGCATATCCACCATAAAGTAAATGTTCTTTTGAAGGCTCGCAAGGTTGCGGAAAATGCAACCCTTGTATATTTGATGATGCATATACTGAAAGAGTGCTAATGTAGACAATTGGACAAGCAACTTGTTCAATCACTTTTGCAGTTAGGTCTACGTTGTCACCATAAAGGGTTGATAGTTTTTTGATATTATGAACTTGTGCAGCACTGTGAATAAACACAGATAAATCTTTTGTGTTGCTCTCATTAAATTCAAAAAGAAATTCCAGCTTATCCTCATTAAATTTTAAGCCAAACATCTTTTTTCTTTTGGAAAATGTTTCTTTTGATCTAATGAAACACCTAATTCTTAAAACACTAGGGAGTTCAACTAGTTGAGAAATTAAATGAAGCCCTAAAAAGCCTGAAGCTCCAGTTAGGCCAATGCTTTGAATATTTGTAGAAAAATTTCCAGTATCCATATGTGGATTAATTTTAACCAAAATATCAGAAAGCTCCTTTGTTGAGTAAGAAAATTTAGTCATTAACTTTTAACTTCCAATTTTGATTTATATTACCTTCTAGTGTTGCTATTTCTCTGTATAGGTGTGGTTTCATCCATGAGACAATATTTTTTTCAAACTCTTCTTTCCTAAATAGACCTGAGTAATAAAGGGTAATTTTGTTTTTTATATATGTGACTTGAGAGTTTTCAGCACCTGAATTTTTGGCTTTATTTTCTATCTCTTCAGGACAGACAAGCTGTCCATTATGCTTAAATTGACGGTCTTTTCTACCACCATAAAAATAGTTCCCATTGTTTTCTTTAAATACATCACCTGTTCTAAACCATTTTATATTATTTTCAGTATAAAATTTCTGATTTAATATTTCATTATCATAACCTATTGAGCAGTGTTCTCCACCAATATGAAGCTCATCATCAACAATTTTATAAAAAACACCTTCAAGTGGCCTCCCTACATTATTATATGACCAATTCTTGTCAACTTGGCACATGCTTGAGCAAATAGTAATTTCAGTTGGGCCATATGCATTATATAAATTTGTAAATTCAAGAAGCTCTTTTGTGATAGATTCATTTGCAAGTTCTCCACCAAAAACAATATTTTTTAAAGAGGAATGAATTTTGCCTTGTTTGAATTTTTTTAACCACAGAGAAAAAACAACAGGTGGAATATCTGCATGTGTGACATTGTGAAGTTTTATCAGTTTAAAAACTTCTTTAGTATTTAGAGGATTACATTGAGTAACAACGAGGTGCCCACCGCTAAATAGAGTTACATAGATGTCTGAAATACTGGCATCAAAAGCACTATTTAACAGCCAAAGGAATACGCTGCTTTCTTTAAATGAGGTAATTTTTGCTTGTTGTTTTGTCACATTAACAACTGGATAATCTTTCATCCATATTTGTTTAGGAATTCCTGTTGAGCCTGAAGAAAACACAATATACCCAACATCTAAAGGATAGCTTTTAAACTTATCAAATTTAATTATTTCAACTTTATTTTTGATTAAAGTAATTATTAAAGATGGCTTGACCTGCGTTATACACTCCTCCTTTCTGCCGTCTTGACCCCATTCTAATGTAAGAAAGGCTATATTTTTTGCATTTAAAGCCAATTGGAAAGCAATAACATCTATACTTTTAGGCAAATAAATTACACCACAACTTTGAGGTATAGTTGGAAGGAATTCAATATAATTATAGACTCTTTTTGCAAGTTCTAAGTAGCTCAATGATTCGCTCTCATCACTAATTGCCTTATACTGAGGAAACCTCTTAACAGTAGTTAAAAATTCTTGGTATATTTTCATATTTTTGCTTTTATAAGTAGTTTTTACTTTCTAAATTTAATTTGCCTATTTTTGTATCATTTAATCTAGGTATTTCAACTTTGGAAATCCCATACACAACAAAGCATCATGAATCATCTATGGGGGGCTATCAATAATAACTAGTCTTACTATAAGGCATTATTTTCAAAGATTAATACTTTTGGCCCTTTGTGTTGTGTGTCTTGCTTTCAAATTATTTTTATATTATCAGTCATTTAATTTGAACTCTCTGCAAATAGAAGCAATACTTAGTAGTGTCATTAAAATAGGTTCGGAATCAGGTGTTGGGTGTTCTTGCCAAGCATTAACTTGTTGGTAAATCTTATTGTTGTCAAAAATATTTTGTTTAACAAAATAAGGGTCACTCAATAGATCAAGAACAAACTCTTTGTTCCAATTGTCCTGCAAAGCACGAGTAAGTGGTGGTGACATGAAAGACTGCTTGGTTTTGGCAATGATTTCTTCTGGAATCTTGTTCTTCATGATTGTCCTGAGAATATGCTTTTCAATATTTCCATTGAAGTAATAAGAGTCAGGAAGACTCCAAACATAATCAGCAAGTTGTGTATCCAAGAAAGGCAATCTGCCTTCTACAGAAAAAGCCATTGCTTGTGCATCATCCAAAACTTTTAAAATATACCCGGACAAGCAATATCTTGTCCATAAAAAAGAACTCTTTTTCAAATTAGAGTAATTTGGCACTTCATTGTCTTGTGTAAACCAAAGATTTGGAGATTCTTGATTTGAGAATTGTTCGGCCCAAAGGGGTGAAAGTTTAAAAGCCATGGAGGACTTTGCTTTTAACCAAGTTGGAACAAAGCCATATTTATTTTTAATTATATCTAAATCCAAAGTTCCCCTACCAGGAAGCTGAATGCCAATCAAATAAGAATTTTCCATTTTTGATAAAGAATCCCTTGAAAGATAGTCTTGTTTTAAGTGGCTATAACCCATAAAAATTTCATCTGCCCCTTCTCCTGATAGGGCAACTTTAAACCCTGCTTTGTTAATTGCCTCATTGAGCAGGTATTTGCCAGACAAGTGACCATTTATGCTTATTCCTTCAGCATGATAAATTGCTTTTGGAATAGACTGTAAAATTTTTTTAAAATTTACTTCTACAACATGAAGGCTTGAGCCAATTTTATCTGCTGTCAGTTTTGATTCATTAACTTCATTATAGAAACCATCATCAGTAAATGAGACAGTAAATGCATCTTTTATATTATGCCTTGAAGCAAGGTATGAAACAGTACTAGAATCAAGCCCACCACTCAAGTGAGTGCAAGCCCTTACTTCATTTGGAATTCTTTTATTAACTGCATTTATTAAAAGCTGCTCAATCTTTTCTGTGGCTACAGAAATAGAATCAGTAGTAATCTCTACAGGTGGATTCCAATAATTAAACTCACTTATTTCACTATTTTGAATAAAAAGAAAATTACCAGGTTTAACCATGTTTATGTTTTTAAATATGGTTCTGCCTTGTGGAAGATATTGAAAATTTTGTGAAAACCATATGGCTTCTTTATCTAACCTTAAATCAATAAATGGAATTAATGCTTTAGCTTCTGAAGCAAAAAGAAGATTATTATCAGATTTATACCAAACAAGTGGTCTAATTCCAAATCTATCTCTTGCACAAAACCAAATGTTTTTTCTGCTATCATAAAGACAAAAAGCAAATTCACCATGCAAATAAGAAAGACATTCAACACCATATAGAATATATAAATAAATCAAAATTTCACTATCTGACTGTGTTTTGAATTGAAAGCCCTTCTGAATTAAATTATTAGAAATTTCTTTATAATTATAAAATTCACCATTTACAACAATAGAAACTCCCATATTTTCTATTGGTTGGACTCCATTGTTTAGACCAACAATAGACAGGCGAGCATGAGCTAACATAATATCATCGTGTATAACAAAGTTCTTCCCGTCAGGTCCACGATGATTAATGTTTTGAAGCCCTTGTGTAATCTTTTCGGCAACCCAAGGAGTTGTAGATTGCCCTGCAATAAATCCACACATATTAAATTTTTATAAAAACCTTCTTTTGCTCACAGCTACTTGCTTTTTTAAAAGCATCTTCCCATGAATCCAGTAAAAAAATATCTCCAAACAGGGGGGAGATGAGTGCATGGTTTCTTTCAAGCCATTGCATTGCCTTATTGAAGTCATAATAGTTGACCGCTTTAATATTAATTTCTTTTGCAACCAAGTCAGAAGCCATAAAATTAACTGGTTCTTTTTTTCTGCTTTTTATGATAAGAGTCTTACCTGGCTTGAGAGATTTAATAATTTTTGGAAATAGCTCTGATGTAATTGTTGTTTCGATAATCACATCATATTTATTTTCTTGATTTACTTGCTCATCAGACAAGACATCACATGAAATAGAATATGAGTCTAAAATTAGTTTTGTTAAATAGGCAATTCTATTATTGCCAACAATGGCAATTTTCTTGTCTTTTGCAACATTTATTGCCTTTAAGACCGACATACTGGCAGCAATTGGTTCCAAGTAAGCAACAACCCTAAAATCAGTCAGTCTTGTGGGAATAATCTTGTCATGCGGAACATAAATGTATTCACAAATTGCACCATCAAAATCCAGTCCCATAAATTTTGTGCCCCACAATGGGTTAACACCAACAATTTGTCCTTTTTGAAAAATTCCTCTAGAATCATAGTCTACAGTCGCACTAAATTCATGCCCCAAGACAATTTTATCTTGATTAACTTTAATTTTTCCAGCACCAACCAATAAGTCTGTTCTGCACAACCCAATGGTATTTACCTTAAGTAATACATGTTCTGAATTACTAGGTAACACAATGTTGGTAATTGAAATCCCAATTTGATTTTTTACTAATGCCCTCATGATTTTTGCCATCATTAATATTCTGTCACACTTTTCTATAATTGTCAATTAGGTAAAAAAACCACTCTTTGATGTTATCTAACTCACTTATTAAGGAATGTGATTCTGAAGAGTAAGTATATAATGAACTGCAATGTAATTTAAAGCTGCCTACCAAATTTTCTGATTTAGATAAATATTTTTAAGTACTTTAGGTTGCTGGTGTAGATTTGTACCTTGGTCTACAAAACCAAAAAAAGACCACTTCTATATAACCAACTATATTAAGCAAGATAGTAAAAAAAATTACAAACCAATGTAAAAAATATACCAGCCTTTAAAATCCAATAAATTTTATCTAATAATTAGTTGACAGTATAGATTTTCTAATAT